>Ga0153916_10000195_pt1 | contig 37835 bp, 30 predicted proteins | sample Opewatmetagenome_FD_109642 | JGI IMG/M metagenome (GOLD analysis project Ga0153916, IMG submission 109642) | Freshwater wetland microbial communities from Ohio, USA - Open water 3 Core 3 Depth 4 metaG | ecosystem: Environmental > Aquatic > Freshwater > Wetlands | place: USA: Ohio, Lake Erie...
AAGGGAACGAGGGTTCAAATCCCTCCCTCTCCGCCACCGGGCTGGTGGGGGTAGAGATACCTCCACCTGCCATATATGGGGGTAGTACAGCGACCTTGCTTTGAGTTTTTAGAATAATCGTGTGTACTTACTATCTTGACAAGTAGCTTCGCTGAAAGGCTAGTATGCTTCTCTGTTGAAGTGTGAACAGGTAGCTAGGATTTGTACTTTAAGCATGGTTACCTCCTCTCCTTGTAGAATCAAAAAAGCCCACTTCGATATGAGGTAGGCTAGTGAAATCCATGCGATATAACATGTTTTAGAAGGCTGCATGGTAGCTTGGCTCCACTCCCCAGGTGTCCAGACGATGCCCTATGGGGTGACCGATACTTGGGGAATGTATACAATTGTAGATCGCCTCCCTATGTTCACCATTGTTCTTTTTACCCCCTAATCATGGGTAATTCTAAAAAAAACAGAGGATAGGACTTGAAGTCCTATTCACTAGGCTGTCTCGTATATAGGAAGTACAACTGTTATTAATCAATGTTCACTTCAGAAGCGTGATATCCCCATTTATGACCATTTGAAGATTAGATGGCAGCCATGAAGGTACAAAGCGGTTTATGGGGCGATACGGGTGGAGGCGACGGATATACCTATCTTGTTTTAGTTCATCACAAGGAACGGAGAGGTGGTGAACGCGTACAAGATAAGGAAATTATAGATAACAATAAAAAAGGTGATGGACGTTTCCACCCATCACCTCACGCCTAAAATATAACTGATTGATTTTTGCGAATAATAACAAACGCGGCTATCAACCGTTAGATTTTCCAATCATACTTGGCCAAGTGATCCATTAAGCTGCAACGGGTAACTTGACACCAAGCAATTGCATAATATCCTGGTTTGTTATGGGGTCATCTTCCACAATCTTGCCATTCGAGAGGCGATAATAGGTCAAACCTCGTACAGAAATGGCCTTACCAGATGGCTTAGAACCCATAATTGAACCAGTAACAGTTCCAGTCATAGTGAAGCGCGCCACGACCTGGTCGCCTTCGGCCACCAAGTTCTCAATCGTAACATGATAGTCGGGAATAGCCGCTAGCATCAGACCGCCAATTTGCTTGAAAGAATCAATGCCCTGTCCTGTTAGTCGGTTCACGTAGTTGGGAGCGCAAATTTGGTCTATAAATGACATATCTCCGTGCTGCAGAACTTCTGTCATGAAACGTCGTACAATAGTTTTGTTTTCTTCTGTTGTCATAATTATTTTTCCTTGTGTGATATAAGATAGATTTACTCAATCCATCCTATATTTATTATACCACCTATAATTACCTTATTTATCCAATATTATCAATCTTGATGAGAGTATTCTCATTAAGCAGACAGGGGATGCGGTGAATGCGTGTCATATAAAAAAAAAGACTATCACAAGGACACCGCTAGCATCCTACCTGGCAATAGTGGTTGGTAATTGCCAGCGCATCGACGCGCCGATCGTAGGGGTAATACAGCCTTTTTCTGATTGATGAAGGGGGGAGGATATTCTCGTAATCCAATAAAAGTACGATATTAGAATCTGTTATTATCCATAGGGCTTCCAATCCTGTGCGCCTGGGCAATACTCACTGTAGTTTGAACAAGACATCTTTGCAACCCCTCGAGAGCATGTTTCCCGTAAGGGAACGAGGGTTCAAATCCCTCCCTCTCCGCCAGGTACTGGAGGGGGATATGGGTAAGACCCAATACTCCCACCCGCCAAATATGGGGGTAAGATATATATCTACCAAGCAGTCACCCATAAAATTAATTGTCTGTTGACCTGGATGGTAACAGTGTCTTTGTCTGCCATAGACGAATAATCTTACTCAAGATATATTGAATGACCTTATTTGTTATGAGATAATATATATATTATAGAAATTAGCATTCCTAGGAAAAAATTGCAGATTCTCATAACACGGTCCAATCCTATAGCGCCTGATCCGAGGGTAGAAAAAATCGGTAGAGCTTTGATTGGCGCAGGATATTCTGTTCAAGCCTTAGGCTGGGATCGTTCGGGTAACTTCCTAACACAAGAAAATCGGGATGGCGTACCTGTTTACCGATTACCTATTCGGGCGGAATACGGAAAAGGTGTCGGAAATCTGCCACAGCTCCTGCGATGGCAGTGGGGATTATGGCGTTGGCTTTTACAGCATCGTGCGGAGTATGATGTAATTCATGCTTGCGATTTTGACACCGTCTTACCAGCTATCTGGATGAAGACATTTTATGGAAAGCGCGTGGTTTATGATATCTTTGATTTTTACTCCGACCATTTACGCGCTACCCCAGGCTGGGTAAAAAGTATTATCCGCAATCTGGATTTGTGGGCAATTGGTAAAGTTGATGCCCTTATCCTAGTAGATGATACTCGAATTGATCAAGTGGCTCAATCAAAGCCACATTTAACCGCGATTATTTATAACAGCCCAGAAGATGTGAAGGAAAAATATTCCCGGGTGGATAAGTCTACTACTGGCGATTTTCGCCTTGCATATATCGGTCTATTACAGGTCGAGCGCGGACTTTTGCAAATGATATCAGTTTTAGGGAATCATCCCGAATGGTATCTTGATTTGGCTGGGTTCGGTGGTGATGAGGATAAAATACTAGCTGCTACAAAAAATATGTCCAATATTCGCTGGCATGGTCGTGTGAGCTATCAGCTAGCCATACAGCTCAACGCTTCTGCGGACGTACTTTTCGCCACCTATGATCCAGCAGTTCCGAATCATAAATATGCCAGCCCAAATAAAGTCTTTGAGGCCATGATGCTCGGTAAGCCTATCATTGTAGCCGCGGGAACGAATATGGACAGCATCATCGCGGAGAATGATTGCGGTTGTATTGTTCGATATGGAGATATTCCCAACCTGGAAAAAACATTACAATCTTTGGCTTCAGATCCTAAGATGGTGCGAAAATTGGGAGCAAATGCCCGCCATACTTATGAGACGCGTTATCATTGGGCTATTATGAGCCAGCGATTAATTCAATTATATGAGAAGGTTTTGCAGAAATGAACCCAAGCAAAAGGGGAAAATTATGCCTGGTGGCAAATACCGATTGGTATCTATATAACTTCCGATTTGCCCTAGCAAATGAACTACGCAGTTTAGGGTGGGAGGTAGTATTAGTCTCTCCCATTGGATCATATGCACCCAGGTTCGCTGAAGAAGGCTTTCAGTGGGTAGAATGGCAAGTTGACAGGCGGGGTTTGAATATATATCATGAAGTAAAATCGACACTGCGTTTGGTAAGGATTTATAAAGAAGAACGCCCGCTTCTAGTGCATCACTATACCGTCAAGCCGGTAATTTATGGATCTCTTGCAGCACGTCTAGCAAAGATCCCGGCAATCGTAAATTCCATCACGGGTTTGGGGTACATATACTTGCGTTCAGGCTGGCAGGGCAAAGTATTGAGAGCCTTAGTAATGCCTCTATATCGTTTGGCATTAAAACAACAAAACATTCACATAATTTTTGAGAACGAAGTTGACCAAAATATCTTTTTAGATAATCGCCTCATCCGTGAATCTCAATCGACGATTATTGAGGGCGTGGGTGTGGATGTGAATCGGTATCAGCCTCAACAAGAGATAGATGGAAAACCACTGGTCGTGATGCCTGCACGGTTATTGTGGGATAAAGGGGTAGGCGTGTTGATAGATGCAGCAAGGCAGTTACGCGATAACAACAAGCACAGCTCGATACGAATTGCGTTGGTCGGCATGCCCGACCCGGGAAATCCCACGAACATTGACGAAACGCAATTGCAGAAATGGATACAGGAGGGTCTAGTTGAATATTGGGGCTTCCGGCAGGATATGAATGAGGTTTACCACCAGGCTCATATTATATGCTTACCATCCGTTCGCGAAGGGTTGCCAACGGTACTTATTGAAGCTGCAGCTGCTGGACGCCCGATTGTAGCATCTGACGTGCCTGGCTGTCGTGAAGTTGTTGATCACGGTGAAAATGGCCTATTGGTACCACCAGGAGATCCAGTAGCGTTGGCTGAAGCATTGGCTTTACTGGCCAGTGATCCCATTTTAAGGAGGAAAATGGGCGCAGCAGGTCGCTTGAAAGCTGTGAATCAGTTTTCCAATGAAAAAATAATTGCAGCGACTTTGATGGTGTATTCCGATTTACTTAAAGCAATTTAATCGTGCCTTTTTCGCTCCATAGAGCTAACCTCCTTTATAACCAAATTTGCTATTAAGCGCTTCAATTTCACCAACATTACTAAAAATCTCCTCCAATTTTGACATAATCTATGTATGGTACAATTCGAATCTATGGCAATTTTGACCAAGAAATCTGGGATTGAAAACAAACCGATTTATGATAGCGCTCAGCGCCGCTTAATGCCGCTACTTGAAGCTAGAGAAGCCTGGCGTTACCGTGATCTGATCTACTTCCTCGTACGGCGGGATGTTACGGCGCGTTATAAACGCTCGGTTCTGGGGATTGCCTGGACGATGCTCAACCCACTGGGGATGATGATCGTGCTTTCAATTGTCTTTTCCCAAGTTTTTCGGGTTACTATTAAGGATTATCCGGCTTTTGTGTTGAGTGGCTTGATCGCGTGGACTTTTTTTTCCCAAGCCAGCTCTGCTGCGATCAGTGTACTGGTGTGGGGTGGGGATCTTATGCAGAGGATATATATACCTCGCTCTGCATTTGCTATCTCCGCAATTGGCACCGGCTTAATAAACTTGCTTTTATCCCTGGTACCTCTAATAGTCGTCATGGTTGTGATAGGCACTCCACTTCATATGACCATTCTACTCGCCCCTATAGCGATGGTTTTGTTGGGCTTGTACAGCCTGGGAGTTGGTTTACTGATCTCTACGATCGGTATCTATTTTGCTGATGTGGTGGAGATGTACGCGATCGTCGTAATGGCCTGGTTTTATATTACCCCCATACTTTATACCTTAGACCTATTACCTGCAAATCTCCAAGGCTGGTTACAGCTTAATCCAATGGTCACTTTGGTGGAATTATTCCGCAGCCTGGTCTTTTACGGAAAAATACCTAGTTTAGAAAACTGGCTGATTTCTATTGGTATTGCACTCGGAATGTTTTTGATTGGATGGCTGGTTTTTACAGGAAAATCGGATGAGTTTGCCTACCGTACCTGAAATTTCTACGATGACCTCTGCTCTTGAGATGCAAACCGGTGATGATGTAGTGATCCTGGAAGACATAACTGTAAGGTACCGGGTGCCACGTGAGCGGTTTCGCACTTTTAAGGAGTTCGTCATCCGCCGTATGAAAGGTCAGGTCCAGTATATTGAATTATTGGCACTCAACCATGTCAGCCTGCAGGTGAAAAAGGGGGAAGTATTTGGTTTGATTGGTGCGAATGGAGCCGGGAAGACCACCCTGCTGCGGCTTGTTGCCCGAGTGATGCGCCCCACCCAGGGTCGGGTTATTGTCCGTGGAAGAGTTGCACCGCTACTGGCAATGGGAGCAGGCTTCCATCCTGAACTGACCGGACGAGAAAACGTCTACCTGAATGGCTCACTGCTGGGCTATACACGCCAACAGATTGATGAGCTTTTTGATCAGATTGTGGAATTTGCTGAGCTGCGCGATTTTATGAATGCTCCTTTGAGAACTTATTCTTCCGGCATGCTGGCACGCTTGGGATTTGCTGTGGCCACAGCGCAGATGCCGGATATTTTGATCGTGGATGAAGTGTTATCTGTTGGTGATATCGCCTTTCAGGAAAAGAGCGCGGCGCGCATACAACAATTCTGCAAGGCAGGTGCCACCGTTTTATTGGTCTCACATGATATGGGCAGTATCCTTAAGATGTGCGGCCGGGCTGCCTGGTTAAACCACGGGGAAATCGTTCAGGTTGGGCAGGCGGATCAAGTGATAAGGCAGTTTGAGATTTTTATGGAAGTCGAGGCTGCTTAATCACTGATTTCCTTCAAGTCCTTGATTATCCTATAAATAATTTTACAATATTTAGTATTAATGTCGTAGCTTAATGTAAAAAGTAATAGGTTAGTCAAAATATGCCATTCCCATTCTGAAAAAATACCTCTGGGCAAGCGTGAGGGGATGAATGACGCAATCGTATAGTTTTACACATACAAGCGGGGATTATATAGAGACCGTATTTGAAATCACGTTATAATAGCCGGATGAGTTCTGATTTATTCTATCCAATAATTATCCAGATCACATCCAACATTACCATGAAGATGTAATGATTAACGTCACCAAAACTTACCTTCCCCCAATCGAAGAATATTTTCAATACTTACAAGGCATCTGGGAGCGGGACCAACTGACGAACTATGGTCCGCTCGTGCAGGAATTGGAGACAAGACTCAAGAAATTCCTGGAGGTAAAACATCTCTTCTTTGTTGCCAACGGGACGATTGCGCTCCAGGTAGCCATTAAAGCCATGGACCTACATGGTGATATTCTAACTACCCCTTTCTCTTATGTAGCTACAACATCCAGCATAGTCTGGGAAGGCTGCCGCCCCGTTTTTGTGGATATTGACCCAGAAACATTGTGTTTAAATCCTACATTGCTCGAAGAAGCCATCACAACTAATACGACCGCAATCATGCCTGTTCATGTATACGGTAATCCATGTGATGTAAACCAAATCCAGACGATTGCGGAGCGGAATCATTTAAAGGTAATTTATGATGCCGCTCACGCCTTTGGAGTGCGCCATAAAAATATTTCAATAGTAAATTATGGCCATATATCAATCCTGAGTTTTCATGCCACTAAACTATTCCATACGGCAGAAGGTGGCGCGATCATTACCAATGATGATGAGCTTGCCGACCGAATTGAATATATGATGAATTTTGGACACAAAAGCGAGTATGATTTCTGGGGCTTAGGTATTAATGGTAAAAACTCAGAATTTCATGCTGCGATGGGCTTATGTGTATTACCAAGAATTCCTGAGTTAATTACTGAGCGAAAAAAAATAAGTGAATTATATGATCGTCAATTACAATATACTGATTTACGGAGACCAAAAGTAAACAAGGATACTACCTATAATTATGCATACTATGCAGTGATATTTCCTTCTGAAGACTCTCTATTGCGCGCACAGCAAGCTTTACTAATCAATGATGTATTTCCACGCCGTTATTTTTATCCATCTCTCAACACACTTAACTATGTGAGCAAAACCCGGATGCCAGTAGCCACGGACATTTCCAGCAGGATTCTTTGTTTGCCGCTCTCCAATTACCTCAAATTCGAAGAAGTGAATATGATTACAAGGATAATACGTGAGACTTTAGCAAGCGGAGACCCACATAGTTGATGTTCGGCTCACTCAAAAATGAATAATTATCAAATCGGAAGCGATAAAATGACCGGCTATAAGCATCCAGGATATGCTTCCTCATTGGCTGAATTTGGAAAGCCTCTTGAACTACCCAAATGTGGCGGATGGATCTTGAAACGTGACATTCCTGGCACTTCCTATTTTGATGCTATGGGATGCTATCCTTTGTTTTTATGTGATGATTGGGCACAGCTTGTTGTAGATATTCAGAATTTAATGGGACATTTGATTAGTATCACACTTGTTACCGATCCCTTTGGAAATTACAATTTATCCATGCTTGAAGATTGTTTTCAAGATATGGTTAAACCATTTAAGCAGCATTATGTGGTAGATCTCGACCTCCCAATACTTAACTTTGTATCCGACCATCATCGACGTAATGCAAGAAAAGCATTGCAAAATGTTGCTGTTGAGCTGTGCCCCGAACCACTTAACTACATCGATGAATGGGTATACCTTTATTCGCAATTAATTGAAAAGCATCAGATTCGTGGAATCTTAAGATTTTCAAGAGAAGTCTTCACTAAACAGTGCGTTGTACCAGGGATTGTAATGTTACGTGCTATCTATAATGGAGTTACAGTAGGGATGGTGTTATGGTATGTTGTTGGAGAAAGGAGTTATTATCATTTAGGAGCTTATAGTCCTATAGGTTATGAATTGAAAGCATCTTTTGCATTATTTTGGCGAGCTGTTGAATACTTTGTTGGAAAGGTACGTTGGTTGAATTTAGGCGCTGGATCAGGCCTGGATAGTAATGTCAATAATGGTTTATCAAGATTCAAGCGTGGATGGTCAACCGGAACTAGAACTGCTTATATATGCGGTCAGATTCTTGATCCTACCCAATATTCGAACATAATAAAATCGAAACATATTCGTGAAACTGATTATTTTCCAGCATACCGACTTGGAGAATTCGATTAGTGGTTCCCGACTAGAATATAATCCCTATGATTTTCTCATACCCTTCGCATTTCCAACAATACTTGTTTTCACACAATAAATCCATAAAGCCATTCTCTATATTCTTACGAATTAGTTTGCATTGAAGAACATATACCTAGGATTTGTGAGGTGTAAGTTTATGCATAAGAAGAAATACCAGTCCATAATTTCACATTATGAATTTTGTTTAGAGAAATATGGCGACACCTATATGGGAGTCGATTGGCCGAATATAAACGATGTTGAAAAACGTTATGAAATAATGCTTCAAGTAATTAAGCCGATAATGTCTGGAAAGACATATTTGCTTGATTTTGGATGCGGTGCTTCTCATCTTTATGAATATTTACTTCGTAATCACTTATTGGACAAGATAGATTATAGTGGTCTTGATCTTTCCGAAAAATTTATAAGTTTGTCAAAATCGAAATTTCCTGATATAAACTTTTATTGCCAAGATATACTTGATGGTCATTCTAATCTTCCAGAATTTGATTATATTATCATGAATGGTGTTTTTACAGAGAAATGTGACTTATCATTTCTTGAGATGCTTTCATACTTTAAAAAGACTCTCGCTAGAGTTTTCACTAAAACGCGTATCGGGCTAGCCTTTAATGTTATGTCAAAACAGGTCGACTATGAAAGATCAGATTTATTTCATTTGTCTTTCGATATATTAACAAATTTTATTTCAAAGAACCTCACCCGGAATTTTATTATTCGGCATGATTATGGCCTGTATGAATACACTGTATACGTTTACAAACACTGACCTATAAATTCCTCGAAGTGCAAATGATTGATTATTCCAGTAAGGGCTAGAATGGTAGTAGAAAATATTATTCCTATTGAAAATCCACTCGAGTGGAAAAAAGCACTCAAGGGAATTAAACATTCGTTTGCTCATACTTGGGAAAATTGTCACGCAATGTTTTTAACTACGGGTTTTCCAACTTATCTCTATACTTATAAGAATGGAAACATACGCATAATTTGTCCAATTGCGGAACGAACTTTCATGGGGTACACGGATATCACGACTCCATATGGATTTTCTGGCTTTGTTGGGAATCGCCATTGCCCTGGATTCCCGAGTCACTGGGACGGTTTTGTTAAATCGAGGGGGTACATATGTGGGTATATTGGCTTAAATCCCATATTCGAAGACATTAGTTTTTGTAAACCAGATGAAATTTACCAGTATCATAAAATTTATATAATGGATTTGACACTAACTATTTCTGAGCTATTTCGACGATTATCAATTAATAGAAAAAGGGAACTGAAACATTGGGATAATAGTTTATCGAAGATCACAATAGATAGAGAAGTCCTGGTTGAATTCTTCCTTAGGCACTATCATGATTTTATACTAAGCCGGAGCGCATCCAAAACTTATGATTTTTCATATAAGACTCTTTCATTCCTTGCAAGTCTGGAAAATGTTTTCATTGTCGGGATACAAATCGACGGAAAGATCGAAGCCGTTTCAGTCTTTGCCCATACAAGAGATATGGGAGAATTCCTATTCAATGTTTCCCTTGATAAAGGAAGACAATATTCCGCGCTCTTGATATGGTATGGTATTATCCATTTTAAATCTATGGGTATTCCGTACCTTAATCTAGGTGGAGGCGTCAAAGAGAACGATGGTGTCGATAGGTTTAAGCAACGATTTGGAGCTAAGCAGTTCCCATTGAGATGTCTCAAACAAGTGTATGACCCCAAGATTTATGAGCGATTATGTAGGGAATGTAATGCGGATCCGAATGATAGGTCAGGTTATTTTCCTCCTTATCATAGGCAATAACTCACAACCATGTAGAAATATCTTGTGTTCAACACTAAGCGACGATTTAAATATCCCCGAAAATTATGGAGAATACTTGTGTTTACAAAATCAGCCCGATATTATGATGCTTTATATCATTTCAAAGATTATGGTACAACATCTCGACAACTTCTTTCTCAAATCCACGATCGCAATCCTAGTGCAATATCCCTTTTGGATGTTGGTTGCGGTACGGGTAAGCACCTTGAATATCTACGCGAATCACTGCAAGTAGAGGGTCTCGATGTAAATACAGAATTACTTGAGATAGCTCGTACTCGTTGTCCTGGAGTTCCTTTTCATCAAGGCGATATGGTGAAATTTGACTTAGGCCGCTCATTTGATGTGATCACTTGCCTATTTAGTTCAATCGCGTATGTAAGAACGATAGATAATATGAATGCTGCCATTAACTGCATGGCGCAACACTTAAATCCAAAAGGTCTTTTATTCATAGAGCCCTGGTTTAGTCCTGAAAGCTATTGGGTGGGACGACTCACTGCTAATTTTGTAGATCAGCCTGACTTAAAAATCGCTTGGATGTACACAAGCGAGATTGAGGGGCTAGTTTCAATTCTTGATATTAATTATTTGGTTGGATCTCATGATGGGATTACTTACTTTACTGAACGGCACGAGCTCGGTCTTTTTACCCAAGAGGAGTATCAAGAAGGTTTCCATCGGGTAGATTTAGAAGTCGAATATGATCCCGTGGGTTTATTCAATAGAGGGCTATACATAGGGAAAAATCACTAATTCCAAATACTCGCTGATTCATCTACAATAGTAAAAATGGGTTATTTGGTATCCTGATTCGCTGACAGACTATGAAAGAGGCGGCACAATCAGAACTGAAAACCAGGTGTAAAAACTCTGCGTGACTATTTGTTTTAAAAATTAGTAGATTTTTTGCCTATTCAAGTTATAATCGGGTCGCTATGCAAGTAAAAAAATAATAAAGAGTAGATATCATGAGCAAAGTATCCATTTATTTATCATCTTATAATCACGCAAAATATTTGCGCGACGCGATTGATAGCGTCCTAAATCAATCGTTTTCGGATTTTGAACTCTTTATAGAAGATGACGCCTCAACGGATGAATCCTGGTTTATCATCCAGAGCTATACTGACCCAAGAATACAAGCTCATAGAAATAGTCAGAACCAGAACGATTTAGAGTGGATGCGAAAAGTTATTCTTGATATGGCAATGGGAGAGTATATTGCCATACACCATTCCGATGACATATGGGAACCTGAAAAACTGCAAAAACAGGTGGATTTCATGGATGCAAATCCCCAATTTGGAGCAGTATTCACGAACGCACAAATTATCGATGAAAATGGTAAACGATTCAAAGATAAATCCCACTTTTACTACAGAATCTTCGATCAACCCAATCGAAACCGTTATGAATGGCTTAATTTCTTTTTTTACAACGGGAATGCGTTATGCCACCCCAGTGTGCTTATCCGAAAAACATGTTACGACGAGTGTGGTTTCTATAGGTCCGGACTTAATCAAATCGGCGATTACGATATGTGGGTGCGTTTGTGCCTGAAATACGAGATCCATGTGATCCCAGAAAAGCTGGTCCGCTTCCGGGTTCGAACCAACGAAATGAACACCAGCGGTAACCGTCCAGAGGTACGCATCCGGAGACAATTTGAATTCCTTCAAGTGTTAGATAGCTACCTGAAGATCCCCACATATCAAGAATTGGTGAAGATATTTCCAGCTGCTCAGAAATATTATCGACAAGACGGGTATGATATTGGCTATGTTTTAGCTATGGTGGCTCTGGAAGTAAAGAATGGCACAACTATATATAGCTTATTTGGCCTTAAGCTTTTATTTGAAGCCATCAATAATCATGACAGGGCGAGAAGGATCAATGAGCTCTATGGATTTACCCAAAAAGAATTCATAGAGCTGACCGCCAAATATGATGTCTTTTCAAGCGAGTTAAATACCTCCCTATACTCTCAATTGGCGGAAAAGGAACGGGATGTTCAGGCTCTAACTGCACAAAGTGTTGAAAAGGAACAGGTAGTGCAGTCTCTATCCGTCCAGATAGCTGAAAAGGAACAGGCTGTCCAGTACCTCACAGCCCAAGTCGTTGAGAAGGAACAGCAGGCAGTATCTTTACAGCAGCAACATTCTGATCGAGAACAGGTGCTCCAAACCGTGCAAGCACAGCTGGATGAAAGCGAACTACAAACAGCAACCATACAAAAACAGCTGGCAGAACGAGAACAGTTCACTGTGGATCTGCAGGAAAAATTGGAAGAGGGGGAGCGGAAAGCTCATACATTGCAGACTAAGCTAATTAAGAAGCAGAAAGAATTGCAAGCTTTGCAAGCTAAAATTATAGACCGAGAGCACCAATTAAAGGTGTTAACAGACCAGCTGGCTGAGCAGGACCACCAATTTTCTGCTACAAGTTCACAAAAATCAATCTTGCAACAAGAACTAACTGGGTTGAAAGATCGCCTTGATCAACGGGAGCAAATACTTCAGGATTTGAATTCAAAACTCTTGGAAATTTACAGCAGCACTGCCTGGAATATCATTGTGTTAATGTGGAAGGTACGTTTATGGTTAGCCCCGAAGGGGAGTAAGCGGGAAAAGCTTGGGCGTTCTTTGATAGGTTTCGTGAAGAAAACGCCTTTACGTATTCCAGAATCAAAAGAAAAAGAGTTAATTAATGGCTCTGCGTTAAAAAATAAAAAGCTAAAAGATCAATGCTGGGCAATAATGGCAACCCCCCATACTCTCTATGTTGCATATATAATAGCTGAACGTCTGAGAGCACATGATTGTACTGTTACGATTACAACAAGTCAGACTAATGATTTTTCGTTAGACTATTATATTGTTATTTGTCCACAAATGTTTAGTTCACTTCCACCAGGTGAAAAGCGAATCGTTTTTCAAATGGAGCAATCAGTTAGCTCCCGTTGGTTTACGGCAGAATATCTTCAAATACTTAACGAATCATTATCTGTACTCGAGTATAGTTTGCATAACATTGAATATTTAGCAACTCAAAGAATTGCTTATCCTCATGTTTATTATCTGCCAATAGGCGCATCAACAAGTTATGGATCGACCAATTCACGCCCTGAAAAAATATATGATGTACTATTCTATGGCGATAGCCACAGTTCACCAAGGCGGAAACAAATGCTTGATGCCTTGAAAGAAAAGTATAAAGTTAAAATCGCTAGTGAGGTATTTGGACTAAATATTGTAGATATAATTCGGCAATCGAGGGTCGTAATTAACTTACATTTCTACGAAAACGCAATATTAGAAATACCCCGCATTCAAGAATGCTTGTCCTTAGGAATTCAAGTCGTATCAGAAACAGCACAAGATCAAGATGATTATCCAGAGATCGTACCTGCTGTCCGATTTTTTAAAGAAGGCTCGATTCCAGCAATGTTACAAGCAATTGAAGAGGCTATTCATAATCCGATATCGGATGATTGTATTATTTCAACTGTAAAGCAATCTGTGAAGCGTTTTGAATTTATGTTTGATCGATTTCTCATCGGTATGGGTTTCTTGCCAGACTCTCATATCCAAAGGATGTCATTGCCCACATTATCTTCTCAAGTAGTCCTATCTTTACCCGAGACGATTGCACGTCGTAGAGTAAGTCAATCAATGTGTCCACAAAATTATTCTATTTTTGATGGTATTCGAAAATCACCTGGTTGGATCGGATGTGGTTTGAGCTATTCAGCATTAGCATATAAGGCTTTGGAAAACCATATAAATCGGTTAACAATCATGGAAGATGATGCCCTATTACCGGAAGATTTCCAACAAAAAATGAGCATAGTTCATGAATATCTAAATAATCGGGAAGGAGATTGGGATATTTTTGTTGGAACTGTAGCTTCTCTTCATCCTGGAACAAAAATCCTAAATGTTGAATTGTTCAAGGGAATTCATTTCATTACGATAAATAAAATGACGAGCACTGTTTGTAACATTTATAATGAGAAATCACTCCGCCTCCTATCATTATGGAATCCAGATAACCTAGACGTTCATAGTAATACAATTGATAGGTACCTTGAAAATCAGAATGATATTAGAGTTGTGGTTTGTTTACCATTTCTTGTTGGGCATCGCGAGGAACTGAATTCAACAATTTGGGGTTTCCAGAATATACAATATCATGACATGGTCAATGCAAGTCAACGAGAATTACAAGCTAAGGTTTGGGCATATAAGGCAACTAAAGTGGATACAGTATAAGGGGCTCGCAAGGATAATCTTATATTAGCGAAAAACAATCAAACCCAATGAATATTACAAAGAAGGAATTATTGTTTTTTTGTGTCAATTTGGGTTTGAGTGTTTTAATTGCTTTAATGTGGTTTTTACCGTTAAATTTTCATGTATTTATGGGTGACGATCTATATTGGATAAAAGCCTACCATTCAGATGGGCTTCCATCGAGTTTCTTGTATAATGTTTTTACACTATATAATAATATTGGAAAATTCAGGCCGATTACAAATACGCTCTTATTATTGTCGACAAATATATGTCAAACCAACTATGATTGTTTCATTGGCATCAATTTAACATTCCTTGTATTAAATGTTTTTTTAATTTCATTAACTGCTTATAAAATAACTGCAAAATGGTGGCCGAGTATTTTTATTGCATCTTTAGTATTTATTTTATCCCGATTTTCATATTACTTTATATTGCAAGTATGGGGTTTAATGGAAAATTTCGCATTGATTCTTGTGCTACTAATTGTACTCTGTCTCATTCAATTAACCAAGAAACCCCATAAAAAGTGGATAGTTTTTTTAATTGTTTTATATTCATTGATCATCTGTACCCATGAGAGGTTCATTGTTTTAATAGTTCCCCTTTTGTATATTTTGTTAATTACGAAAAAATATTTAAAGTTGACAGAATTTATTTTTTCCTTTTTAATCCTCTTTTCGTTACCGATTGTTTATGTTCTTGCAAGGCAGAACTTGTTGATTTCCTCCTTTTTTACAGGTACGTCAGGCACCAACGTAATTGATACTTTCCAGGTATCACAATTCATATCTTTTATGAACCAGGCTATTCTAAATTTGATCGGATTTAATGTCGGACCAGATTACATCAGCGGGAAAAACTTCCTTAGTACAGGTATAGGGGGAATACTAGTTGGTCTCTTTTTGTCAGGGACTCTGACCATCCTAGCTTGGACTTATGTTAGAGGATTCAAAAAAAAGCAAAATCGCGAGTTTGAATTAATTATTGGTTTGATACTGATAATTGGAGTTTTAATAATCGCGAGTGCGATCACGATTCGCCAAGATTATCGTTGGTTATATGCACCTTTTGCGGTCTTTATTGTTTTAGTATGCCTCTTGCTTAGCAAAGTCTTAAATACTAGATTTAAATATCTGATGGCGATAATCATCGCGATTTCGTTTGTAAGTGTAGATATCTTTTATAGACAATTCGTATCCAATATTTATTTTATTGAGGGTTTGAGAACAGCCAACTCCGTAAAAAAGGAAATAATCGACAAATACAGTAAATCAGAGTTGTCTCAGAGAGACATATACTTGATTACTGGTGGAACCACGGATGTTCAAAAATGGTACTTCGCAAATGACTATTTTTTCAAACTCTATGCATACGAACTTAAAGTAAATGTGAATTACTTTGATAATTTGGATGCAATCCCAATAAATAATTCTTATAACGAATTACCTTTAGTCTTCCAAATAAAAAATGATCTGGTTACGAAAATTCCCGATGAAACTATTAATGAGCTCAAATTAAAAACCATTTCAGAATCTAATTGGTCCATTGAATATAACTTTATTAATAGTTTTTCTTCTGGGGTATTAAATGATTATAGTTATGTGGGCACTCCGACAGGTCGGGGTGTATTCTTGATGGATTGGCAAGATAGTAGTGGTCCAATACGTAGAATGATTACCATTTTAGATCCATTTAATATTCGTTACTCCTCAATTCCTTGTCAAAAGGGATCAATGTTGATATTTCGCGCGGGTATGCCTTATACCAGTGGAGATGGAACTGATTTGTACATCGACATTGTGACCAACGAAGTAAAAAAGAGAATAGCCGAGACCCATTTCAAACCCGCAACAGTGGATATGGTTGTACACATGACAGAATTTCAAATACCAATCAGCGACTGTTCAGGAGGAACGATTGAAATAATATTCGGGGCCGAGTCTCTTTCTGGTGATTCAACAGCTGATTGGATAACATTAACAGATGTCAAGCTTGTAGTTATGAAATAAACTACGATAGGCACAGCAATGTTGGCAGGTGCGCATATTAGTATGTTGATGTTTTACTTTTTAATCGGGTTGATTGCTGCAATTCAATATTATGGGGGAAAATAAAACTTTTACTGGAAAACGAAAAGGGTATTAGAAATAATGTTAAGCCAGCAGCTATACTTGCACCTATGCTAGTCTTATGTGCCTTGATTAGTAACTACTATATCAGGGACTTTTATATAGGTTACAATAGCATGGTTATCACTTTATTAAATATAGTCTACAAACAGCATTAAAAACAAGTGACATAAAGAGAATTCATATCGTTGGTACGATCTCGCCTTTAAATGCTGATATATATTCATATTTTATTACCGAAACGGCACTTAATGATTTGGGAGAAAAAGCTTCTGATTATGAAATCACTGTTTCCGCCAACAAATATTTTCCTGAACGATTGGAAGAATCAGATTATTTAGAAATCCGACAACGAATATCAGAAGAAGACAGACAAATGCTAGACAATATTTATGCTTTTGAGCCGATATATCGACAGTATTACGTAAACACGAGGCCATCCGAGGAAGAGCAAGCTGAACTCCAACGAATATTTAAGTTAGCCGGTGTCATCCCACAAGCCCTATCTCCTGATACTTTGATCATTGATATCACTTGGACAACAGATGCATATTACGTGTACTGATAAACGAAGAGAATATTGAGTGAGAGTAATGATATGAAAGTTGCAATCCTTGCTGGCGGACTCGGCACGCGCTTATCAGAGGAAACAATAGTAAAACCAAAGCCGATGGTCGAGATCGGTGGAAAACCGATGCTCTGGCATATCATGAACATATATGCCACATATGGATTTAAAGAATTCGTTATCGCGTTGGGCTACAAAGGTGAAATCATAAAGGATTATTTCCTGAACTATCGTTACCGCGCGCGTAGTCTTACCGTCAATCTTGATTCAGGCGAGGTTGGCATTCACGATGGTACAAGTGAAGATTGGGTCGTGCACCTGCTTGATACTGGTATAGATACTCAGACTGGAGGTCGTATCAAACGTGTGGCTGAGTTTATTGGAAACGAACCATTTATGCTAACCTACGGCGATGGTGTGAGTAACATCAATATTCCTGCACTGTTGGCTTTCCACAAAGCCCAAGGCAAACGGGTCACACTTACAGCAGTATGCCCACCAGCTCGTTTTGGACAAATGGTTATTCGCGGAGGGCAAGTGGTGCAATTTAAAGAAAAACCGGTTATCGGGGAAGGCTGGATAAACGGTGGTTTTTTTGTAGTTCAGCCCGAAGTGATTAATTACCTACCTGATGACCAGACAGTCTGGGAGCGCGAGCCATTGGAACGTCTGGCTGCTGAAAAGCAGCTGGCTGCATACCAGCACAATGACTTCTGGCATTGTATGGACACCTTCCGCGATGTACATGTGCTTGATAAACTCTGGGTGGAAGGGAATGCCCCATGGAAAATTTGGAGTTAAATCGCTCATTTTGGCTCGATCGACCAACCTTCGTCACGGGTGGCAGCGGGCTGGTAGGAACCTGGCTGGTCCAGCGATTGATTGCAGCAGGTGCGGACGTAGTCTGTTTGTTGCGAGATTGGGTGCCACAGAGCGAACTGGTACGCTCGCATTTAATCGAGCAAATCAAGGTTGTACGCGGTGATGTGCGCGACCGGGAAGTGCTGGAAAGAATTCTTGGTGAATATGAAGTCACAACTGTCATCCATCTAGCAGCACAAACAATCGTCACAATCGCAAACCGTAATCCGATATCCACATTTGATACGAATATTGGTGGTACATGGTCGTTGTTAGAAGCCTGCCGACGTAGCCCTAAGATTGAGCAAATTGTTATTGCGTCTTCCGATAAAGCTTATGGCGACCAGAAGAAATTACCTTATGACGAGACGACACCACTTCAAGGTCAACATCCGTATGACGTTTCTAAATCTTGTGCTGATCTGATTGCCCATACCTATGCAGTAACTTATGGATTGCCATTGACGATTACACGTTGTGGAAATTTTTATGGAGGCGGTGATCTCAACTGGAATAGAATTATCCCCGGTACTATACGAGCTATTCTACGAGGACAGCCCCCAATAATTCGATCTGATGGGCAGTATGTGCGCGATTATTTTTACGTTGAGGATGGGGCGGCAGCGTATATGTTTCTTGCTGAAAAGCTTGCTGGAAATCCTGCCATACAGGGAGAAGCGTTTAATTTTTCCAACGAGCTGCACATCACGGTATTGGAGTTGGTGGAAAAAATCCTTAGGCTTATGATGTCTAAACTCCAGCCTGAAATACGCAATGAGACAACTAACGAGATCCGGGTACAGTACCTAGACGCTGCAAAAGCACATAATATTTTGGGTTGGAAACCTTTATTTTCACTTGAAGAAGGAATAAGACGCACGATCGACTGGTACAAGGAGTTTTTAAGAGACTATGAGTAATTTGCGTGAAAAAATCCTGGATTTAGTTAAATCATACTACCAAGAGAAATTTATTGAAAAAAAATATAATCCTGAAACCGACCGGATACATTACGCCGGGCGTGTTTTTGATGAAGATGAGTTGGTAAACTTGGTGGATTCTAGCTTGGACTTCTTTTTAACATCCAACCGCTATGCAGAGGAATTTGAGGCTTCATTCGCTGAGTTTTTGGGGATATCCAGTGCGCTCCTAGTAAATTCGGGTTCGTCAGCTAATTTGGTTGCGTTGACTGCGTTGACTTCGCCAAAATTAGGCGAGCGTCGCTTAAAACCGGGTGACGAAGTGCTTACTGTCGCGGCCGGTTTCCCTACTACGCTCGCTCCAATCATTCAAAACCACCTCGTACCTGTGTTTGTTGATGTAAGCCTCGGCGATTATACAGCCATACCTGAAAGAATGATCCAAGCAATAAGCCCCAAAACCCGTGCAATCATGATGGCGCATACGCTTGGGGTTCCTTTCGATTTGGATATTGTTTTGGATCTTGTCAAGCGCCACAATCTTTGGCTGGTGGAAGATAACTGTGATGCGCTTGGCTCCACCTATCGGGATAAGCTTACGGGTGGTTTCGGACATATCGCCTCCCATTCTTTTTATCCAGCTCACCATATCACAATGGGGGAGGGGGGATGTGTTGTAACCAATGATGAGTTTTTAGAGAAAATTGCTCGTTCAATTCGCGATTGGGGGCGGGATTGCTATTGCACGGGTGGAGAGAACAACACCTGTGGTAAGCGGTTCAGCCAGCAATTTGGGAGCTTGCCTTATGGCTATGATCACAAATATGTTTACAGTCATATTGGTTATAACCTTAAATTAACCGATATGCAAGCAGCTATTGGTGTAGCACAGTTAAAAAAACTACCATCGTTCATCGCAGCGCGTAAAAATAATTTCCGATTTTTGTTGGAAATGCTACAACCCTATGAAGATTGTCTCATTTTGCCAAAAGCCTTACCTAACTCAGACCCTGCTTGGTTCTCATTCGTTATAACAGTCAGGCCAGATGCGGGTTTTACCCGAAACGAATTAACACGCTTTTTGGAAGTAAACATGATTGAGACAAGAAACCTGTTTAGCGGTAATCTATTAAAACATCCAGCCTTTGAGAATATCGAGCGTCGGGTTGTTGGTGACCTTTACAATACTGATCTTATTATGAACAATACCTTTTTCATCGGTGTATACCCAGGGATCAAAGCTCCACATATAGAATGGATCGCGTCAGTATTTCATCGATTTATGACCGGTGAAAGGGTCTGAACGTGACAGTAATCCGTAAAATATGTTGTGTAGTGCATAAAATCGTAAAACACGGCAACGGAGTGTATACCCTGGAATTATTCCCAGAGAAGAGCCTGCCAGTTTTTCGACCCGGACAGTTTTTACACCTGGCATTAGATGTTTATGACCCTAGTGGATTTTGGCCGGATTCACGCGCCTTTTCTATAGCTAGTTCTCCACAGGTTCGCGATAAGCTGCGGGTCTCCTATGCGGTTAAAGGACAGTTCACGGGGCGCATGGAGCGTGAATTGACCGAGGGCAAAAAAGTGTGGATTAAGCTGCCATACGGAGAATTTGTAGTGGAAGGTGAAAGTCCAACCGCATTGATCGCAGGCGGAACAGGCATTACACCATTCTGTGGGTTTCTCGAAGATCTTCGCCCGAACCAAGCTAATGACATTTATCTCTTTTATGGGGCACGATGCGCTGATCTACTCATTTATCGAGAATTGGTGACGAAAGTAGCACAATCTGTTTTGCGTTTTTTCCCTTATTATTTTGTGGAGATTGCACCCATCTCAACCACCTCAAGCAACAATTTTCATCCTCGGATAGGACTTTTGGCTATCGAACAAATCTGGTCTCACTTGTCTAATCCATTACATACAATATATTATCTGTCTGGTCCGCCACTTATGTGTCAAACCTTTTCAACTGAACTCCGAGCGTGTCAGGTGCCGTTGGATCATATTCGGATCGATGCGTGGGAATGATGAAATCCGGAGAAAATCCACTCAGAATGGACCTCGATCACATTCTTAAACACACCCATGACTTATGGGAAAATTTACGCGGGGAACGGATTTTCATTACGGGAGGAACTGGATTTATTGGAAGTTGGCTTTTGGAAAGCCTAATATGGGCGGACCAGAAATATAATCTGGGAGTCGAGGCATTGATTTTAACCCGTCATCCGGATGCTTTTAAGCAAAAGGTTCCTCATATCACATCTTCCTCATCGATAAACCTTTATACAGGCGATATAAGTAATTTTATTTTCCCTTCTGGAGAGTTCAAATACGTAATTCACGCCGCGGCTGAACCAAGGGTTAGATTTATTCTCAAGCAACAATTAACAACATTTGATACAATCGTAGAAGGGACTCGTCGAACTCTTTTATTTGCTCAACAATGTGGTGCTCAGAAATTTCTATTGACAAGCTCAGGTGCGATATACGGACAGCAGCCTTCAGATATGCCACAACTATCCGAAGAATTTCTGGGAGCGCCAAACTGTACAGATCCGCGATCAGCCTATGGTGAGGGTAAACGAGCAGCAGAAACATTGTGTATTCTGTTCTCTCGCCAGGCAGGATTTGAAGTAAAAATTGCCCGCTGTTTCACTTTTGTGGGAGCATATTTACCATTGGATGCGGAATTCGCAATTGGGAACTTCATCCGAGATGGGTTGAATGGAGGGCCAATCCATATTGATGGAGATGGCACGGCCTATCGTTCCTTTCTTTACGCAGCTGATATGGCGATTTGGTTGTGGACGATTTTATTTCTTGGTAAACCATCTTATCCTTATAATGTTGGATCTGAAAATCCAATCAGTATCGCACAACTTGCTCAATTAGTCGCGGATCAGTTCGAACCCAGACCCCAAATACGAATTTCGAAATCTCCTGTTACCGGGAGTTTGCCAGAGCGTTATGTTCCTTCGATAAGGAGAGCTATGGTCGAGCTAGGATTACACCAATCAGTAGATTTGGTTACTGCGCTACAGAAGACCATATCCTTCCTTGAAAATAAACAATCAGACAGATATCAATAAATAATAGATTTATCAAGGATTTAAAAATAAAACATGAAAGCGTCAGATTATATCGTAGAATTTTTGTATGCGCAGGGCGTGCAGCATGTCTTTTTACTGATAGGCGGGATGATTACCCATTTAGTTGACTCCCTTAATCGTCAAGGGAAAATTCAGATTATTAATGTCCATCATGAACAGGCAGCGGCATTTGCTGCTGAAGGTGTGGCACGGGTATCTGGAGTGCCAGGCGTAGCTATGGCCACAAGCGGCCCTGGTGCAACTAATTTAATAACGGGTATTGGATCTTGTTATTTTGATTCCTACCCCGCAATTTTCATAACTGGGCAAGTGAATCTAAACGAACAAAAAGGTGATCGTAAAATTCGCCAATTTGGCTTCCAAGAAACTGATATTGTCTCCATAGTCACACCTATTACAAAGGCAGCCTGGCGGGTGAATTCGTCGGATGAACTACCCGTAATATTAGAAAACGCATTTGTATTGTCTTGCTCGGGTCGACCAGGTCCTGTTCTGTTAGATATTCCGATGGATATTCAGCGAGCAGAAATAATCTCACCGATAAAGAAAGTAACAATTAAAGATGATGCATTTAATCATGAAAATGTGCCAAGCTTACTAGCAGATCTTCGATCTGCTAAACGCCCGCTAATATTAGCCGGAGGCGGCATTCGATCAGCTCAGGCCATAGATCAATTTAGAAGGTTTGTAGAACTAGTTAAAGTTCCTGTAGTAAATTCACTGATGGCAGTAGATGCAATACCATATGATAATCTTCTTCGTGTAGGTATGCTTGGATCATATGGCAATCGGTGGGTAAATCTTGCTGTTTCTCGTTCTGATTTCTTACTTATTTTAGGAAGTCGCCTTGATATTAGGCAAACAGGTGCTAATACGGCAGCATTCAAAGGCGATCGGAAAATTTATCATGTAGATTGTGAGCAAGGGGAGCTCAATAATAGGCTTCAGGGCAGTTTTACGATATTAGCTCACTTGTGTTCTTTTCTTGATGAAGTGATTAAACAATCCCTCAGTCATAAATTTCATGAGCGTCATGAATGGTTAAATGAAATTGGTGAACTTAAGAGCGAATGGCCTGATACAGCTGAATTAAAGGACATTCCCGGAATTAATCCGAATTCTTTAATGCATCAAATCTCAAAAGTATCCGAGCGGGCGACTTCATTCGTTATTGATGTGGGTAATCATCAGATGTGGGCAGCCCAATCCCTTGAATTAGGTTCACATCAACGATTTATTACATCAGGTGGAATGGGCGCTATGGGCTTTGCACTGCCAACAGCAATCGGTGTTTCACTTGCCTCTCCAAATCAGCCAATTGTTTTGATTGCTGGTGATGGTGGATTCCAAGTGAATATTCAAGAACTACAAACAGTAGTACGTAATAACCTACCAATAAAAATGATTTTGATAAATAATCATAGTCTTGGAATGGTCCGTCAATTTCAACAAAGTTATTTTGGCGAACGTTATCAATCCACCTATTGGGGGTATTCTACTCCTGATTTTGCGAAAGTTGCTCAAGCCTATGGAATTTCTTCACGTTCTATTGTTAAGCCAGAGGATGTCCAAACGGCGTTAGAATTATTGTGGCATAATCCTAAATCACCATTTTTATTAGAAATATCTATCGATACTTTCGCAAATGCCTACCCGAAACTTGCCTTTGGTCACACAATCGCAGAAATGGAACCTTTTGTAAAACCATTGGATATGGAAGGAACGTGAGACAAATTTCCGTCCAGCTTGATTCTAAGTATTAATCGTTGATATCTGTGAGAATTCGTGATATATGATCAGTCATTTAAATTGAGTATTTTAATAAGGGCAAAGAAAAACTATGAGACTTATAAGCATAGTTACACCGTGTTATAACGAGAAAGATAATATCGAAATTTTATATACTCAAATTGCTCAGGTAATGTCGAATTTACATGACTATGAATATGAACATATATTAATTGATAATGCTTCCACCGATGGCACGATAGCAATCCTTCGAAATTTGGCTGCTAGAGATAAACATGTAAAAGTGATTCTTAATAACAGAAATTTCGGCCACATCCGTTCACCTTATTATGGTTTACAACAAGCATATGGTGACGCTGTAATCATGATGGCATCTGATTTACAGGATCCGCCATTCCTTATCACTCAATTTATCCAAAAGTGGGAAGAAGGATACAAAGTAGTGTTGGGGGTAAAAACTCATAGTGAAGAAACCCCAATTTTTTTCGCTTTACGGACTTTATATTATCGCACTTTACAAGCACTCTCTGAAACACAGCTTGTTGAACATGCGACTGGTTTTGGGCTTTATGATCAAGAAGTAATCAAAATGCTGCGTACTCTTGTGGATCCGTATCCTTATTTCCGAGGTCTAATTGTCGAATTAGGTTATGAGCGAGCATTAATCACCTATGATCAACCCAAGCGTAAGCGCGGCCTTACAAAGAATAATTTTTATACATTATTCGATATGGCTATGTTAGGCATGACCAATCATTCAAGAGTCCCACTACGGCTAGCGACAATATTGGGGTTTGTCTCTGCTTTTTTTAGCTTTCTTGTTGGATTGTTCTATCTTATCTATAAATTGATTAATTGGAACAGTTTTGCTTTAGGTTCTGCGCCAGTTATTATTGGCTTATTCTTTTTTGGAGCAATCCAATTATTTTTTCTCGGAATAGTTGGTGAGTATATTGGTGCCCTTTACACCCAGGTATTAAACCGTCCTTTGGTCGTAGAAAAGGAAAGGATCAATTTTGATCATTAATTTCTATTGAGGGGATAAGCGCGATCGCGTCTTTGATATATAAAATATCTTTTATCTATCTTGCTTATTCGGTTATAAGTCATGGGAGGTCTTAATATACTTGAAAGTATGAATTTTTTTTAATCCTGCAATAAGTTCATAATGTGATAGATTCCTTGTAATGAACATAGGTTACCATTTGAAAAATTAATGGGAAAAGTAAGATTGCATGTAATAATAAAGAAACGAAGCTAATATTTAAGATAGTAATGGATTAAATGATCACTCATTATATTGATATTTTTTATTAAATTCATTGCAGCAATTTGACCATTATTGGTGCGATATTACTATTACCGATTGCAGTAAATGCTTACAACAGCATTATAAGTATAGTTTTTAATGAATTATTATTGATGCCGTTTTCAAATTTATCTAGAAGGAATAGAGGACGCTGCCCTCCTCCAAATCTTGTTTTCAATCTGATCACGGAGTGAGAAGTAATTCCATGGAATCTGAGAATATCTTCGTAGAAAATTATCCATCAGAATATCAACCTCTTATTGTGAACTTACTTTATCCTCCGTGGGTCGAGGCTGCTCCCCGTAATCTGGGATACTATCAATACCGTTCCGATAATTATCAAAAGCAATTTCGATATCAATATCTCTCTTAAGTAGACAATAAGCCAATGATTTTACACAATCTAAGGAAGAATTAGGAGAGCAGGCATGTACACAAGGATTTCTCCATTGCCAGAAATGATGATGAATCTCAGCGATGAGGCATGGTACGGTTTGTTAATAGAAAACATAACGAATCAAAGTATCAATGGCGTTGAATTCCCGGGTTCCCAACGCCGGAAGTTCAGACACGGTTCGTCGGAAGTTCATACCAACAAGCATTGGAAGAGGCTTTTGCTTTTTACAAGTTTGTTAAAAACCAGGCAAGTATTTTGGGAAAACCGCTGAATCCTGAAACTCGTTTCCTGGACTTCGGGTGTGGTTGGGGTCGTTTCCTGCGTTTCCTTAACAAAACCGCCTAGAACAAGAACAAACGCCTATTCATCCAAAATATTCTTAAATATGAAATTCGAATTGTTATACAATCTAAGATAAGGGTTAAAATAATTAAATAAAATGAGTACTCCTCAATAGGTGGGGATTACAGAGGTAATTAGTATATAAGTCTCAAATTATGAGAAATGGTTTTTGGGCACTAATCAAATTGGGTAAAAATATTTACCAAAGAATTTTTCTTTTATTTAATATAATAAAGGAGAAATTTCAATCCATTGGATTAAATAAGCGTCTCAATCAAGCCCCATTATATGGTCACAAGGTAGCATTCTATACCGAAATTCAATCCTCTGGCTATTTCGACGAAGACTGGTATCGCCTTGCTTATAAAAACGCGATTGAATTTCCTGACGACCTGCTGCTGGATTATATAAAGGCTGGCATTCCCAATGGCCGTGACCCTAGCCCTTATTTCAATACCATCTTATACCGGCGTGAGCATGATGTTCCGGCAGAGCAAGCTTTAGTCCATTTTCTTCGCAGCGGACGGGTAACCGCTTCTGGTGCCTACCGCGATGAACAGGCTCTGTTAGCAGCCCAACAAGCTTTCCGAGCACAGACGGAGACCGTTTTGATCGCAGACCGGCGATCTTCTGCTAAACCATATGCGGTTTACCTACAGTGTGGTATAGACGCACTGTGGGAAAGCTGGATGACTCGTCAAAACCACCCCTGGCATTTACTGATCAACCACTACGATTCAACCTATGCCGGTAAAATCCCCTGTGATGTTGAGTTCCACCAGAGTGGAGCATTACCAGGAACCAAGTTTACTTCCTTCAACAGCATTTTGGAAAAATACCCGCATATCCTTGAGCCATATGAATATATCATGCTGCTCGATGATGATGTTTACCTTGAAAATAGTGATATAAGCCGGCTATTTTCTGTGGTCCAGCGGCATGGCTGGGAAATGGCACAACCCAGCTTGTCGGCAGATTCCTTCTGCTCTTTTCCGGTATTCTTCAACCCCAGCAAAAACGGTTGGCGGCATGTAAACGGCGTAGAAGTCATGATGCCAGTCTACTCTGCACGCATCCTTGGAAAGATTAAGGAATTGATTGTCCAAAGCATTAGTGGGTGGGGATTTGATGCAGCTCTTTCGGTGGTGGCTACTGATCAGGGATTCAGCGGGGCAGTGGTGGATGACGTCATTGCCCGGCATACCAGGCTTATAAATGCTGATATTGGACAATATTATCAAATGCTGCATCAAGCACAGATATACCCAGAAATTGAATTTACCCATTTACAGAAAAAATATCACTACACCAAACCATTATTTTATGAGATTTGATTTTGAACGACGACGCAGGATTGCAGTTATAATCGGGACAATAAATTAATAACGCATATCCTAAAAAAAAATGAATATATGGCTATTGACAGGTGAATATCCGCCGGAATACGGTGGGGGCATTGCTACCTACAGCTACCACACAGCTCAGATGTTGTCCCAGCGTGGGCATTATCTCACGGTCTTTGCTGCGGTCGAGAACCTCCCCGGCAGCACGCAAATTGAGGAAATTTCCGAGCGCTTAAGGGTGGTGCGCTTCGGTGCTGATCAAAGCCCACAAAGCAGCGCACTAGGTGCATTTACTCGCTGGAGTTATGATGCTGCGTTAGTATTAGCAAAATTCTGCCGTAAAGAAGGCACTCCAGACGTGCTCGAAGCGCAAGAATACCTGGGCATGCCATACTATACACTGCAGCGTCGCTTATTAATGGATGAAGGATTCACGAATTTACCCATCTTGGTCACAGCCCATACCCCCCTGTATTTATGCCGTCAATATGATCAACTCCCTTCTTATCGCTTTCCAGGCTACTGGATAGGGGAAATGGAGCGCTTTTCTTTGCTGGCATCGGATGAGGTGGTTTATCCCAGCAAATACTTACAAGATGAAATCGAAACAGACCTACCACAGATTTGGGATCATAGCCAGGTGGTTGCTAATCCTTTCCAAATTCAACAGGCATCTGGTCGCGAAAGCGAAAATCCTGAGCGACGCGGTTTTTTGTACACAGCTAAGATTGAACGGCGCAAAGGGATTGAATCCTTACTATCCACTTTCAGTCAAATGTGGAATGAGGGTTTTAATGAATCGTTGTTCTTGTTGGGGGGGGACTGGTATGACGAGCTTAATCATTGCTGGATGAGTGAAGTAATCCGCCGTCAATACGGGAACTATATAGAAGCGAAATTGTTGTATTGGGAGGGCAAACAACCACCCCATGTTGTGATGCAGAAGATGGGTCAGGTTCGAGCGATGATCCTGCCGTCATTGCTTGAAAACTACCCATATGTTGTTTTAGAAGCTATGGCAAGTGGATGTCCGGCCATCGTCTCGCAAAGCGGAGGCCATGCGGAGATAATCGAAGATAGGACCAGTGGATTTATCTTCTCGCATCATAAGACAGGGGACATGAAGGATAAAATTCAGGCTGTACTCCATCTCACACTTGGCGAGCAAGAGCGGATGGTTGCTGCGGCGAGGGCGAGGGTAAAGCAGGTTAGTGGTTATGAGATTATTGCACCTCAAAAGGAAGAAGTATTAGAACTGACGCGCGAAAGGTTACAGCCTCGCAAGCTTTTCCCCTTCCTACGTGGATTTCAGAAGGTTTATGAACCTCCCAAGGACCATAGCCTGGTAGGTGAAGCGGGGCTGCTCAGTGTGGTTATTCCGTTTTTCAATATGGGAGATTATCTTGAAGATGCCCTTAAACCCTTTGAAAGCATGAAAGATATTCCTTTTGAAATTATTGTTTTGGATGATGGCAGCCACGACCAACACAGCCTGGATTTGCTGAACAATCTCCACGAACGATACCAGTTTCGCTTAGAACGGTCACAAAATCAGGGGTTGGCAGCAACCCGCAATACCGGGGCAACCCTTGCAAGGGGTGAATTTCTTGCTTTTTTGGATGCCGATGACAGCATGGAGCCAAACCTTTATCGACAAGCTCTAAAGATCCTGCATAATTATGAGAATGTAAGTTATGTTGGTTGTTGGGTAGAATATTTTGGAAACACTCATAGCTACTGGCCGACCTGGACACCAGAACCACCCTATACCTTGGTACACAATCCGATCAATACCGGGGCGCTCGTATACCGACGAGCGGATTTTTTGCGTTATGGATTAAATGATCCTGATTTTGAGTATATTATGGAGGATTATGACAGCTTGATTAGCATGCTGGAGAACGGTTGTTGCGGGGTGGTCATTCCTGAACCATATTTTAAATACCGAATCCGTGATGATTCAATGTTCCATATCACCACTGACAGTATCAAAATATGGACGTACCAAAAGTTGGCGCGCAAACATGATGCACTTTATTCAGCATATGCAGAGGATATCATGGGTCTGACCAATTGCAATGGTCCGGGATACATGTACGATAATCCGACTCTCTGGTATCCATCCATCGAGTATAGTTTGGGTGTGGGTCCTTCAGCTGCTAGAAGATATCCAGACGATGATCTGGCAAGGGCTTCTTCTAGAACCCTTTTTTATTTCTATATTCGCTCAATTCTACTCAAGCCATATAAGATATTCCAGGGAAAATTACCCTGGCTGAAAAAAATTTTACCTAAGGTGAGAACTTTGTTAATTGGAAATTGACTGACTGCATGAATTTCTTCTATGTGGTAAAATTTGTTGACCATGCGTCAGTACATTATAGACAAAGATGATGATTTCAGAGGCTCCACATCTGGAATCTGGGTTTCTGATCGTACATACAGGCGGGGATTTAACCTCTCTGGTGTCATAGGCTAGAGGTTTTCCAGAAATAGTACCTAACACATTTTTTATTAGGAGAAGCCATATCTCATGACAAATTTTAAAATTCCCAGGTTGAGCTTGTTACTCGTGTTTATCGTGGTATTCGCGAGCACATGTACAACCTCCACGGCACAGCCACTATCGGATCCTGACGTTACTCCTGTAAATGTTGCTGTACCTGAGGTCACATCTGGAGGGTCAACACAGTTAACACCTGGGACTTCAATTGAAGCTACAGCCGAAATTACACCCACTGCTTACCTGCCCCTGATCCAAAAACCTGATGTAAAATTCCTCGGGATTTACTTTAAACAATATTGGACCAGTAAAAATGTCACTCCGTACATGTCACAGGCAGACCAGGGAGCGGGTAAAAAGCATACTTCGGTCGGCTGGTTTATTGATTTAGAAGATGCTGCGTTTACTGAACCCGTCACCTATTTACCAGGCAATAACCTTTATAACCAGCTGGAAGAATTATGGAAAGCTGGATATATCTCATTCATAAACCTTGGTACGAATGCGACTGCCGCGGAGATACTTAACGGGGATCGAAATAGTGAAATTGGTTATGCAGCTCAATTCTACAAGGCATGGGTCGACCAGGGTGGAGGTCGGCGGGCGATGATTGCACCGATGCAGGAGATGAATGGGGTATGGACATCCTACGGACAATTCTCGACATCAGAAGATTTTAAACAGGCTTACCGGTACATTCTAAATATATTCGCCAATCAAGGGATTACGCGCGATCAGGTATGGTGGGTTTTCGCACCTAACGGCTATAATGATCCCGGGGATGATTCGCGGAAATTTGAAAATTATTACCCTGGCGATGATGTCGTCGATATCGTAGGATTCAGCTCGTATAATTATGGATATTGCCCGGATACAGCGCCATTCTGGAGATGGGAAAGTTACCCGGAAATATTCGAGCCATACATTGCGCGGATGCAGGTCATGGCACCCTCAAAACCAATCATCATCGCGGAAACCGCGTCGACAGCTTATGCTGGTGTTGATGCAGAGGGTAACCCAGTAATCGATTATAACCAAATGAATCAATGGTTGATTGATAATTACAATTACTTTGCCCATCGTGCAGGTGTCATCGGTGTATTCTATTTCAGCTTCCCTGTGTTCAATGACCACTCTTGTGCTATAGAGATCAATCCAAATGGAGTGATGTTGAGCGGATATGGAGTAGGTGTCTCGAACACGGTATATCAATATCTTAATGCTGGCCAATTGGATAGCTTAATCCGCTAATCCTGGAAACATACAGACACCATTTCTTATTCTCAAAAGGCAAATGAGTAGTTTTATAGAGTATAGATAGAAACTTCAATCAATGCTTTTTCCCCAAGCACAAGACCTCAATTCTGTGATCTTCGAACGAGAAGCTGCATACGTGCAAGGTTGTTATTTATTAAGGCTCCATGGCGAAAAAGCTAGTGGTCTATGGACATACATACTCAAAAGAAAACTGATATTCCCAAATGTATAGGATGAAATAAATGTTATTATGAAAACATTCAAAATATTGGGTAGAAAAGCATTATTGGTAATTTTTGTGATCCTACTGTCGACATCCACCAATTTTGCGGCTGCACAAACAGAGGCAGCCAGACCCAAAATCTATCTTCCAATCATCGAAAACAATACTTATTATGGTTTTAGCACGGCTAACAAGTTTATCGGCATTGATATGCAACATTACTGGACTGATTCAGATGTATTGACCTATATGCCTGTGGCAGATACTCTGGCTGGTAAAAAACATTCTGTAAGTGGTTGGTTCATTGATATTCAAGATGGGCATTTTAAGTCTGGACACACTGATCCTAAAACCAACAACTTAATCCGGCAGCTGGAAGCCTTATGGAAAAATGGATATGTCTCCTTTGTAAATATCACTTCTTGGGCCACTGCTTACGCAATCGCTTCTGGGCAACTGGATAGTTATTTAGGGTATATGGCTGAGTATTATGCTGATTGGGTTGGTCTTGGTGGCGGACGGCGGGCATTTCTGGCACCCCTTCCCGAAATGAACGGGGTCAACTCAAATGGGCAGCCATGGACAAGCTATGGCGGTGATCCGGTCAATTTCAAATTGGCATATCAACGCATACAGACCATTTTTGCTCAAAAAGGGGTGAGCCGCAATCAGGTATGGTGGGTTTTTGCACCCAATGGCTGGAGTAAGGCCGGGCATGAATTTGAGAACTATTATCCTGGGGATAGTCTCGTTGATGTCGTTGGATTCAGCATGTATAACTACGGTTGGTGTGCAGTCGCGCAGCCCTGGCCAAAGTGGGAAAATTACGATACCCTATATGAACCTTATATTTCCCGGATTCATACGATGGCACCCAGCAAACCCATTATTATCGCTCAAACTGGTAGCACTGCAGATACTGCTTCGGGTTTCGATGCTAGCGCGAAAAATACCTGGTTAAGAGTGAATTACGAATACTTATCGCATCAGCCGCAGGTGTTAGGAATTTTATATTACGATTTTGATCAATCAAGTTGGGAATGCAATTGGAGAATAACGGATGGGAACACCTTCAAAGCAGGATATAGTGCTGGAGCGGGTTTCTCGGCGTTTAAATATTTAAATTGGCAGGATCTGCAATCCATCATTCCATAATCCTAATTCATCATAAAATAATATAAGTACAAGTGAGAAGGCATTAGCAATCCTTCTCGTATTCTTCGTTTATAATTCAGCCTCATGGAACAATCTATGAGTATTTTGGGGATTTAATATAAATGAATTTTCTTTCACGAATGATAGTTATGCTCAAGCGCATCTGGCGGTTTGGCTATAGCAAAGCCCATGCAATATTTAGTCAAATCACGCCTGAGCCGGTCAAGAATATAAAAATAAAGATAATATCTTGGCGTGAACGAAAGATGGTTGTTCAAAACCAGGAAGTATTACGAAATATTTTACAAGAAAAACAAATTGGGAATGGTTATCGAACGATCATTGTTTTTCCGCCCAGTCTTGACTGGAATGTGCAGTTATTCCAACGTCCACAACAGATGGCGCTAGCGTTAGCCAAACAAGGAGCGTTAGTTTTTTATATTCAACCCAAACCTGACCATAAAAAACAACCATTTCAATTGGTTCGTAAGCGGTTATATCTATGCCATGTTCATGTGGATACATTTCAAATTTTATCAAACCCACTTATCTACCTGCTGACTTGGAATAGCAGATATGCTTCTCAGTTTATTCATCCAAGGATTCTTTATGATTACGTGGATGACATAAATGCTTTTTTTGGTGACCATCAAAAACATGTAAAGGGCCATCAATATTTATTACAAAAAGCTAACTATATTCTTGCCACAGCGCGAAAATTGGTTGATGAAGTCTACCTTCTACGCCCTGATGTGATATTCTCACCAAATGGTGTCGAGTATGAGCAGTTTGCACGTGCAGCGCGTAAGGAGTTTTCTTCAGCTCCCAGTGATATGCAAGCGATTCTCTCAAAATCCAATCCGGTCATCGGTTATTATGGTGCACTGGCGCGTTGGTTTGATTATGATTTACTAAAAAGAGTTGCTACCTTGCGACCGGATTACCAATTTGTTCTGATTGGTCCCGATTATGACGGCACGGTGAAATTATCTGGGATTCTGAATATCAAGAATATATACTGGTTAGGTGTAAAACCTTATGAAGAACTTCCCCAATATCTGCAATACTTTGATGTCGCTACAATTCCATTTATTGTTAATGATATTACCCATGCAACCTCTCCATTAAAGCTTTTTGAATATATGGCTGGTGAAAAACCAATTGTCATCACACCCATGAAGGAGAGTATGCAATACTCAGGCGTATTGATAGGAGAGAATTCAGAGCAATTTGCTCAGAAATTAGATTTAGCGCTTAAAATGCGGGAGAATGGGACTTATTTAAACCTTTTGCGTCAAACCGCCCTGGAAAATACTTGGGTACGAAGAGCAGAAGAAATTCTTTCAGTAATAGAAACGAATCATTGATTCCCACATATTTCTGTTCAATCAACCTTATTAATCGTTAGTTATTTTCCCCTCAAAGTTAGCAATCAAACCAAATAATATCGTCCATCAGATCCAAGTGCACACAGGAAATAATGACGGCATCATCCACAAATAAAACCAAAGGGATGATGATATTACACACTTCTACTATGGTTGTGCATTATGGATTAAGTCCAATAGATGGTTAACCCGCGCTTGCCAATTATTCTCCATTGTAAACCGGGAGATCAGCTCAAGAGGAAGCATAGCTTTTCTAACTTCTCCAACCTTGTCTACGAAATCACTTTGATCGCGTGCTAAATAGACTCCGGGGATTCCCCTTAATGGATTAATTTCCGGAGATACGATCGGTTTTCTCATAGCAAGATATTCATAAACCTTTAGAGGGCTCGTGGCTTGTGTAATTTTATTAACTTTCCAAGGAATTATAGCTACATCAGAAAAAGCTAAATAAGCTGGTATAGCTCTTTGTGGTTTTAATCCCAAAAAATGAAGGTTCGGCAATTTTATTGGAGACTGCCCTTTATAATCTCCGACTACTATAATCGATGCTTCAGGGTACTTTATGGCTACTTCAGTCAATAGATTCCAATCGAACCACTCTCCCCATAAAGCACCTATATAGATAGCAGTCCATTCAGACTTTGGTAAGTCCGATGGGCGTTCATAGAAGCGGTCAGGATTGAAGAGCTGGGTGTTTACAGCGTTTGGAAGCAATGCTGCAGATAAGTGACTCATTCGCGATAGGTGTTCAGCAAGGATGGGTGTCGTTGCCAATAAAACCTGACTTGACTTTATAATGTCAGCCTCTACCTCTTCAGAGTACCAGTCTCCGCCCAATTGAGTGCTCCAATCATCAAGCACGTCATAGATAATAACTCCTCCATTGTCTCTCACATTGTTTATGATGGGTAGAAAGTCGCTTAGAGGCATTTCTACTATGGCACCCAAAACATTTTTATTTAACAACCATCCATGGTCTCTCGTAAATCTATTCCAATCAAGTTTGGATACCTGATATGTGAATAGATTGATATCTTTGATTGAGATGTTTAAATTAAAAGCCTCATATTTGGGGTACTTGTTAATAAAGATGACAGCAAATTTCTGGCGCAGCAATTCCAGCGCGATCTGTGTGCATCTTGCGCCGCCTCCTGTGTCATCAATTGGTATCCCCGAAAGGATAAAAAAAGTACCTTTGACTAATTCATTTCGCTTCTGTTCGATTTGATGACGACGCAGCGCACCATGAATAAACCCAGATATTTTTGCAATTAATCCCCCGAGTTCGAGGAATAAATGGCTGAGAGGTATCTTTTGTGTCACGTTAATAGCAATAAAGAAAATAAACCAGGCAGCAAGGAGAAGGTACACCAACAATTCCAAAGGATGAAAGATGGGAAAAACCCAAATTGCTGCTTGAATAAAAAACATCACTATAAATAGAATAATTAGGAATAAGATTTGTAATGTGAGCTTCCAGTAAGAAGAAGCATGTAAGCCACTCTCCCCATTTCCTATTGACCAATTGAATATTTTTCGCCAATATGACAAAGCAGTGTCAGGGGCAGGCCATTCTGCAATTGCTTCAGGCACAAATGCCCATTTATCAGCATATTTCTTTAATTCCAACGCAAAGAAGGTATCTTCTCCGGTTAAAGTTAACCACTCAGGATACCCACCTATAATTTTCCATATCTCCTTTGTAAAGGCTGAGGATCGTCCAGATGGTAGAAACCAATTAGGATCAATGAGTGATTTGTTCGTCCACCATGCTAATCGGTCTAACTTATCACCTTTGTGGTCAACAGCTTGATACATACCCGCAACAACCTGGATACTGTGGTCTAGCTCAAAGGGCGTTAGTAATTTTTCAAGCCAATCTGGGTGCAGACGACATCCAAAATCTGTTGTTGCGATTATATTAAATTCTGCTTTGGCGATAGCTAAGTTTCTCCCTTTAGCTATATTTACTCCGGGTTCGACAATGATGTGAAATGGAACTGGAGATTGGTAAGATAATTCCATTAATATGGGCAAAGTCTCATCTGTCGATCCAGCGTCTGTAATGATAATTTCGTCGGGCAAACGGGTCTGATTAAACACACTTTTAACCCATGCCTTTGCGTTACTTGCTTCATTTCTAACAGTTGCGATTAACGAAACCTTTACTGAAGAATGACTTTGATCGTATTCCCTCATCGACTTTTGAGGCTGGTAATTCGAGAAAGGGAAAGAACTCATTAAACTACTAATATACAGCTCAACTTGTGCATTATCCTCTATATAATACCCATCTATAAAAATATCAGGCGTAACAATCAGCTTTTTAAGTAAGTGGATAATATAAAGTTTTATTTCCTTGGCAATGATTTTCGTTGCATATATTACGTCTCCCCTTTTAATAATCTCAATAAGTCGTAGTCGTAAATTTGAATGAGCAAATCTACGCAAAATCAGATACGCTAGCAGTAGGCTAATTCCAACGAAAAAAAAATATAAAATGGAAATTAAAGGTTCAATCTCTGCTTGTTTCAGAGATTTGCTTATCAAATAAATTGGATGTGCTAAAAATTCTAAAGGCGTCATTATTTTGCGGTTTTTGAGACCAAGGAATTAGTTGACTGGAAACCGCTAGGATAGATTCTCAAAACACAGCCCGTATCCCAATGAAAAGTCGGTAATGGTACAGGATTGCTTGGTGTTGGAGGTTTAATTTTTAGATTAAGAGTGGTTAGGAAACCGAGAAGAGTAGTAGGAAGAAGAATCAGCATCTCAGTTCTTTTCTTCATGAGGAAGGATTTTATCACTCTTTAATCAAAGTACGTTTAAGCCATTTTTGAAAACTAACGAGTATTTGCCCCAAGAGAGAGGATTTTACTTGTTCAGATACGGGTAAGAAAAGTCGGCGCAACCATAGATAGAACCAGTGAGAAGCTGATTTGGGTTGAACCAAAACCGAATATTTTGCATTTAGCTGCTGGAGTTCCTGCCTCGCTTGAAGGAATTCCACCAAATATTGGACTTCACGAATTATTGATTGTTTTTCGAACTCAGTAACAGGTTTTGGGCTGTTTCTTTTTTTGTTGGCGATGGTTGTGGATAAATTGCTCAAGGTGCATTCACCCATCTGGTCAAGTGTAAACTTGTCACGAATATGTTTACGGCTGGCTTGAGACATTTGTTGTCTTCGTGGCGTATCAGAAATTAGTTGGCGTAATATATTTGTATATTCAGTGGTTTCATCCTGCAGTGATGCTGGTGAGCGCAAAATTCCACAATCTTCTGAAACCAGCTCGCCCTGTCCACCAACCTGTGCACCTACGACAACCAGCCCACAAGCCATCGCTTCATATATTGCCTGTGAAATCCCCTCATTGTGAGAAGGTAAAAAGAGGATATCGGAGGCCGCCATGATTGCTGGCATTTTTTCCGTGGGTACGCTTCCCAATATATGAACCCTATCTTGCAGCCTACATTCATACAATTGTTCCTTGAGTTGTGCCATCAAGGAACCTTCGCCAGCGACTAAGGCATGAAATCTAACTCCCTTCTCAGCAAGTTTGCAAAGGGTCTCTGCAAAAATATCTGGCTGTTTTTGTGCTTCAAGTCGCGCCGCATATAGAATCACAATGTCGTTTATCTCAATTCCAAGCTCAGCTCGCACTTGCTCACGCTTTGATAGTTCAGGTTTCCAAATTTCAGGATCTACACCTATGTAACACACTACCAATTGGTTGGCGTTTCCCCCTGCCTCAACCATCCAATCGCGGAGCTGTTTACAAGAGGTAAACGATAAATCAAGAAAATCACGATAAAGCAATGATAGTCTTGGAAATCCGCCTTGCATCCAGTCGGGAGTGACAAAGTGGAGAAAATCCAGAATCGGGATTGAGGGGAATAATTTACTCAAAGTTGGCAGTAACCGATAACCTTCATAGCTGCCTTGAATTAAGATCGCGTCGAAATTCCGTGATTGGGTCAGATAACACAGGAATCGGGGGTAATCTTTGATCGGAATGAAATTGGGAAAGATAAAAACAAAGGGTGTACGTTTTTCAAACTCATAAAGCCAGGGATCACTAGATGAAGCAGTCGTC
>Ga0153916_10000196_pt1 | contig 37796 bp, 56 predicted proteins | sample Opewatmetagenome_FD_109642 | JGI IMG/M metagenome (GOLD analysis project Ga0153916, IMG submission 109642) | Freshwater wetland microbial communities from Ohio, USA - Open water 3 Core 3 Depth 4 metaG | ecosystem: Environmental > Aquatic > Freshwater > Wetlands | place: USA: Ohio, Lake Erie...
CGACCTTAATAATTCGATCATCGCCATATCGGAGTTTGTTGTCCGAGGCTGCAAAATACCAAGCTTTCATTTTTTCACCTTTCCAACACAGCAATTTGTGCCGATTACCCAGATTCGGGAAATTGTGCTACGTGGTTGCATGTCAATCACTTTCTGTGCGGAAACATATGTACTAGCACGGGTAACATACAGCGTATTGCCAAGCACGGTAGTGATTTCGTAGATCATGCTACATTACTCCAAACTGGTTGTTTAACATTGAGTTTCTTCACGTACCCGTGACCGACCTTCTTTACTGCACGAATTGCAGCATCGAGGGATTTAAATGGATTGATACGAACAGCACGGACTTGTGCGTACCCATAACCATTATCGACAAACGTCATTGCGTAGTACATTGCACGGACTCCTCTTTAAATTGGTGGGCCTGAAGGGAATCGAACCCAATTCCAGCGATTATGAGTCGCTCGCTTTTACCAATAAGCTACAGGCCCGGTAGGTTTAAATTTCCCGGTGGAGACTAGAGCGATAGGGAAAAGCAAGACAAGAATACCACCTATCCATATACCAATCATCATTAAACCGCTCTGCTTTCGCGACAGCAAGACGCACAGCTTGAGCAAAAGAATTAGTTTTTTGCATACAAACCCCTTTTGTCAGTGGAAAAAGCACAAGACACTAGCGCGTTTACTAATGCCTTGTACTGTTACACTTCTTGTTTCGGTGCGCTTTCGTTATGCGGCTTCTTTAGCCGGAATCATTTCGGAAAGCTTGGCCAACAGTTCCGAGTGTTCCACTGGCTTGCCGTCCTTATTGAATTTAGCCGCACGTTTCATGATGGAAAGAATCGCCTTTTGTACATCATACACAGAAGCCGGAGCAATCTCTTTCGTGTAGGTGTAGAACGGTTGATCGTCGGCATACGGCAGAATATCCGTACCGCTAATGACTTCCCCGTCGATCTTTAGTTCTTTCTTACCCGCATACTCAAGGGTATTGTCTTTCGTGTTACGGCGAACCATACCAAAGTCAAGAAACCACACAACCAGCGCCTCTTTCCGCATGGAAGCGGATAGGGCTGAAGTCAGTTGATTAACAAAGTTACTGTTGCCGTGAACGTTGACTTGCTCCAAGGCAAACATTGCTGATTCATGAATCAGGGTATCAGCTTTCTTACCCATAGTTGCAATTGCTTTGACGTTCTTTTGAAACTGTTTGATTTCCATAATGTTATCCTTTCAGTTGAGTATTAAGTTTTTGAATCTGGTATTTATTCAATACCTTTACCTTGCTGGTGCGATGGGTTACTTTACGAATACGAGACATGCGCCGCGAACCCGACAACGGAACATGACCATAGTGATTATGGATTCTCATGGTGTGACCGACCTTTCCGCGAATGGCTTGCGCTCGATTCGCTCTAGTTTACCGGCCTACCCTGCTAGTGCTAACAGGATAGGACTGTATTCTATGAATGGCTTGCGCTCGATTCATTACAGTAATAAGGCGGATTCCTGTTACAAGAAATCGGGGATGTTACACGATTATTAATCGTACCCGTCGAAACAGAGCTGCCTTCACCGTGGAACACTAGTACAAAAGTACTATAGCCCTTTAGGTGTCTCTGTCCAAGTTAGTCCCTAGCTAGACTAGTCCTTTCGAACTAGCGCCCCTCACCGTTATAGATATTGGGGTCACATGCCGTACGGTATTCACTTGTTTGTCGCCCTTACTTTGTTAGCCTGTAGTATGCAGGTAAAGCATTAGAACATGAAACAGAAACTAATGCAAGGGCCTATGCTATCGCTCCCTGCCACGTACCTAGGCTAGTCACAAAGGACATTAGATCATAAGGCTTGTGGTGTGCTTCAAGGTAGTACCCTTGTTATCGGATAGCGCGGAGTATTGGCCGCCGTCCTATTTCACCCGATGCCTGACATAGAGCAGAAGGCGTGCCAGGAGCGCCCTCCGCTGTGCTGCGGTGCACTAACTACTTGAATATAAAAGAAAAGAAATAATATACACGAAGCATCAAGAATTGGCATAGAGTTTGCTTGGGTGACGTACAACGGCACAATGTGACGCTTTTTGCGGTATGTTTGAATATCAGGGAATACAGATGTTGTAAAAAAGAGACAAGTATTTGATTGTGTTGTATAAATACAACAATGATAGCGTTATATATGAGTGGATATAACGGTAAGTGAGTGCAAACTAGGGAGATAGTGTATTTCACACACTAACTAATAAACTAATATATTTATATACTTATATACTTAAAAGGGGTATAAGGGGGGAGGGGGTAGGAGATTTATAGTGCACTACAACTAAAAAATATCTCCAAGAAAATACGATATTCCTTCGGAATGTTTTCTTGGTGAGAGTAACGATGAAAATCACAGATTCCGGGGGAGGTTCCCTTGAAAGTATGATAATACTTTTAAGGAGGGGTGGAACCCCTAGGTTTGCTCGGGTTGTTGGACCCTCGCTTATTCGTCGATGTCTTCGTCTTAGTCTATTGACTTAGATATATTACATATGTTGTATTTCAAGTAAAAAGTATGGTACAATATAGTTGTTGTATAGATTAGTAGAAAACAACAAAAGCTACCTGACAACAAAGGCAGGTAGCGATTAAAGTTGATTGTACCACTAAAGTGGAATTTCGAGGCAAACTCTATCTTTAAAAAAGATAAGAATTAATAGTAACAGCATTCACTCGAAGAGATCCGTACATACGTACGGTCTTCTCGTTCACAAACCCACAGTAGATGCGGGTTGAAAATCGAAAACCCGCCCTACTGCAAGGAGTTTTTTTTTGAAAGAACCAAAACCAATTAAATACACTTCCTCGGACTTACTAGATGTCCTCGGAAGATATCGTACTGTTTCTCTATTTCTTGAGAATCATCGAGAGGTGGATAAGTATCCACCGTTCTTCACTCTTAAAGATGAAGATGTTGTTCGGGATAATATTCTTTATCCTTCACTAAAAAAGATCTATTTCTCGTATTCTCACATTCCGGGTTTCGAATACGAATTTGCAGTTGATATCTTCTTCTCTTGGGATCATTGGATCAAACTTACCGAGGAAAGTGTTCTTCGTACCAAGTTCAAAGAGTGGAGAGATGAACTTGAGATTAAACTGAAAGCACAAGCTATTCGTTCTCTGATTGAAGTTTCGAAGATTCCAGATCCAAAGGGAGTAGCTGCAGCTAAATATCTCGCAGAGAAAGGATATGTCTCTCGAAAAGGCCGTCCCTCCAAAGAAGAGCTGGAGCGTCAGCGGAAGCAGGACGCAGCAGTTCGAGAGAATCTCGATGCCGATATGGCTCGTTTAAATATCAGTGTTGTTAAATAGCGCCCAACTATAAGGAAAAGAAATGTCAATACATAGTATCAATGATCGTCGTCACTATCAAACAGCGTTTGTAAATCCGTCTACAGCGACGGATACGGCAGTAGTTGCTGCTGCAGGCACCAACGCCACGATTCGAGTCCACGCGGTAGCTGTTGTAGCTGCCGGTGCAAATAGTGTTTATTTCAAAAGTGCTTCTACCGCCATCTGTGGTACAATGGCTCTTGCAGCTAATGGTGGTTTTGTTCTACCCTACAATCCAGAAGGTTGGTTTGTTACAGCAGCCAATGAAGCTCTTAATCTTACAACCAGTGCTGCTGTAGCTACGGGTTGTACTGTTGTCTATTCAGTGGAGCAATAAACAATGTTAGGTATGATTACAGGTTTGTTTAAAACCAAAGAAGCAAAAACCAAGACGAAACTACAAAAGTCTGTTATCAAAGAAGTAACTATCAAACAGGCAGTCAAAGAACCATATTACCACGAAATTGTAGACAACGAAGTTCGAATCTACTCACGAAAAGAAGGTCTTGTTACAACTGTTAAAAGTGAGAAGCCTCTTGAAAAAGCTGTAGAACTTCTCGCAAAGTATAACGGAGGGAATACGTAATGGCTCTTGCTTTTGCAACTACTCTTCGAAATAATATGTTGGATCAAATCAAGACTTCTCTTGATGCTGGAGTCGGAGCAGCACTTATTCGAATTTATGATGGAGTTCGTCCAGCAACAGGTGGTGCCGCTACTACCCTTCTAGCTGAACTTACTTGTACAGATCCCTCTTCAGGTGCGGCTGCCAGTGGTGTCCTAACCTTTAGTTCGATTACACAAGACTCATCTGCAAATGCTACCGGGACTGCTACTTGGTTTCGCATGGTAGATAGCACAGCTACTTTCGTCATGGATGGTAATGTAAGTACTTCCGGTAGCGATCTTAATCTGACCTCAGTTTCTATTGTTATTACTCAACCAGTATCAATTTCATCCGCAACAATTACCGCAGGAAACGCATAAGACATGGCACTCTATCTAATTGCAAACGGCCCAGCCCCGACGACAGCAGCGCAAGCCGTTGTTACTACCGGCACGGCCATCAAAACGCTGTTGCAGCTTTCATCCAGCGCGACCAAGCCTTTCAAAGTGGTTGAATGGGGCATCTCGTTCGACGGATCGGCGGCGGCAACCCCGATCAAATGCGAGCTGGTGGAAACTGATGTTGCAGCGACCGTTACGGCGCACGTCACGGCGGGCATCGTCAAGCTTGATGGTGAGGCGTTGGCGGGCGGCGATCCCGTGACCAACTTGCTGCCAGTTGGTACGGCGGCGACTGGCTACACGGCGAGCGCTGAGGGCACGATCACCGCTACACGCATGCTTGATGTTCAGTTAATCGCGCCGACGAATCAGTACGTGAAACAGTTCCCGCTTGGCCGTGAGCCTGTGGTGCAGATTTCCAAGTTCGCTCGGATTCGCGTCACGGCTGGCACTGCGGTAAATGCTTACTGCTACATGATCGTCGAGATTTAATTTTGGCATCCATCACCCTGACCCGCACTAGCGAGTGCGCTACGCAAAATCACATTACGATTTCCGTGACGGGCGACGCAACGTATAACTGGCACACCACGATGGACGGCATTACCGCTCCGATCACTGAGGCAGACAAGGAAGCATTCTTGCGTGTGCTGCTACGAATCGCCAGAATCGGGCGCACTGACGCGCAAGTTCGAAATGCGCTTACCGCTGGCTACACGGTGACGATATGAGCTATGTCACGCTGCCCGGTCAAGGATTGATCCTGCCAGATCGCCCTCTGTTTACAAATCCCGCGCTCGGCTTTGCTACCGCAGTTATCGACGCAACGGGTGAAAAGGTGGCGTTCATTGGCCACGTGTTCAACAAAGATCGTACGTCAAAAGACATTACGAAGATCGGCTTCAGGCCCGGCACCGTTGTTTCCGCAGGCGGGTCCGGCATTACGCTATCGCTGCAAAATGTTGACACCACGGCCGGACCGCCTGGACGTCCGGATGGGACGCAAGATCAAACTGTCGGATTCCTGCTATCTGCACTTACGAGCAGCACCTATTATCACAGCGCCGCGCTAAGCGCCAATCGAACTGTTGCGTTTGGCGAGCTGGTGGCGGTGGTGTTTGAGTACGATGTATCGGGTAGGCTCGGCGCTGATAGTTTGCAGATAAGTGGGATGACGCAACAGTTTACAGGTTCGCCGATTGGGCCGATCACTTCGCTGTACGCTGGGGCCGCGTGGTCGCTGCAAACTATGCTGCCTAATGTCGTTTTCGAGTTTACGGACGGTACATTCGGCACGTTGAAAGGCAGTTACCCGGTTAGCGGTTCGGCGACTATCTCTGACTGGAAAAGTGACTCGACACCAGACGAGCGCGCATTGCGTTTTCAAGTGGCCCACAAGTGCAAGATTGACGGCGGATGGATTAGTGCATACGCGGCAACGGGTTGTAATTTCGACGTAGTCCTATACAACGGAACAACGCAAATGGCGTCTGTTTCCATAGATCAAAATATCATGGGGGCAGTGGGGATTAGCTATCTTACATTCGCTTTCGATGCTGAGTATGAGCTGCTGCCTGGCAATACGTATTACCTATCCATGAAGCCGACAACTGTCACTAGCGGCGTGAATTTGGCCCATATTTCTGTCAACGCAAACGGGCATTTTCAAGCGCACCAAGGCGGCGTGGAGTTTTACGCAGCATCTCGTACAGACGCGGGTGCGTGGACGGATGTGACCACTAACCGGCCAGTCATGGGTATCTGCATTAGTTCTGTTGACGACGGAGCGGGGGGCAGCGGTCCGGTCGGGCAAGCGCGGATCATCCAGAACATCGGGACGTACTAAATGGCACGGCTAGGGCGCAGGCAGCCGTTTAAGCCGCTGATTAGTAAAGCGCCGCCGAGTGCGGGGGGTGGTGGTGTAACCGGAACAATAGCTGTAACTCTTGAAAATTTTACATCTTCCATATCTGGAACTACTACCATTGTAGGTACTATTAGTCAAACAATGGCTAATTTCACCTCTAGTATTACCGGCACACCTACAATTACAGGAACGCTTGCATCCACAATGGATGCTTTTACATCGTCAATGTCCGGCACTGCTGGAGAAATTACAGGAACAATCGCACAAACTCTTGAAGCATTTGTTTCAGCTTTCTCTGGAACTACAACAATTATTGGAAACATGGCAGCTTCATTGGAAGATACTACTTCGTCCATAACAGGAACAACAACAATCGTAGGAACTATTGCTCAGACTATGGCAGATTTTACATCATCTATGTCTGGATTTCTTGGAACACAAACAGCAAGACTTCTTGCTCTTATGGGGGTAGGTTCATAATGCCGTATATGAAAAATCAACTTCCTTGTAAATTATGTGGAGAAGTAAATAAAGAGACACGTCTTAAATGGCACTCTAAAAATAAAAAATATTACTTACAATCAAAATGTTCAGAGTGCGAATATCGAGATATTTTAAAATGGCGGCAGAGAAATAAAGAGCAATGGGCTAAGTTAGTACAAAAATCTTATTTAAAACGTTCGGTAGATAAAGTATCTAGACGAAATAATATGCAACATACAGAAGAATCTCGTGCCCAGTGGAAAAGAGATAAATCTAATCGTAGGTGTGGAAGAGCTAAACAAGCTAGATTTACTGATGAACTTACTAAGTTTGTAACTAAAGAAGCACATTCTTTAAGAGTTCTTAGAAATAAATTAACTGGTTTTGCTTGGCATGTAGATCACATTGTTCCCTTAAAAGGCAAAAATGTTTGTGGACTACATCTGTGGACTAATTTAGCAGTGATACCAAAGGTAGAAAATCTGCGCAAGGGGAATAATCATTCCATTCATGACTAAAGGAAAGCGTGATTACAAAAAAGAAAGACAGTGGGAAAAAGAGAATGGTGATCGTCGAGGTAAAGAACGAGCAATGCGAAACAAGGCACGGCGTGAAGCTGGCCTTAAAGTAGGTGATCCTCGTGAAGCGGATCATAAGAAACCACTAAATGAAGGTGGATCTAATGCCAAAAAGAATATTCGTGTTGTTTCTCGAAAAACAAATGCACGAAAAGAAGTAGCACGTAAACGTAAAACTCCCGGAAATAACTAACGATGGCAAAACTTACACTTAATAATATTACTTCTGGTTATGCTAGTACTACAGCTCTTAATGATAATTTTGATCTGATTGAAACGGCACTTGAAAATACCCTAAGTCGAGATGGCACGTCTCCAAATCAGATGAATGCTGATTTAGACATGAATGGTTATCGAATTTTAAATGAATTAGCTACCTCTGGGGATGGGTTTATCTGGAAGGGACAATGGCTAACATCAACTGCATATGCTATTAATAATCTAGTAATTGAGGCTGGAACCACTTATATTTGTAAAGTAGCCCATACCTCTGGGACTTTCAGTACAGATTTGACAGCAGTTAAATGGGAAATCCTGGCTTCTAAAGGAAGTACTGGAGCAGGTACAGGAGATCTACTTGCTGCTAATAACTTGTCTGAACTTACAGCGACAGCAGCAACTGTAAGAAGTAATATAACAGCAGCTAAGAGTGGTGCTAATAGTGATATTACTTCTTTGGCTGGCTTCTCCTCTACCGGCGACATCACCATGTCCGGCGCGTCAATCTTCGACGCCAACGCCTCAGTAGCCGCTCACGCCACGACGATGGACCCGTGGAGTGCCGGTAACTACGTCACGCTAACAGGATCAGCCGTAACGTTCACTGGCATGGCTGCCGCCCCTCAAGCCGGGGCAGAAGTCGAACTTTACATGAACGCGGCGCACGTCTTTACCGATGGCGCGGTGTTTGAAGTGGATGGTAATGCAAACTTCACGGCGACGGCTGGTGATAGGGTTTTGATCCGGGCGAAATCTACTACCGTGTTTACGGTACGCCCGAGGAAGGCAGATGGCACGTCGGTTGTTGCTGTAGATACTGGCGCAATTACTCTTGGCACCACGCAAGCCTCTACGTCCGGCACGGCAATTAACTTTACAGGTATCCCAAGCGGAACAAAATCAATCAACATCATGTTCGATGGTGTTTCTACTTCAGGCACGTCTGTTGTTATGGTGCAAATTGGAATATCTACCGGAATTGAAAACACTGGATACACTGGCTCATCTTCGACGCTTGGAGTATCCACTACCAATTGGAGTAGCGGCGCGATTCTTTCCAGCACAAGCGCCGCAACCGTTTCTCTCCGTGGGTTTTGCACTCTTGTTTTGCTAGATTCATCCACAAATACATGGGCGTTTTCGGGAAATATAGGTCGAAGCGATGACGTATATATGATGCTTTCCGGTGGCACAAAATCATTAGCCGGTGTACTTGATAGAGTGCGCATTACCACTGCGAGTGGCACCGATACTTTTGACGCAGGCAATATCAATATTTCCTATCAATGAAAACCCACGAATACAACCACGGTAACAACTGGATAGACAAGCTGCTGAACAGCTATCCATTCCTGCTCGATTCCGAAAGCATCGTTCCGCTGTTGCGCTTCGGCCTGTGCCGTACAGATGGCCTTTGGCATTTCTGGTTTGCGCGCAATGCGGGTGAAAGCCTGTTCTACAACGGCGCATTTTTCATGCGCTTCATGTTCCCTTTCTGGATTGGCATACACATTCGCTTTACCAGTACGCGCTTTTTGCAGTGCGGTATCGGCTGGAAACTCAACGGGCGACTAGGTGCATTGTTCAGGATTCAGTCAGATGAGAGCGCAACGGCGGGGGCGCACGATAACGCGCCGAATCACGGTCATACAAACGGCTGGGAATGTGGGAATAAATGAGTAAAGATAAGTATCAAGCAATTCGAGAAGCAGCAGAAAACGATTTAGAAGTTTTCATTAAACTTGTAGCTCCTCATATTTTGCTTGGTTCTATTCATGCAGAACTCATTCGTTGGTGGACACGACAAGAAGCAAAGCCAAATCAACTAGTTCTTCTTCCTCGTGGTCACATGAAGAGTAAACTTGTAGCTTATCGTGCTGCTTGGTGGATTACAAAATATCCAGAGACTACAATTGTATATCTTTCTGCTACCGCAGATCTAGCAGAAAAACAACTCTATCAAATTAAACAGATCCTCGAATCTCCAATCTATCGGCGATATTGGCCGGATATGATTCATGAGGATGAAGGTAAACGAGAGAAGTGGGCAGTTGCTGAGATTGCAGTAGATCATCCACAGCGTAAACTTGAAGGTGTCCGTGATCCGACTGTAAAAGCTGTAGGTGTTACTTCCAACTTTACTGGTTTCCACGGAGATGTCGTTATTCTCGATGATATGGTAGTACCAAAGAATGCTTATACGGAAGAGGGGCGGGAGAAAGTAGCTGCCGCCTACTCTCAATTAGCTTCAATCGAGAATCCCGGAGCACAGGAATGGGCTGTAGGTACTAGATACCATCCTAAAGATATTTATGATGTCATGATCAATATGAAAGCTGAAGTCTTTGGAGATGATGGTGAATTACTTGAAGAACAAGAAATATATGAAGTTTTCCAAAGACAAGTAGAAGATGGAGGAGAATTCCTCTGGCCTCAACAAACTCGTGATGATGGAAAGAAATTCGGATTTGACCAGAATGTACTTGCTCAAATTAAAGGAAAATACGTAGATACTACACAGTTCTACGCACAATACTATAATAATCCAAATGCTGCTGAAAATGCTCGCATTGATTCATCAAAGTTTCAATACTATGAACGATCACTTCTAAATAACAAAGAAGGAGATTGGTACATTAAAGATCGGCGTCTTAATGTTTATTCCGCAATTGACTTTGCATTCTCTCTTCGTAAAAAAGCAGACTCAACTGCTATTGTAACTGTTGGAGTAGATCACCTTGGGAATTATTATATCCTTGAAATTGATCGGTTTAAAACAAATAAAATTGTAGATTACTACAATCATATCGTTACTGCACAACAAAAATGGGGTTTTCGTAAACTTCGTGCAGAAGTTACAGTAGGACAACGTGCCATTGTAGAAGAACTTAAAAATAGTTATATTAAACCAAATGGTCTTGCTCTCTCGATTGATGAGCATAATCCAACAAGACATGAGGGCGACAAAGAAGAGCGAATTGCTGCAATTCTTGAACCTAAATATGACAATTTACAAGTTTGGCATTATCGTGGAGGAAATTGCCAATCTTTGGAAGAAGAACTTGTGATGGCTCATCCACCCCACGATGATATTAAAGATGCACTCGCAAATGCGATTGCTATTGCACTCATTCCAAAACAACGAGCACAAATTTTAGACATCAGTAGTAGAATTCAAACACATTCCCGCTTTGGCGGCGTTCGTTTTTAAAGGTAAAATATGGCTGGCAAGGTTGCATGCCTCTATTGTGAAAAAGATTATAACAAGATAAGAGACTGGCAAAAGTTTTGTACTACTTCTTGTTCAGATAAACATAGATACAAATACTCTAAAGGAAGAAAAGATAGTATTATAGAACAGCAGAAGAAGAATAAAGAGAAGATTAAAAATCAAGTTAGAGATAATCCAAATAGAAAACAGACATATTGGAAAACAAAATTAAAAATAAATTTTGGAATAACTCCTGAAATATATATAGAAATGTATGAGTCTCAGGAAGGATTATGTAAAATCTGTAAAAATAAAATAGAATTTATTCATAGAAATACACATGTAGATCATTGTCACTCTACTGGTAAAGTTAGAGGATTACTTTGTCATCATTGTAATCTTGGATTGGGGCATTTTAAGGACAGTATAAAAGCTCTTTCAAGTGCTATTAATTATTTAGGAGAGCCCTAATGGCGGGACGTGTTGCACACATTGAAGATGTAATTAAACCAGAAGGTCTTGCACGTAATCTTTCTGCTCTATATAACAAGTGGTGGTTACAAAGACAAGCAAAAGAAAGTGAATGGCGAGAACTTCGCAACTACTTGTTCGCTACAGATACTCGTAAAACTTCCAACTCCCAACTTCCTTGGAAGAACAGTACTACTTTACCAAAGCTAACCCAGATTCGGGATAATCTACATGCCAACTACATGGATGCCCTTTTTCCGAATGATGATTGGCTTCGTTGGGAAGGTTATAGTCAACAAGATGTAGTAAAAAGTAAGCGTCGTGCTATTGAATCTTACATGAAAACTAAATGTCGAGATTCAGGATTTCGTGAGACTATTGCTCAATGTCTCTATGACTACATTGATACGGGTAATCCGTTTGCTGAAGCTATCTGGGTACATGAAAAGCACATTGATCCATCAACAGGCGAAGAAGTAACTACATACATTGGTCCAAAAGCCCTTCGCATTTCTCCATATGATCATGTGTTTAATCCAACAGCAGCTTCATACAAAGATTCTCCTAAATTTACACGTTATGTAAAAACGTTAGGAGAATTGAAGAAGGAAATGAAACAGCGTCCAGATCTTATGTTTGACGATACAGCTTTCTTAAAAGCTATAGATGCTCGTAAAACAATGTCTGGTTTTAAAGTAGAAGATTTCAATAAAGCTGAAGGCTATACGATTGATGGTTTTGGATCACTTCAAGAATACTATCAATCAGATTTAATTGAACTCCTCGAATTTGAGGGTGATTTCTACGATAATCATACGGATACATTATATGAGAATCGTATTATTACTATTATTGATCGTGCCTATATAATTCGAAATGTACCTAATCCTAGTTGGTTTGGTACAGACAATAAAGTACACTGTGGTTGGAGAGAGCGTCCTGACAATCTATATGCTATGGGACCACTGGATAATCTAGTAGGTCTACAGTATCGTGTAGATCATATGGAAAACCTGAAAGCAGATGCTCTGGATCAAACCATTCTACCCCCAAAAGCAATTATTGGCGATGTAGAACCATTTGAGTGGGGACCAGATGCAGAAATCCATCTCCCTGAAGATGGGGATATTAAGATCCTTGCCCCGAATCCTGCAGCATTCCAAGTGAACAATGAGATTGCCGTTCTTCTTCAATTGATGGAAGAGATGGCAGGCGCTCCCAAAGAAGCTATGGGAATTCGTACTCCCGGTGAAAAAACTGCATTTGAAGTACAACAATTACAAAATGCCGCCGGGCGTTTATTCCAGCATAAAGTCAATAAGTTTGAGATTGAGTTCCTAGAACCTCTTTTAAATAAGATGTTAGAGTTATCCAAACGTAATCTTAGTGCTGTTGATATTGCACGAACTCTGGATGATGATTTAGGAGCAATGGAATTTATTAACATTACAAAAGAAGATTTAACGGCTTCTGGCAAATTGCGTCCTATTGGTTCTCGACACTATGCTGCTCGTGCTCAACTTGTGCAGAATCTTGCTGCCCTCTTTAATAGTCCTGTAGCTGCTAAGATAGATCCTCATGTATCCGCCAAACAACTTGCACTTCTTGTTGAAGATTATATGGGTTTTGATCGATATGGATTTATCAAAGAAAATATTGCAGTATTTGAGCAAGCTGAAACTGCTAAATTAGCCAATCAGGTTTCTCAACAAGCTGAAATTGAACAGGCCACTCCTGTTGAAGAGGCGTTACTATAGTATTACCTAATCAAGGACTTATTATGGTATAATAAACTATGAATTTTTCTGAAGTAAAAACGAAGGAAGATGTATTTGATCTTCTAAATAAATATCTCGTAGACCAAATAAAACTTGCTCGTCGAGAGATGGAATCCAAAGATAGTTTTGAGAAAGCTGCTTGGGCAGAATTTCAAGCATATCAACTCGGATCTATCAAAGCTTTAAAAAAGCTGTATAATTTAATACCTGACCAAGGGAAAAAATGAGCGAACCAACTATTTTTGACACTCCTCCACAAGAGGTTGTCGATGTAACTCCACCAGCACCAGTAATTCCTACCGAAGTTGCTGATCTTGTTGGGGAGGGTAAGAAGTATCGATCAGTAGAAGATGCACTAAAATCTGTACCTCATGCACAAAAGCATATCCAAACTCTTGAAGAAGAGAATGCTCGCATCAAGGCAGAATTAGAGAAACGTCGAACTGCTGAAGAACTTCTAGATGAAGTAAAGTCTGGAATTCAAAGTGGAGTTACCCCTTCACGAGTAGAATTTAACCAAGACGATGTAGTAAAAACTGTAGCGCAGATTCTAGAGCAAAAAGAAGCTGAAAAACAAGCAGTAGCTAATGTAGATACTGTTATTGGAGCATTCACGGCACAGTTCGGAGAAAAGGCACAAGAAGTTTTCCGTACAGTTGCTACAGAAGCAGGAATGTCTCTTCAAGCTCTGAATCAACTTTCCGCTACATCACCCTCAGCAGTTCTGAAACTTGCAGGACTAAATGGTAAACGTGAGGCTTCTCCAGCTAAGACTGGTAGCTCCGTAAATACCCAAGCATTGGCACAAACTCAACCACCCGGTGAATTGAGTGCTCGTGTAACAGGTCGTTCTACCAAAGATCTAGTTAATGCGTGGAAGATTGCAGGTGAAAAAGTAAAAAGACAATCTAATGGTTAAATAAAGGAAATTAAATGACTATTCAATCAAAAGCTAATACTACTGCATTTGAACATGCACAACAGTATAGCCAGTTTATTCTGGATAATCTTCACGACTATCTTCTTCCTGAAGGTATGTGGCGTGATGTTACCGATTTTCAGACTGGTTCTACTCTAAACATTAAAACAGTAGGTACGGTAACTCTACAAGAAGCTGCTGAGGACACTCCTCTAAACTTCACTCCAATTGATACCAACACCATCACCATGACTATTTCTGAATATATTGGCGATGCTTGGGGCGTATCTGATGATGTAAAAGAAGACTACAGCCAAATTGACACTTTGATGTCAATGCGTGCTATGGAGTCTACCAAAGCTCTCGCAGAACATCATGAGACTAAATTCTTAGCTGCGGCTAATTCCGGTCAAACCTCTGCAAACGTAAATCTAGTCAATAGCCGTCCACATCGTTGGGTTGCTGGCGGCGCTGGTGGTACTAACCGTATCATGACTCTTAGCGATTTTATTGCTATGAAGCTTTCTTTTGATAAGGCTAACGTACCTGCAGAAGGACGTATTGCTATTGTTGATCCTATTGTTGAGGCTACTTTAAACAGTCTTACCAACTTGGTAAACGTAAGTAATAACCCAATGTTTGATGGCATTGTAAATACTGGTTTCGAACGCAGTCACAAATTTATCAAGAACATTTTTGGTTGGGACATTTATACTTGTAATCGTCTGCCAACTAAATCTGCTACTGAGGCACTAGATGCTTCAGCCTATGGTCTTGCTAATGATACGGCTGAGATTGGTGACGTTGCTAATATCTTTATGTGTATTTCTGACGATAGCGTGAAACCTGTAATGCATGCATGGCGTCGTATGCCACAGACTGAAGGTTGGCGTGATCCAGACAATCGTGGTGATAAATATCAAGTGACTTCCAAATTTGGTTTTGGTGTCCAGCGTCTTGACGCTCTTGGTGTTGTATTCACTGACGACGCCACTTATTAATATAAAGGAGAAATAATATGGGTTACGAAACTGACAGCAAACGAGGCGTTTACAACCAATATGGTCCTCGTCCTACCCTAGAGAAATTTGGTGGTCGGATTGATGATGATGTTGTTAAGTATGCCGTCTGGGCCTTTAGTTACGATGATCTTCCTGCCGCTGGTACAGATAAACTAATTCTGTCCATTCCACAGGGATCAGTTCCACTAGAAGCATATTTCCAAACTATTACTGCCTTTGCAGGTGGCACTAGCTACGACATTGATCTAGTAGACAATACAGGCGCTGCAATTGGTTCCGGCGAAGATAAACTGTGGGATGCTTTGGTAACTGCAGATATTAATGCTGAGGATGAAGTAGGACTATCTTCTACTCACGGAGGTACTAATTCTGGCAATGCCTTAAATGTTGCACTGGCTTCTGCTGGCCAACTGCAGGTTGTAGCCACGGGTACATTCACTGCAGGTAAGGGTCGAATCATTGTTAAGTATCTAACTGTTTCCCCAGAAGTAGCTTAATACTAATAACTTGATGTAATCTTAGGGGAGTTGTCCAACGACACTCCCCTTTTTTCTAGGAGAATTTATGTCCAATACTATCAATGAAAAATCTGTTGATTTTCAGAAGATGGAAGTAGTATGTGAATCTATTGTCATTAGTCCCGGTAGTACTGTAACACAGGCAACTAATCGTTCCACTGGTGTAACAATTAATGCACCTTCTGGTCAAATTACTACTGATTCCACTTCACTGGCTGCTGCGGCAGAGGCTACATTTGTGGTAACTAATAGTTATGTTACTGCTAAGAGTGTACCTATTGTTGCTCTAGCTTCCGGCGCTGCAGCTACGACTCAAGTATTTGTAAGTGCTGTTGCTGCAGGTTCTTTTAGCATTACTGTAGCCAACCTACATGCTGCTACTGCGGAGACTGGTGCTCTTGTGATTAACTTCGCAGTACTAGAAAGCGCCTAAAGATGACAGTACAACACTCTGCGATTACGGAAGCACAAGGCATTCACGAACCAAAGGGTGTCTCGACTGCTTCTTCTGGTCAAGTGTATATTGCTGATGGGGCAGGTAGTGGCGATTGGCGTTACCTGCCTCACAGTCATTGCTATTATGATGCTATAGGTACTGGTACTACATATACAGCCCCAACGGCATACACGTTGATTAATCCAACAACTGCTGCAGATTCAGCTCCGCACGCATTTACACATAATAGTGCAGGCCGTCTAACCTATACAGGAACAGATACAATTGATGTTACTGTAGAAGTTTCATCAACATTTAAACATTCCAGTGCAACACTTGTAGATATTTTCTTTAAACTTTACAAAAATGGTACGGGTGTTACTGGTACTGAAGCAGCTATGGCGGCTCTTTCCGGTAATTACACGCATACAACACTTCGTGGACATTTTAGCATGGCTACAAATGATTATGTCGAAGTATATTGTAAGACTGCTTCTGGTAATGTTGTTATTCATGCCATTAGTCTTTCTGCACTAGGACATCCATAATGCCTAGCATGACTCTTCTTGAGATAACTCAAGATATTCTATCCGATATGAACAGTGATTCGGTAAATTCCATCAATGACACTGTTGAGGCGCTGCAAGTAGCGCAAATTATTAAATCTACTTATTTTAGTATCATTGATGGCCGTGATTGGCCTCATCTATTTCAATTCTTTAAATTAACAGCCTCTGGCACAGCTTCTAGACCAACGCATATGAGTCTACCAGATAATGTATTGAAAGTAAATTGGATTAAATATAATATTAGAACTTCTACTGATACTAAAGATAAATATACTAAAATCATTTACAAAACTCCAGAAGAATTTATGGAGATTTGTGATTCTCGGGATTCTTCTGCCTCTCGTGTTACACAAGTAACTGATCCTACAGGTGTCTATATTAACATCTATAATGATACAGCACCTATTTATTATACGTCATTTGATAATGAAAACATTGTGATGGATGCTTATGATAGTGGCGTGGATAGCACTCTTACGCAAGTTAAATCTCAGTGTTATGGTAAAGTCTATCCAACTTGGACAATGACTGATGAATTTGTCGCGGACTTACCAGAAGAGGCTTTTAGCTATTTTCTAAATGAAGCTAAGTCTGCTTGCTTCCTCCGAATCAAAGAAGCTCCTGATGCTAAGAGCGAGCAATATTCTGTCTCACAACGGCGTCGTATGAGTCAAGATGCTTGGCGGGTAAAACGCGGTATTACCTACCCTAACTATGGACGAAAGTAATAAATATTCAACTTTAACTGATGTAAAGGATGCACTTTGCTACAAATGCAAATACTGGGAATGGGGGATCATACCAACAAACACCAGTTGGCTTTGGCAAGATACTTGTACAAAAGAGTTAAAAGTACTAGTTACAAAATGTGAAGGATTTGAAAATGCCCATCAATCAGAAAAAAATGAAGGCTCTTAAAAAAGAATATGGTACTAAGAAGGGTGAAAATATTTATTATGCCCTTGAACAGAAAGCAAAGAAAAAAGGAAAGAAGAAATGAAGAAGTGGATTACTCCAGGCGGTAAGGAAATTGAACTTGTTCCAGCAGATAATTCTCCTCTCTTAAAAATCCGATTTGTTGGTGGCGGTGAATTGCCAGAAGAACTCTCTGGACTCTATACAGAAGAAGTTAAAGCAGAGAACGATATTCTTTCTTATCTAGATAAAGCAAAATCTAAAATTAAAAAGGCAGCTTAATGCCAAAAGTAACTGCTGAAAAGCAGTATAATACTTTTATTGCTGGTCTTGTTACTGAAGCTAATCCGCTTACTTATCCAGAAAATGCATCTCTGGACGAAGACAACTTTGTCCTTGAGCGAAACGGCAAACGTGCTCGTCGTCTTGGTGTAGACTACGAAAGTGGCTATGGTCTACAAGGAACAGGTCTTGCAGAAGTAACAATTCAACAGGGACGCCAATCTTTCCATCGTTGGGATAGTCCCGGTGGAAATATTGATATTTCTATTGGTGTTATTCGTGTCCAAGAACGTCTGTGGTTCATCAATCTTTTTGATGATTCCCCTTCAAATGCATTCTTAAACAGTGGAAACTACATTACCATTACTGGATTAGGTTCTGCTAATCTAGAGGCTACCGGAATTAATGGTAGTCTATTACTTGCTTCTTCAGATCTCTCTAAACCCATTCTACTTGACTATGATTCTGGTACAGATACGGTTTCACAGGCTGAAATCTCACTAGAAGTTCGAGATTTATGGGGAGTTGATGATGGACTAACTCTTACAGAACGTCCTACTACACTATCTACAACTCATAGATATAATTTAAGAAATCAAGGATGGTCTGAGCGAGTACAGAGTACTTGTGGTACTGATGCAATTGATTGTACATACTCATCTCAATCTTTTTATCCATCTAATGCTGATATTTGGACTCTTGGAAAAATAGGAGATAGCAACTCCGCAAATTTTGAGAAGTATGATCCTGCCACAATGAAACGTAATAGTTTCGATAATGCCCCCGCACCAAAAGGTGCTTATATTATCGATGCTTTCAATCGTGGTAGTTCTCGTGAAAGTAAAGCCAGTGTTTCTGGTCTACCCACTGATATTGAATCTGGTCGCATTACTTCTGTGACTGCCTACGCCTCTCGTGTTTTTTATTCTGGTGTAACTTCTTCTGTTTCAGGAGGCGATGCAGCTTCTCCGAACTTTTCTGGATATGTATTCTTTTCTCCTGTCGTAACATCTAATGATGTTCTTGGTAAATGCTATCAAGAAGCAGATCCAACAAGTCCTGATATTAGTGATATTGTAGACACGGATGGTGGAACAATTCAGATACCAGAAGCAACTCGAATTGTTAAGCTTGTCTCAGCAAAGTCAAGTCTTCTTGTTTTTGCCGAGAATGGTGTTTGGGAAGTATTTGGAGATACTGGTGGATTTATTGCCACATCTTTCCAACTATCCAAAGTATCTTCGGTAGGTATTTCGAATTCTCGCTCAGTTGTAGAAGCAAATGGAGTTGTGTTTTACTGGAGTAAAGCAGGTATCTATATGCTTACCCAAGACCAAGCTTCTGCTCGTTATAGTGCAGAGAATATTTCTCTGATCACTATTCAGACACTTTACAATGACCTTGCTGAAGTCACAAAGAACAATTCTCGTGGATTCTATGATGAACGTGAAAATCGTATTCGCTGGTTATATAATGATACCAATACATACAGTGAAAGTAATTATCTAAATAGATATAATCGTGAACTTGTTCTAGACCTAACTCTTCGAGCATTTTACACAAATACAATTGAAGATTTAACTTCAAATTCTCCATGGGTATGTGATTACGTAGATATTCCGGGATATTCTGTCTCAACAATTACAGAAGATATTTATGTTGGTAGCGATCAAGTTCTAGTTTCTACTGATAATGTAGCAATTACAACTAACTCACTTGCTGCTCGTAGTAGTCAATTTTCATTTCTGACATTTAAAACTACAAGTTTCACACTGTCTAAATATAGTAATAGTGCTTTTAAAGATTGGATTACTGCAGATGGACAAGGAGTAGACTTTTCTAGCTATCTTGTCACGGGATACGAATTATTTGGTGATGTTATGAGAACCAAACAAATCCCATATATCTTCTTTTATTTTGAACGAACTGAAGATGGTTACAGTTTATCGGGGAGCAACTTGATTCTGGATAATCAATCCTCCTGTCTTGTACAAGCACAGTGGAATTGGACAAATAGTGCTACTTCAGGTAAGTGGGGAACACAATTCCAAGCTTACCGATTCCTTCGGAATTACATTCCAACAGGAGAAGCAGATACTTTCGACTATAGTGAAACTGTTATTGTAACTAAGAATCGCCTTCGCGGTTCTGGTAAATGCTTAAGCCTTAAAATACAAAGTGAGGCTGGTAAAGATATGAAACTCCTTGGTTGGTCTGTTGTAGTCTCAGGGGATGGAAAACCATAATGATTTCCTTTGAAACTACAACCGGATTAACATTTCATCCAGCACGTATTAGTATTCTTGAAGATGGAATTGAGATTGGGTTTTATCTACTCGTCCCACATTCTCAGGAATTGTGGGAAGTACATACACACTTTTATCCTCAAGGCTATGGCAAAGCATTTGATATTGGCCAACAGGCAATTGATTGGTTTTATTCTGTAAATCCAAATATCAAAACATTAATAACAAAAGTACCAGAATATAATAAATTAGCTAAGATGCTTACACTTAAAAGTGGATTTAAGAAATGTGGAGATATTCCTTTTAGTTATCTCCATAATGGTAAAATGATAAATCAAGAACTATATTACTTTGTAAAGGAAAATTAATATGCCAGCCGCCGCTGTAGTTGCTATTGTTGCCGCTGTGGCACAGACTTACTCTTCGATGCAGCAAGCAAAAGCTGCAAAGAAGGGTGCTCAAGCACAGAGAGATGCTGCAGAACAACAAGCACAAGCACAAAAAGAATCCATTGCGGCACAAGGACGCATTCAACAAATTGAAGCTCAGCGTGCTCGGATTGCACAGGTACGAGAGGCACGGATTCGACGAGCTTCTATTATCGCTTCTGCAGGTAATGTAGGACTTGGTGCTGGTACGTCCGGGGTTGGTGGTTCTGTTGGTTCTATCCAGAGTCAAGCAGCTTCTAATATTGGTACTATTAGCCAGAAGCAAACTTTTGCTGATATGGCCTCGGCTGCAAATCAACGGGCTGCCGATGCCGCTTCCGCTTTCGTTGCTGCTGGTGCTACTGCCCAAGCTAAAATGGCACAATGGCAAGCAATTGGAAGTATTGCTAAATCTGTTGGTTCGGTTGCTGGAGGTTTTAGTGGTGGTGGAGGAGCGGCTGCTTCTGCAGGATCATAAATGCCAACAATACCAAATATAACTTATAAAGTACCGAAGTACTTTAACACACAGCCTATTGATTTTTCTGTACCTCCTCCAGATACAGGAAAACCTCCTCTATCTTCTCAGCAAGCTTCTGAGAAAGCTTTTTATGTTGCCGGTACTTACTCAGAAAATCCAGTTGAAGATTATCAAGCTATTAAAACGGATCTTGAAACTACAGGTTCCTCCGAGTTTGTGCAAATTGCTGAAGATCGTCTTAAGCAAGAACATGATGCAGAGATTGTCTCCACAGTTACTTCTATTATCCAAGATCCTGAGATTAGTAAAGTAACGCGCCAAGCGGTTCTACAGCAATATGCTTCTGGTGGATTTGTTCCACAATCGATTAAAGATCGCTATCTTCAAAAAATGGCAGCTAGTCCTACGGGACAAACGATTGACGATCAACATGCACAGGATCTTGTAATTGATTCCTTTACAAAACGTAAACAAGAATTAGATCGTGCAGCTCTAGTTAAAAAAGCGGAAGAAGGTAAAAAGAGTTTTCTTGATTATGTACAAGGAGTTGGTTCTATTGGAGCTAATATCCTTATGTCTATTCCGGCTGGATTAGCTGCAGCATTTACAGTCGTTAAAGAACAAGATGCAGACAAAGCAGTTCAAATTCTTGAAAAAGTACAATCTTATGCCTATTCTCCTGAAAGTAAAGGCGCTCAAGAAGTACAGAAATCTGTTGCAGAAGCATTATCTGTCTTAAGTATTCCTGCTCAATGGGTAGGAGATAAGTTATTTGAATTTACTGGTAGTCCTACAGCCGGTGCATTTGGTCAAACTGTTCTTGATCCCGTAGCATTAATTCCCGTAGGGAAATTAACCTCTGTTCTTAAAAAAGGAATTAAAGGTAAACCTCATATTCCTGAGACAAGTCCGGCGGTAACGACTCAAGTAGCTAATCCAACAAAAGCTGCAGAATTAGGTGCGGCCGCCCTTCAAGATGATACTGGTAGAGTGGCTGAAGCTCTTGGTACAGACCAAGGTACTATTATTTCTGATTGGGTATTACCAAAATTACCGGAAGAAATCCAAAAAGAATATATTGATCTTTCAGCACAGATTAAAGCTCTTGATGAAACACAAAGAGCTACTTTTGAAATTCAACGATATGATGCCAATATCGTAAATGCAACTCGTCGAGAAGAAGATCTATCTAGAATTAATCAAATCTTACGAGAAGCCCGAACTCCTTACTATCAACAAGCAGCAAGTCATTACGAGATTCTAGATAACTCGACTCAAGGTACAATGACTTTTGGACGTAATGGTACATCTGGATATGTACGAGAGATTGATGCCCAAAATGCACTGGAACGCCTTAAAGAATCCATTGATGGTCAATTTGATGAAGGTAATCGGGGTTCTCTTGCCTTAATTAAAAAAGATACGGGTTATCATATCGAATGGAAATTTAAACAAGATTATGATGATATCTCTAATCTAATCTTTGGTAAAGACAGTATCCAGACTTCAATTTTAGGTGTGAATGTATCAGGACTTGCTCGTTCACGTCTTGGTAATTATATCTTTGCACAGGGACGTTTTCCTGATTGGGTGGAGAAAGGTGCAAGTCGGGGTATTGAACGTGCAGCTATTATTGAAAAACATCTCCTTGATACAATTCAAGGAAATGTAAAGACACGTAAAATTGGACGTGAGTTAGATCACCTGATTAATGATGCCGAAGAACTAGGAAAAGAATTCTACAAAAGATCTGAACTAGAATCAATGTTCCCTCATCTTAGTCAGAAACAAGTAGATTCTCTTTTTGAATCCCATCTCTACTGGCGCAGACTTCAGCACTATAAGTATAATTGGCTGAATCGTGAGACTAAACATAAAATGGCCTCACAAGGAATGAAGGGTATTTATGATGATATGGGTAACTATATTGGTGCTGGAACTACTCATTTCCCTAATGCCGAACTAGATACTATTAAAGAAGTCTGGGACTTTGAGAAGAAGCAAAGTGTAGCTTTTTCTAAAGATGCTATTGAAAAAGAAGGTAAAGTTCTAGTAAAACTAAATGATAAAGTTGAACTTGGTGACGACACTGTACTGCAATTTGCAGTTGTTGGAGGTAAACATAAACTTGATGTTTTACCAAATCAAGTACTTCCTGAGATTCCCGGTTACTCTGCTCGGCGGGTAAAAGAGAATTTCTTCGTACAAGCAACCCCAAAAAAATTACGTATTGATGGTGTTGATGTTACTGATACCGCAAAATTAGCAAATTTCTCTAAAGTGAAAGCAGCTACTCGAAATGAGTATGAAGCTTTAAAAGTAAAAGAACAGCTTGAAGCAGATTATCCAGAATACAATATTGAAGTACGTCCTGAACGTATGGATAACTATGGTCGTGTAGTTTCTGATTACCAAGTTCATGCTGAATTGTTACGCTCTTCTATGCGTCGAGGAGAACGTCTGCCTTCTGCTGAAGGACTTGCTCGTATTGAAGATAGACTTGTAACTGAAATTTCCAGTATCCAACAACTTTCTCGTATGGGAGCATTCCGTCAATGGGACAATGCTTTTCAGAATTCCTATATCAAAGGATTTGACCAATTTCTACCGGGCGGTAAGTTTCCAGAATATGCTGGAGATATTCGTGCTCTTCCTAATATGGATAGAGCAACGGCGGCTGAATTTCAGTCAGCTCATAGACTGTTTGAATACTACTCCAAAATTAAATCCTATGAAACTTTTGGGGATTACGTTTGGAAGCAAGGTCTAACTGCAATAGCTGATGTTATCGATCGATGGAAAGTTCCTGCAGATGTCATGCGACAATTAAGTCGTACTGCAAATCCTCTCGTTAAATATCCAAAGATTGCAGCATCCATGATGTATATTCATCTAAATCCGCTTCGACAATGGTTACTACAACCAATGCAGATGGTTGAAATGTATGCTATTAATCCAGTAACCTTCTCACAGAATATGACTCAACTTATTCCTGTGCGAATGGCCTTACTCTCTTCTGCGTCTGTACTAGGCAAACACAAAGCTTTGTACGATGACATTCTTTCTCGTATGCCTTTGCAGATGAGTAAGAAAGAATTTAATGATGTTGTGGGAGCTATTAAAGAGTCTGGATTACTACAATCTGTAGATTTAAACGTGCTTGTACATGGTATGTTTAAAAATATGGATCGTAATCTTGTTGAAAATATTCCAGAACGATTTGCAAAAGACTTTGCTGATACTCTGAAAGCTCCTGTTCGTATTTCACGCACGGCTGGTTTTGACTTTGCTGAGATTACAAATCGTATTGGTCTTTGGTTACAAACTAAATCTATCTGGGAAGTACGAAATCCTGGTAAAGACTGGCGTACTCGTGAAGCAAAAGAAGCAATCTCTGCAGACGCAAATCGTCTGGCGGGTAATATGAATAAAGCGGGTAATCTTCCATACCAACAGGGAGCCCTCTCAGTCTTCATGCAGTTTGCAGCTATCAACCAAAAGTTGATGATGAACTTAATCCAAGACAATGCTACCATTCTTTCTCCTGCACAACGCGCCCGATTAGCTGTAACTCGTGCTGGTTTATATGGAGCTAAGTATGGTCTTCCCGGAGGAGCTGCCCTCTACTATTTCTTAGATCAATCTGATGATCCGTTGATCCAAGAAAATAAAGAAGTGCTTCGTCGTGGTCTTATTGATCGAGTTGCGAACGATTTAGTCGGAGCAATGCTTGATCCAGATAAACCTACCCAACTTGAGGTAGGTAAGAGTCTCTCTCCATATAGTGAAAATGTTCTTCCATACATAGATTTTATTCGAGAACTCTTTAAACTATCCGATGGTAGTGCCAATACCAATCCTAGATTCCCATCAATGGGGGCAGTTTCTTCTATCTATGAGACTGCCGATCAGATTAAGAGTTGGTTTACAACTCGTGAGATAAATGACCAGTCTTTTGCTTCGGCTGTTTTAGATGCCACTGAACTAGCTTCTGGTATGAATAACTATGCTAAGATGCAATTAGCTCTTGGTATGGGTGATCTTGTTACAAAAAATGGTAACAAGTACGGCATGGAAATGACTCGTCTAGAAGCGATTGGTAAACTCTTTGGTGTACAAACCACTGAAGAAGTAGATCTATGGAAAATGAAAGAACTTCTCTCAGACCACCAAGCAGAGAAGAAAGCAATGGCACAGGATATTCATCGATATCTCATGTATCAACGGAAGCATATTGGTGAACCCGATTTTGAAATTTATGTTCGACGTTTAAACAGTTTCATGTCTCTTCTGAGTGAGAAACATTTCTCTCCTCAAGATAAAGATGAACTATTTGCTGAGATTGTAAAACTGGATCAACAAAGTCAAACAACTCTAAAAGAATCTCTATTTGCAGATATTTGGAAATATCATGCAGATAACCAAGCAGAGGCAATAACAAAAGTTATGAATATTCTTCGTACTAGCGATAAGCCACGTACTCGTGAATTTGTGGAAAGTTTAGAGAAAGGTAAATTATAATGCCGGAATTTGGTGTAAAAGCAACAAATATTGCTCCTGCTGATGTAAAACCTTTTATTGCTCCGGGAGTGGAGACACGACAACCTACCATCAATGCTGGCGTAGCACAGGCACAGATGTGGTCTGAATTGGGAAGTCAGGCTGTTGAAGCATATAAAGGATATCAATTAGCTGATCTTGAGAAAGAGCAACAAAAGAATATTGATGCTTATACAGAACATAAAGCTGCCGCTGTTGATGTTGCTGGAACTTCGCAGGCACTAGAACTAGCATGGGGAAAGGGAGATGCTCAACCTACTTCAGATTTAGAAGGAATTTCTGCCGTTGAGAAAAGCCATGCAGCCGCTTTAGATAGACTAAAACGTGCAACAGAACAGGGTGTAATGTCTCCTGAAGAGTTGAATGCTCGTATCCTTAAAACTACTCGTGAAGCAGTTGCTAAAAATCCCGGACTATATCCAGAGTTACTTGCTCGTTCTCAACGTGTTCTTGAATTATCTGGTATTCAACAAGTTGTTAAATTAGATCAGGCAATTGCTGAATCCAAACAGAAACAACAACAGAAGATGTTGGATAATATTGTCCAACTTGCCAAAGAAAAGAATATTCCTGTTCAGTATAATCCTGATGGTTCTATTTCAAATATAGGTCAAGTCAAACAACAGATTGACATTGTGCAACAACAGGATTTCGCAGCAGAACAAGTTAAACGTGCAACTACCGCTGTAACAGAGCAACAGAAACTCCAAGGTATTCAATTTGCAAAAGAGTTCGGTATTGCTGGAGCTAATGGTTTAATCAATGAAGCTTCTGCTAATGCTATAGAAGCATTCAATGGTGCTGGTGATTACGCTCAAAAAGTAGCATATGCTCGTAATCTCTTTAATGCGGTTCGACAAACTCTTGGAGAAAAAACACAAGGTATTTCTCATGATCCCGCAGTAAAGGAAGTTACTGACTATACTGAGAAACAACTAAAAGCCATTGAAGAGAATCTCGTAAACTTCAAGAGTGGGGAAGATGCAGCAAAATATCTTGAGAATTCTGTTGCAATGCTTCGTCATGAAGGTTTTATCCGTGTAACACAACAGACAGGAATGGACCCAGACACTCTTCGAACTGTGTCCGGTTTTATGCAGGGTGTTATTGGTAATCGAGTTATCCAACAGAATCCTAAATTAGCTAATAGTCTAGTAGACACTATTGCAAATATGGCAAAGGGGGTTACGGGGGGTCTTGGGACTGATGTTACTGCCAAGGATCATACAGGTAAACCTGCCTCAACTAATTTCATCGGACATGCCGCGAAACAGGCAGGTAATGGTGATGTAGCTGCAGTTCGTACCTTGAATAACACAATTCTAACATTATCTTCTGAACTGGCTAATCCAGAAAAATTTACACCTACTCCTGAAGGTACGTCTCAGAAGTTTCTCTTCTTTGATTCTTACATGCAAGAGCTTGGTAAAGAACAGAATAAAATTGGACTCGCTCAAATTTCTGATACTGCCAGATCTGCTGCATCAACTAATCTAGCTGAGTATATGGATCTCACTCTACGAGATATGGATAAACAGATTAAAGCGGCGGAAGCTTCTGGTGTTAAGGTTGTCTGGAATGCGCTTCCAGATGGTCGTATTTCTGTAGAGACTTCTGATCCTCGCCTCACCCAACTCTTAACACAGAACTATGTGTCTCGTGTTAATTGGGGTCTTGGTGCTTTTGCTAATCTACAAGGGGTTGATAAGAAGCAGGCAGCGTCTACTTTCTACCCAAGCTATCGTGAATATTTTGGTCTTGCTGCCGGTCCGGGTCGAGTCTCACAGGCAGGAACTACAAGTAATGAAACTAGACCAAACAGTTCAAATCCACTTAATTTAACTATCCCCGGAAAAACAGGACAATTTCAAACATTTAAGGATCAAATCACAGGTATTCGAGCTGCCTCAGATCAACTAGATAGATACTATAATGGTAAAACTACAGGCACTAAATTACAAACGGTAGGGGAAATTGCCCGTCTTTGGAACAATGAAAATGAACCCGGTAGCATGCCTGCAAATAAGTATATAGCTACTATTGTTAGACATAGTGGATTAGATCCAAACAAGAAGTTAGATTTTTCTGATCCTAAAACAAAAGCTGCTCTTATTTATGGTATGAGTATTGCTGAAGGGAATTCATTAAATCCCAAAGATATTCTTTTTGCTCTCACACAACGTTCTGGACCCTCGATGAAAAACCCGGCCGCAGCTTCTACTGTATATGAAGATATAATTGCTCCTGTTTTGGATGTACTAATTGCTGCTGGAGAACCTTTCCGACAAGCAGCGACGAAGGTAGCTAATCAAGTTGGAATGTCTGCTGAACAAGTCATCCAAGCAGAAAAAGACTATCGTAACCGTATCCAACACGCTACAGGAATCGATAAATTGAAACAAAATCAAGACGATTCAATAGTTCCAAAAGAGTTTAGATAATATGGAAATAAGTGAATCTCTTAAAAAATTAATGGGTTTGGTAGAAGAGGGTGCTTCTAAAGGAGCAGAAACTTATGCCAAACCTTTGGAAGAGACTAAAATTACATTAAGTATTCCTAATTGGGCAGGGGAGACTGCTGCAAAAATGATTGAAGGGAGTAGTGATTCTCCGGGTTGGCAAGATCAACAAGATGCTGCCCGACATCTATTGGGAGTAGGAGAATTGGCGAGACGAACCCATCCTATTGTAGCCAAAAGTTTGGGTGCCTTACATGAGTTTCTTGATCTTGGTTCTACAACAGAGGATACAGCTATGGATGCTCATAATAATGAATTAGCATTATCTTTATACAATGCCAAAACACGAGAAGAATTAGAGGCCCGGGTTAAAAAATTAATGCCGCAGGCTCAGTATAGATCCCGAGAAGATAAAACAGCCCCCACCTATAATCGGAGATAGTTATGCCTCTTCGCCAAAAACAGTCTAAATTTGCTCGTATGATAGCAGATCTAATTATAAAAGCCTACGATCTAGGATATGAAATTACTTTGGGTGACGCCTATCGTGCTCCACGCTTATTCGGAGCGGTTGGAGAAAAGAAAGGGTATGGTCATCCAAAGAGTTGCCACAAAATTCGTCTTGCCATTGATTTAAATTTATTCGATAAAGAAGGTAATTTTCTAACGACCACGGAAGATCATCGACAACTAGGCGAATGGTGGGAAAGTGTGGGAGGTACTTGGGGAGGTAGATTTAATGATGCAAATCATTACAGTCTAGAAGAAAACGGAATGAAATAGGAAAAGATCGTGGAAGAAATCTTAAAATGGGCAGGGTATGTTCTTACTGGTATTATTGGATGGTTTGTTAAGTCTCTTTGGGATGCTCAAAAAGAGTTACGAGAAGATATGAAAAAGATCGAACTTAATCTGGCAGAGAACTACACAAAGCGAGTAGACTTTAGAGATGTTGTAGATAAACTTGAAGAGAAGATGAAAGAGACGACCCAACCTCTATATCAGAAGTTGGATCGTATTGAAGAAATATTACTTAACCGCCACCACCGGAATTCGGACCCTTAATAACCATAATCGGAACACCAATCTTCTGAGCATAGGAGATTGCGTGTTCTGTTCCACTGCTCACTCCATCCCAAATAGCTAGTACCTTATCGGCATTAGCTATCATTTGTTTATTCCGAATAAAGAAATGTCGTTTTGAGAACTTTACAGTTTTATCTAGTTGATGATAGGGAACAAACTCAACAAAATCAAGCGCACGAATACGTGCATATTCTTTTGCAAGCTTATCCACTCCCTTAGCACCACCACTGATAATTGTAACTTTCCCTACTCCCTGATCTTTAATGAATTGATCGATCCATTTAAAGACTAGTTCTGGTTGGTCGATAGATCGACTACCCACCACACAAATTTTCAATGTACGCTCTCCCCTTCGATGTCATCAGAATCATCAATAAGTTCTAACTCAGCCTGATCCGATTCATGGATTAAAAGTTCATAGACAACCCAAGGATCGTTCTCATAGGCCCACTTAAAAATAACAGGGGTTTCTTTAAGATCTACTCCGCCTTCTGTTCGAAGACCTTCTACAAGTTTCTGTAGTTCAATTTGCATTTGTTCGTTCATTATGAACAGATTCCTTTTTTACGTAATTTATCTTTTAGAAGAAGATTATCAGATACAAGACCTTTGATAATCTCATCCTTTACTAAATTATTTGCTACTAGATACTCGTAGATATGCTCATTGTATGATGGAGCAACAAGATATTTAGTTGCTGAGGCGAGAATAACTACTATCAAGATACCTTTGATAACTTGCTTGAATTTCTTCCATCGTCCGTCCACAACCGACACAGTATTCGATTCCTTCTGCATTAGTTACCTTCCTACAAATTGATTGACACTTAGATTTCACAACTCCCTGCTGAACAAGCAAGCGTTTGCTGACCGATGGTGTTGTCTTCATATTCAAAGAATGCTTCCCATTTAAGATCTACTGGTTGTTGTGCAACCAATTCTTCATACTGCTCAGCAGTAATATCCTCGTAGGGTGCCTGTTGATACGTATGGTTTGAATGAGGTAAGAAAGAAATACCACTTACTTCATCAAAGTGTTTCCATATCCAAACTCCTACTTCTGGCCATTCCTCATCTTTAACCGTAATTGTTACAGAAGGTTTATGTTCACACCAGTGACGTTGATATAGCAACCATAGTTCGAGTTGCTCAATTGCAGTTTTATCATTACGGCAAACTGCACCTTCTGGAGCTTTCATCGGGAATGAGAAGACTGCGGTACTCTCCGGCCGGAAAATCTCATCTTCAACTTGGCATCCTTGTTGTTTAAGGAATTCGTAGAGAGGATCTTTCTTATCCATACGAATCCGTCGAATGTAATAAGGATTGTGTCGAGCATGAATGCCACTAGCACTATCCACCAACTGGCTGACTGTACCGGAAGGCTTAACACAAGTGATAGCAGTAGAAGATTGAATACCAAGTTTTTCAGCCCACTCTTCATTTACACTCCTTGCATGGTCTCGTAATGCTTCTAATGCTGCTGGTAGATATTCCCAATAATCAGAGGGATCTTCATCTGCATCTTTAATAGGTTCTCCTGATCCACTAAGAAAAGCATTATCCATAATACCAGTAAGAGAAACACCAAGTAACCGTTCCTCTTCCGTGTTCTTCTTCCACTCTTCGCTTAGGAATTGGAAAGAAGTCAACGTACTTTGGATAGTCCCAAGAATTGTCGCCAACTCCACTTTTCTTTTGAGGGTTTCATAGGTGTCGTTTGATCTAACAACAACTTCAGTGAGGTTACAAAATTGCTTGTCTCTAAGGATAATTTCTGAGCAAGGATTACATCCGTAGCTGTAAATGGAGCTTCTCCGGCCCCATTTAGAGGCTTGAGTGCTTGCAGCTACTCGATTGAAGATTCCACGCTCACCTGACTTGGATTTAACAAGAGAGAGCCATTCTTCCATGAAAGTTTCAGCATCGGGTTTCTCCGTATAAGCTACACTATTGTTTGCAAGAGAACGCTGCGAGTTATCATGCCACCACGCTCCCATCTTTGCTTCCCGCATACGACGATCAGTAAGATTGGAAAGAGAGATAAGAGCAGAGCGACGTACACCGCCTACAACTACAATCTCACCAATCATACACATAATGTCGTGAACTTCTAAGCTGTTGAGTTTTCGTCCTGCTGCATTTTTGAAGGTACTAGTAACGAACTCAAACAGTTTTCGCAAAGGTTCAGGGCCACTGGCGCGTCCTCCGAATGTTTTAAGCCTAGCTCCCGAAGGGCGTACCTTTGAATAATCAATCTTAGGAATATCTCCTTCCCACAGAGAGGACAGGAGTTTTTTGAATGCTTTTGCCCACCCAAGTTTACTATCTCCGACCACGATGACATCATCTACCTCTTTAAAAGAACTAGGGATACTAGGGAGTTTATCAATCTCTTGTCGTTCACAAGAGAATCCAACACCAGTACCATTCATCAGAATATAAAGAGCTTCACTAAAAGCTCGTTTGTTATTTACAGCAAGATAACTACAATTATATGCAGCAATGTTATCTCGTTCACATGCTTCTCCTGCAGTCATCATTAGACGCATAGAAGGCATTACTTCGAGATTTAAAATTGCTTCCATTAACTGCCACCAAATTTCATTTGGTATTGGACCTTCGGCAGTTGATTTATCTGCAAATTTTAAATATAAATAAGAAATTAATCGTTCTACTGTCTCTTCCCAAGTCTCACGTCGATTCTTCTCTGGAATAAATCGTGCATAGCGACTAATGGCAATTACTTTTTGGTATGGTGTCAATCTTCTTCCCATTCTTCTTCTAAATCATCAGATAGTTCTTCGAATTTATCGTCGATCTTATCTTGGAACCGCTCTACAATATCCTCACTAGAGATATTTAATACCTCTAGGAGGATAGTTTCTTCTAGTTTTTTTAGACGCTCAGAGAGGTCTACGATAGTCATCATTTGGCAGCGACACCATTAATTTTCTCTACAGTACGAAGAGAACCCAAACCAAGCAAACCACCAAGAACAGTAAGTAGAGTCCCAAGATCCAAGGTAGGAGGAGTTGCAAAGCCCCAAGTGAGAGAAGCCCAAGCGAGAAGAGGATTACCGATAAAAGAATAGACAAGGCCGAAACCGCATACCCAACCAACAAAAGGTCGCCAACCAGAAACGAAGAGAGAAATGTGCTTAGCTTCTTCACGATTGATTTCCATTTGCCCACTAGCGAGGGTAAGTTCACCTTGTTTTTGAAGTTTAAAAAGTTCATATTTTGCCTTTTCTGCCTCTTCAGCATTAGGAAAGAAGTGATCGATTACTTTACTACCAAGTTCAAATGCTGCAGTTAATGGATCAAGTGCCATATTTACTCCGATTAATACCTTCGGTCTGTGAAGTATTTACAATTATATTGTCTTGTGTTAGACCAAGTTCTCGTTGAAGATACCAAAGAGCTTTCTCAAGGTCTGCTCGTTGTTGACCTTTATGTTTATGTCGCCCAATATATTTAATTACTTGCCCTAGATTGAAAGACAGTTGCCAGCCTTCAATAACTTCAATTGGTTCTGGTTTCACTTGTTGATAGTGGGAACTGTGGGGAGCACTTTGTCGGTGCTCATCCTCTGCCCAATTTTCAATACCACCACTCATATCTATATATCCTTTTCAGATTACTGTAAACTTATGTCCAGCCGAAGGTGCTAGGGACTTAGTATCACGAAACCAACCACCACAAGAAGTACACTGATAACGCTGATACTTACATGCACTCGTGTACGAAAATCCTCGCTTATGATATTCTGATCCACCACAATTAGGGCAAACCAAAGAATTGCCAGAATATAGAGAATAGTTAGCATGACCTTTAATCCAAGGTAAAAGTTTATAGTATACTTTTTCAAGAAGAACTACGTCATTTTTATTGTAGTCTTCCATCATTTTCCAAGCCTCATCATTATTAGCCATACATTGAATCCAAAGTTCATGACCAATATGCTTTACCTTTTTACCAAGGTCAAGTGCCTGTGCAATATAATCTAACTTGTTGCTTGGAAATTTAAACTGACTACGAGCAGTCTTCAGCAGATCAATCTGCTTATATGGAGCTGGAGGTTTTAGGTTATAAAGCAAGAATTCCTTATTAAGTGTAGGAATATCAAACTTAGTACCATTATAGTGAACAACTGCATCGGCTTCATCCAACATCTTGTGGATTGATTTAAGCATCTGTTTTGGACCATCATGGTATACAGAGGAGAAATAAACTTCATCTTCTCCTAACCACTTTGCTGCCCAACAAAGAACGTAACCACTATCAATAATTTGAGGAAGACCTACATTTTGTTGCCAAAGACCCCACACATGAACTAGATTTGGCGCGGTTTCAATGTCAAGAAGCAAAATTTTCATAGTTCTTTTACCTCAGTAATTTGTTTCTTGAGGATTGCCATATTACTCATAACAGTCTCTCCCTCTTCATCAATCGATTTTGACTGCACTAAGTAGATGTAATGTCTATTCTCTGCTACAAAGAAACCTACTGTTTTAATGAGACAATCACTATCAATAATATCTTTAGGATCAAATTCATCCCAACCATCCATATGATAATGATCCCGCCATGTTACTTGATAGATTTGGCCTTCAACCAATTTTTATCCTTTCGCCAGTCATACCACTTAATACCATGCTTAGTCGCCCACATACCATAGGTAGTCGGACTCCCTTTGTTCAGCTTCACGTCTGCATTCTGAAAGATAATCCTGATATCGACGGAAGGATTCGAGGATAAAACGTGGAGAATCTTCTTCCGATCCATTGCTGTAAGTTTCCCTTTGCTTTCGAAGAAAATCTTTCCAATCTTCCAATCGGGTGTGTACTTGTGCTTGCTTTCTGGTACGATATAATCCAGTTTGCATGGTTCATACTCAAAGTTAATTTTTGCTTCTTCCAACCACTGAGCAATGGTGTGCTCGAACTTAGATCGATATCCTGCTTTTTTAGCTTCTGCCCGATGTTTACGAAGTGACAAAACGATCACTCCATTGTTGATCTGGTTCACGCATGATCCAAAGACAATCAGCATTCATTTGAAATCGATCCGCATCGTTGTAAAGAGAGCATACCAGATTTTGCATAGAAATTTCGTCTTCAATAGAATCAAGAAGTTTACCGGCTTTAACAGGACCAATTCCCGCAATACCAAAAATATTATCAGCAACATCACCAATCAACATTTGTTTGTAGAAGTGACGAATTCCTTCAATTTTTGATACCGTAGAGAAAGTTCGATTGACAAAATTATAGTGATAACCCGGAATTTGAAGTAGATCTTTGTCAATGCTACAGATAACTGTTCCGTAACCATGCTCATCACCACACTTATCCGCAGCAATTCCCAAAAGATCATCTGCTTCAACTTCATCCAAATAGACTGCATTCCATTCCTCTATCAAGTATTCTCGACAAGCCTGTAAATGGGTTGGTCGAGGTTTATCTTTCCGATTAGCTTTATACTCTGGATTAATTTGTTTACGGAAATTATTGGAGCCTGTAAGAAATACTTGATATTCAGTAGTTCCTACACTATCAATAATATCTTGAGTCACCTTCTCACAGCCATAGTATGCAAATTCAACACTATCTTCGCCTACTACTGCAGCATTGCGGTATGCAACAATATCTCCATCAATTAGTGCTATCATACCGGCGATCCACAATTAGAGCAGACAAAATCACTTGGTTTATTTAGAGTACCACACTGGGCACAGATAACGGAATGATCTGACTCTTTACGAAAGATACGATCATAGTTATCTTTATATTCCTTGGAAGGGACTTTACTTCGTACATCCCCTCCCGGCTGTTCATATTTTTCCATATAAACCTCTTAAATTGGAGCGGGATAAGAGACTTGAACTCTTAACCTTCTGATTGGAAATCAGTTGCTCTGCCAATTGAGCTAATCCCGCTTTGGCGAACCCCCAGAGAATCGAACTCCGCTCAGTCGGATTTGGAGTCCAACTCGCCTGACCTTGGAACATTGGGGCTCTATTTTATTTAAAAGGGAATGTTGTCATCTTCCTCTTCTGGAGGAAGTTCTTTGGTTAATTCCGCTTTAACCACCTTTAATACCTGAGCTACTGTCTTGCAGTATGTTTGTGTACCAGTATGATAAGCTTCAACAAGAAAACCATTAGCAAGTGCATTAATGTAAACGCGAGTACTCATAAAATCTCCTGTATTAATCAATGTTAAACTCAGATGAATTTTGGATGGTGTCGATAGAACCATCATCAAAATTCGTACCCATGACATACGCCTCAAACTCTTTGGCTGCAGAAATAACATCAGCCGGAGAGTTCTTTTTACCACCATTTGCTGCTAGTAGTGCTTGTGCCGTAGACAGAGAAGATTGACGAACAATCATAACCTGTCGAGCAGCACGTTCCTCTGGAGTCTCCCAAGAACCTTTTGCACCAGAACGGGCATTAGATACTGAAGGAGTTGAATCATTTGATTCTTGAGGGACTCCGTTACCTTTTACAATTGCGGTTACTTGCCAGTAACCAGACTCAGTATTTTTAATTTTTGAAATCTTAATGTTATCACCCGGCTGTAGAGTTTTCAGCATCTTCGCTACAGCAGGAGTAAATTTCAGGGCCTTCTCATGCCAAGCCTGCTCTTGTACTTTACCGTCAGCACGGTACGTAAGACGAGTGCCGGGATAGGTACCGCCACCATTCTTATCAATTTGAATATCGTGTTCTACATTTACTACTTGTGCATTAATGTCCAATTACATTCTCCTATATCTATACTAATATTATATCAAATAACTACTTGTTGTTACTACTGCTTAAGTATTGCCAAATCAAGTAATGTTCTTCGGCAGTCCCATCATTCTTAATACGATTTGCTCTCCAACTTACTATTTGAACATTTCCGTCAATATATCCTTTTTCTGGATCAATTCTATCAAAAGACGGACTATTCTCTTGTCGTCCCTCTGCATTGTAATCTAACTCTATACCAAGAATTGGACAAACTTTATTCCAGATAATTTCAGAAAAAGCAACATCAAAGTGATGTCCTACGGATTTAGTTAGTGCTTTTTTTTGTCGATATTTTTGTTTACATACGGCTAAAAAATCTTTATCTTGTAAACGTTCTCCGTCAAAAAACTCTCCATATTTAGCTTGCATTTTCTCAAGCCATTTTTGATTTTTCTCTCGACTGCGTTCTTTAAGGCCATATCCATTCAGATTAAATCTTTTTGCAAACTGACGTATGCGTTCACGACTCAGACCATAATCATCTGCAATCTTCTGATAAGTATCTCCATTTCGCAGACGTTCTTCGATTTTTGGTAATTCTTCTGGTTGCACTTTGTACTTAAAAGTCAACTTCTTCTAGCTCCTTCATATTATTTCCAACGGACACTTCGCAACGAGTTGGAAGATCAAATGGTACCTTAAAGACTTGCTCAAAGTTATGAGGAAGCTTTTTAAAAACATCAAAAAATAACTCAACAGTTCGATCTACTTCATGGTTAGGTACGTCAGCTACAATTGAATCGTGTACTGTGTTCACAAATACACCCTGAATCTGTCGTTCTTTAAATCGTTTAAAAGCAGATACACGAGCAATTGACATTAAATCAGCCGCAAGACCCTGAACAATGTAATTTTTAATTGTAGTTACTGGCCATTTTCCATTAATTGGTGAGTACTCATATGTCCGTCGTGTTGCTGGATTAATAATCTTTCCTGTTGTAGTTGCCTCTTGGATCAGGGAAGTCCACCAACCATTCCATCCAGAATATTTATCACAAAACTTATCAATTGCTTTTTGCCAGAATTTTTCAGCAGTACTTACATCTGTAAAATCTGGATCATTTGCATACGTGTGTGCCGTACCTCCATAAATTAAACGGAAGATGAATTTCTTTGCAATCAATCGAGAAGGGAGTCCAAAAGCATCTTGATTTAATGTATGCTGATCTACACTATCCCAAATCTCTTGATAGGCAACTTTATCCTTTGCAAGAAACGTGCCTGCTACCCACTCAATGGCGCGACCGTCAACATTGACAATCATAGGTCTTCTGGCTCAGGGAGTAGATGTCGATTTTCTTTAGCCCACATTACTAATTTGCAAACATCTTCTGGTATCCAACGTCTGTCTACACACCAATCATTATATAGAAATAGCGCACTTCTAACTATATGCAAGTGCTCAGTTTCTTGTCCTGTCATTATTCCAGTTGTTGGATAAGGTGTTACATCAGGTAGTTCTATTAACATACTCCTTCTGATATCGTTCACAAAAGTTCTAACGATCATTTATGACCTATAATAGTATTATTAACTGTAATTTGATTAAACAAATGCTCTAATAATCGCTCTCCCTGTTTCCCATATTTAGTAACGTAAATATAATTTCGTAGACTTTGAAAATCTTCTTTATATATATCAGATACCTGATTTTCTAAGAATTCAATGAATTCTTGTGCTTCATCAAAAGTCATTATTCTTAAATCATACATATCGACTCCTCATATAAATCTTCGTTACTGGATCGGCATTCTGTAAATTGGGTTTAGAACTGGACAATCTACCTGTCACAGCCACACATTGATTTAGTGTGCCATGAAGCATATCTTTCTCCCAATTCATCTTATCAATTAAATCAGAATAGCCTTCAAGATAAGTCCCTCGAAGCTTTTCAATCTCTGCATGTTTCTTTAGCAGAGCTACGATCTTACGAGCATGTGAGGATAGTTTTAGTTTACGAAGAACTGTATCATTTACTTGCCAGTATCCTCCTTTTGCGACTTCAGTGTTCGCAAGCGGTTCGACGAGGCGGGGTAATTCGTATTCTTTTTGGATAACTTTGTAGCGTGTGTGAC
>Ga0153916_10000197_pt1 | contig 37767 bp, 37 predicted proteins | sample Opewatmetagenome_FD_109642 | JGI IMG/M metagenome (GOLD analysis project Ga0153916, IMG submission 109642) | Freshwater wetland microbial communities from Ohio, USA - Open water 3 Core 3 Depth 4 metaG | ecosystem: Environmental > Aquatic > Freshwater > Wetlands | place: USA: Ohio, Lake Erie...
TATATAAATACTATGCTAAAAATTACCATAGAATTACTATTAAAAAAAAAATTTCAACTCAAAATATAAGAATCTTTTGGTTCAAAGCCCGCAACAATTTATTGAAACAAATGTTACATTTACTCGAAGAAAAAAATGCTCAGATAGCCGCTGGAGGGCTTATAGTGTATAACTTAAAAGCCCGCAAAAAAAAGTGCAAGGGGAGAAGATTTGAACACGAGTTTAGTCATAAAAAATATGGAAAAAGAAATAGATGAAGATTATGTAAGTCAGAGAAAATATCTTCAACCAAACTCTCCTTGATGTAGAGTTTGTCCTTGAACCCCGATAGTTTCAAGTTCCTTTAAAAAACCTTTAGAACGCCTTTCAGTTATATATGCTCTAGACCTATATTCTCCCTTCATGTTAAATTTTTTTGCGTATTTATTTAATAAATTTTTATCAATCTTTTTAATAAAACGTTCTGTTCTAAATAAAAATTCTTTATTTTTATCAGGGAGTGAAATATTAGAAAAAAACACTGTTCTAGTATTTCCTTTTTGCATTAATTGATTTATCTCAGGACAATCTTTAATAATATTAGAATATTTAATATCTGAGCTTGAATACCCATACATAACTTTTGTACTTGCAATATAAGGACAAGCACTTAAATCTAAATGTCCTTTAAATTTTTTTAGGAAATTTTTTTCCCGTTCCATGAATTTTTTGACTTCATTTTCATCTGCATTTTTAATTTCTTCAGTATTAATAAAAATTACAAATTCATTATGATAGAGATTATGGTCAATCAATGCCATGTTATCACCGATGATTTATAACAATTATTCCTATAAAAATCTATTTATTATGTCTAAGATTAGAACTACTATCACAATAAGTCCAGACATATGAATGCAAGGGAAGGGATTTTGAACATATGGACGTTAAAATCAGTCCGTTTTTTCTTTTATTAAACAACCATAATAATTGTCTGAGGGCTTTTAACCCATACTCATAAAGCCCTTTGCGGGATTTGAAAATTGGGGGTGTCCAACAGGAGGAAAAAAACCTCGGAGAGCCGCTGGAGGGATTTGAACCCTCGACCTATTCCTTACCAAGGAATCGCGCAGCCAGGCTATGCTACAGCGGCATAAACTTTGTTTCCTAAATAAAAAGCTGGTTTATTTTATTTTTTACGAAAAACTGAGTAATATACGAATGTTTATTTAAAACTACATCTATTCGAGAAAAAAGGTGATAAAACATTACAGCTATAGATTTACCTGATGTGCAATCAAGCCCTTCTGCATCGAATTTCAAACTAACAAGAGTCGGAGTAACAGGAGTAAAAAAACTTGTTCATATAAAAAGACCAGGTAAAAAAACTAGTATACCTCTAGTTGTTAAAATGGATCTATTTGTAGATTTACCAGCATCCCAAAAAGGAAGTCATATGTCAAGAAACTTAGAACTGGTTTCAGAAATAATAGATATGAACCTAAAACAACCTGTTCCAGATCTTGAATCATTCTGTGCAAAAACAGCTAAACTCCTACTTAAAAAACATGAGTATGCAACGTTTTCTGAAGTAAAAGCAGAGGCTGATTATTTTTTAGATAGAATATATCCATCTGGAAAAAAAGGATTGGAGCCTTACACTCTTGTTGCTGAAGCAAGGGCAAAATCAAATGGGGAGGTTAAGAAACTAATTGGTGTTAGAGTAATAGGTATGACTGCTTGTCCATGTGCATATGAAGTGATAAAAACCATTGGTAAATATGAAGACAAATATATCCCACCGACACATAACCAGCGTAATATAACAACACTTATGATTGAGGTACCGGGTGATGACAAATCAGTTGATGCAAACCATTTAATAGACATTGTTGAAAAATCCTTTAGTAGCCCTACTTATAGTATTTTAAAAAGAAAAGAAGAAGGGAAAATTGTTTTTAATGCTCATAAGAATCCTAAATTTGTTGAGGATGTTGTAAGAGATATTCTTGGTAGTATTTTAAAGAAATATAATAAACTACCAGATGATGTTATTGTTATTGTTAGAAGTGAAAGCGAGGAATCAATTCATAAGCATAATGCTTTTGCTGAACGTGTAACAACTCTTGGTGAACTAAGAAAATAAACATTTTAATTTTTTTAATAACGTATTTTTAGAGTCCTTTTTATATAGTGGATAAAATGCATATTAAAAAGGAAGCTAAAGAGATACTAAAAGAGACTGGTTCAACTTATTTTACTTTAATTAAGATATTGATTCCTATTAGTATAATTGTTAAAATTCTAAGTTATTATGGAGCAATTAGCGTAATAGGCACTTATCTTTCATCCACTATGGGTTTAGTTGGGCTTCCTGGAGAGTTTGGTTTTGTTTGGGCAACAACTATGGTTGCCAACATTTATGGCGGTTTATTGGTTTTTGTTCAACTTTCTTTAACTAGTACTTACACTGTTGCTCAAGTTACAATACTTGGTGGAATGATGCTAATTGCTCATACATTACCTGTTGAAGCAAGGATAGCTCAAAAAGCTGGTGTGAGACTATGGTTTACACTTTCTTTAAGGATTTTTGGTGCTTTTACTTTTAGCTTTATTTTAAATACTATTTTTACTGCTTTTAATTTGTTTAGAGAAAATAGTGTTGTTATTTGGAAACCTGAAAATATTGATCCTACTTTTATTAATTTATTTTTAAATGAGTTAAGGTATTATTTTATCATTTTTTTAATAATCCTTGGTCTTGTAACACTTATGAAAATTTTGAAGAAAACCGGTGCTATAGAAAGATTAAATAAATTGCTTAAACCTGCTCTAGAATTTGTTGGGATGAGTAAAAACGCAGCACCGTTAACTATTATTGGTATGACATTAGGGCTTGCCTATGGCGGTGGTCTTATCATACAAGAAACAAAATCAAAACTTGTTAGTAAAAAAGATGCATTTCTATCTTTGAGTTTAATGGGTTTAACTCATAGTATAATTGAGGATACAATTCTAGTTCTTTCAATTGGTGCAACAATATTTGGTATTTTACTAGGGCGAGCTTTATTCACAATAGTTGTGATTGTTATTCTTATTAAATGCATTAATCGTCTTTCTTTAAAAACATTTGAGAAATATTTTGTAAAATAATCTAATTCAAAAACTTTAAAACATTTTTTTTAATTACTGCATTTTATGACGAAATATAAGATAGCTTGGTTACCAGGAGATGGTGTTGGTAAAGATGTAATGGACGCCGCAAAAATTGTTTTAGATACAATTTCTCTTGATGCGGAGTATATCTATGGAGATATAGGCTGGGAGTTTTGGAAGAAAGAAGGAGATCCTCTTCCTAAAAGAACAATTGACTTGTTTGAACAAACTCATTGTTGCTTATTTGGTGCAATTACTTCTAAACCAAAAGATGAGGCACAAAAAGAGCTTGATCCTAAATTACAGGGTAAAGGTTTTGTTTATTCAAGTCCTATAGTTCGTTTAAGACAACTACTTAATTTACACACTAATCTAAGACCATGTAAAGCTTACTCTGGTAATCCTTTGAATTTTAGAGATGATATAGATTTAGTTGTATTCAGAGAAAACACTGAGGATTTGTATGCTGGTGTTGAGTTTCATCCTGTTCCACAAGTGGTTTTTGATGCTTTAATGATCCATCCTAAGATGAAGGCTTTTTCAAAAGTGCCTTTGACTGATATGGCAATTTCAACACGTATTATTACCAGAAAAGCATCTAGTAATATTGTTCGCCAAGCATTTGAATATGCAAAAAAACATAAAAGAAAAAGTGTAACGATTGTTGAAAAACCTAATGTTATTCGCGAAACAAGTGGTCTTATGCTTCATGAGGCAAGAAAAATAGCAGCGGAATATCCAGAAATCGAATTTAAAGAAGTAAATGTTGATGCCATGTGTATGTGGCTTGTGAAAAACCCACAGGATTATGATATTTTGGTTTCATCAAATATGTTTGGTGATATAATCTCAGATCTTGCTGCTCAGTTAGTGGGTGGTTTAGGTTTTGCATCCAGTGGTAATATTGGTGATAACTATGCTGTTTTTGAACCGACCCATGGAAGTGCACCCAAGTATGCCGGAATGTATAAAGTAAATCCCATTGCAATGATTCTCACTGTTAAGTTGATGCTTGATTGGCTTGGTGAAAAAAAGTTAGCAACAAATCTTGAAAATGCTGTGGCAACTGTTGTTAAAGAAGGTAAAGTTAAAACCTATGATATGGGTGGATGTAATACTTCTTTAGATGTTGCCAAAGAGATTGCAAAGAAGTTTGATGAAATATAGTTAATCCAACGGTTTAAAAAGGCTTTTTATATCTTATGCCGGAAAGCATTTTAAGGGGTTTGTAGATTCCGGAAGAACAGCTATGGGTTTAGAGTATGTCAGATCCAAAAAAAGTACTTATCATGGGTGCAGCTGGAAGAGATTTCCACAACTTTAATGTATATTTTAGAGACAATGAAAATTATAGTGTTTTAGCATTTACAGCCACTCAAATACCTGATATAGCTGGTAGAAAATATCCAGCAAAGCTCTGTGGTAAACTTTATCCTAATGGTATACCAATTTATCCTGAAGAAGATTTAACAAAACTCATTAAAGAATATAATATAGATCAGGTTGTTTTTGCTTATTCCGATATACCTAATTCTTATGTTATGGAAAAAGCAGCAATAGTTAATGCAACTGGTGCTGACTTTGTTTTAATGGGAACAAAAGATACAATGATACAATCTAGCAAACCAGTAATAGCTGTTTGTGCTGTTAGAACAGGCTGTGGTAAATCACAGGTTTCCAGAAAACTATTTGAAATACTACAAAAAAAAGGATTTAACGTAGCAGCAATTCGCCATCCTATGCCCTATGACCAAGATATGACCACACAGATAGTTCAGCGTTTTGCTACATATGAGGATCTTGATAAGTATAATTGTACAATTGAGGAGCGGGAGGAATACGAGCCATACATAGATATGCGTGGGATTATATTTTCAGGTATTGATTATAAAAAAATACTTCTTGAAGCTGAAAAAGAAGCAGATGTAATTATATGGGATGGTGGTAACAACGATTTCTCGTTTATTAAACCTGATTTACTAATAACTATTGCTGATCCTCATAGAGCTGGCCATGAACTGAGTTATTACCCTGGTGAACTTAATGTAAGACAGGCAGATATCATTATTATCAACAAGGTCAATACAGCAAAAAAGGAAGATATTGAAACTGTAAAAGAAAATATAAAAAGAATTAATCCAAATGCTCAAATAATAGAAGGTATCTCAGCAATTATTTCTGATGATAAAGATAAAATAAAAGGTAAACGCGTTCTAGTAATTGAAGATGGACCAACTGTTACCCATGGTGGTATGAAGTATGGTGCTGGTAAAATTGCTGCTGATATGTGGGGTGCAAAAGAAATTATTGATCCAAGGAATTTTGCTGTCGGCTCAATAGTTGAAACATTCAAGAAATATCAGCATCTATCCAATGTTCTACCTGCAATGGGTTATGGAAAAAAACAGATAAAAGAACTTGAAAAAACAATAAATAATGCTGACTGTGAACTTGTAATAAGTGGCACACCAATTGATATAACACGTATTTTAAAATCAGATAAAACAATTATTAGAATAAAATATGGTGTAGGTGAAGAAACAAGTAAAGAATTAGAAAAAATTGTTGACAGTTTTATAAAAAAATTTTTATCGCAACCTACTACCCTCAAGAACGAAATTCGCCAATAGTGCTTCTAGTTGTATATGAGGATTACTTCCTTCTATTAATCTAAATTCTATTTCACCAGCTTTTTCTATTAATTTAACCTTTGTTTCATCAGGTAAAGCTAGGTCAAATATACTTTGATGAATCTGTTTTATTATATCTTCTCCACTTAAACCATATTTTATTAATAAATCATATAGTTGGTTTCTAGCAGCCATAAAGTTACCACTTAGTGCTGTTGAAATAAGATTCTTTACATCCTCTGGTTTTGCAGTTGCACTTGTTTCGTAAAGTAACTCTGCCGTTATTTTCTTATTAGTAGATGCACCAACCTGAAGGATATTAATTGCTTTTCTTAAATCACCTCTTGAAATGAAAATAAGTGTTTCAAGCCCATCAGAAGTTATTTCGATTTTTTCTGCTGAAGCTATTTTATTCATATGTTTTTTAATATCATCTTCTTTAATTGGTGAAAACCTAAAAACAGTGCATCTTGACTGTATTGGTTCTATGATTCTTGATGAGTAATTTGCTGACAAAATAAAACGACATATATGTGTATGTTTTTCAATAGTTCTTCTTAAAGCTGATTGAGCATCTGAAGTGAGACTGTCTGCTTCATCTAAAAAAATTATTTTGAATTTGGCTTTCCCCATTGGTGCAGTTCTTGCAAAATCTTTTATTTTCCCCCGGATTATTCCAATGCCACGTTCATCACTTGCATTTAATTCTATAAAGTTTTGTTTCCAGCTTTCCCCATATAACTCTTTTGCAAGAGCTATAGCACATGTGGTTTTACCAGTACCCGCAGGTCCAGCAAATAAAAGATGAGGAACATTTTTAGTTTTAACATAAGCCTTTAGTCGCTCTACTATTTCATCTTGACCAACCACTTCATCAAGTATTTTTGGTCTGTATTTTTCTATCCAAATGTCCTCCATAGTAATTCACAGAGTAATACGCTTCATCTCTTAATGTTTTTGTATAAAATTTTATTAATAATTTCAGGAAGTTGGTTTATATTGTTTGTAAAACTATGGTCATCATAATGTAACAAAAATATCAATTTAAAATAAAACTAACAACAATCTACACTATAATTTCTCAATTTTTACTTTTAATAATTTCTAGATATACTCTTCTATTTCTTGGTCCATCTGCCTCATAAAAGAAGATATGCTGCCATGTACCCAAAACAAGTTTACTATTTTCAATAAGTACAGTAACAGATGAACCTATAATACTTGCCTTAATATGTGCATCACTGTTTCCTTCTGAATGCAAGTAATTACCAGATTCAGGAATAATCCTATTTAATGTTTCAATTATATCTTTTTGCACACTTGGATCTGCACCCTCATTTATGGTAATTCCTGCTGTTGTGTGTGGAATATAAACAATTATATAACCATTTTGAATGTTTTGCTTATCTATTAATCTCTGTACGTCAGCAGTTATATCAATCATCTCATTTCTATTCTTAGAAACAACCTTTAATTCCATCATATAAATCAATAAAAAGGTTATTGTTTACAGTATTTTAAAGATAACCTTGTAACTTAGCAATCTTTTTGAATTATTCTTTGTTACAATTTTTAACTGGTAAGATATGAAATTGAAACCAAAGGCTATACTATTTGACATGGATGGAGTTCTTGTTGACTCACTTGATTCATGGTGGTTTTCATTAAATAGTGCATTAGAGACTTTTAATCATGAAAAGATTTCAAGGGAAGAATTTATTAAAAAATACTGGGGTCATGACTTATATGATAATATAAAAAAGATGAATTTACCACTTGAGGTTGCAAGGTTTTGTAACAATATATATGGTGATAATATAGAAAGAATTAAAATTTATAAAGAAACCAAACCCACACTTGAAAAACTAAATAAGTACAAAAAAGCAATTATAACTAATACTCCAAATGATTGCGCAGTACAAATTCTTAAACAGTTTAACATAGAAAAGTTCTTTGATTTTATTATGACCAGTGATGATGTTACTATGGGTAAACCCAATCCAGAGATAGTATTGAAGGCCTGCAAACGTTTTAAGGTTGAACCAAAAGATATTGTTCTTGTTGGTGATACAGATAACGATGTAATAGCGGGTAAAACAGCTGGTTGCAAGGTTGTGGGTATAAATGTTTATGCCGATTATACCATTAAAAACATATCTGAATTAATTTTTTTACTTGAATAGAAATAATGTTTAAGTAGAATAAGAATATCTGGTCTTGAGGTTATACTATGGAAGATATAGAATTAATTGAATATAAAAAAATGGACTTATCAAATAGCTTACTTATTGTTGCTTTTCCAACAGTTGGATTGATTAGTTCAATTGCTGGTCATTATATTATTGATTCTTTGAAACTAGATGAAATTGGTACAATTATTTCAAATGATTTTATGCCAGCTACAGTGATTCATAAAGCAAAACCTTCTCCACCTGTTAGAATCTATGCTGGTGCAAAGAAATGTGGACCAAATGGTGAATGCGAACAAATAGCTGTTATTATCTCTGAGTTTATGCCACCTTATAATATCATAAAACCATTGGCTGATTTGATTCTGGATTGGGCATCTAAAAAAGGTTGTAAAACAGTAGTTGCACTTGAAGGTACTCATACTTTCGGAGATGTTAAAAAACAATTGAAGGTTTATGGAGTTGGCAGTACAAATAGGATGAAGAATTTTTTAAAAACCTATAAAATCGAAGAAACGCAAGAAGGTATGATAACAGGTGTAACGGGTGTTCTACTTTATGAAGGGGTTCTTAAGAACCACGATGTTATTTGTTTACTTTCTGAGGCTCATTCTGATTTTCCTGATTCTAGAGCAGCTGGTAATTTATTAAAAAAACTCGATGTTATGCTACCTGTGATTGATATTGATCCCGAACCTTTATATAAAGAGGCTGAAAAGATAGAAGAACAGATCAGAAGGTTTATGCAACAATCAAAACCAACTGCACCCACTTTACCACCTCTTCCTTCACAGATGTACGGCTAAAAACGGAGATTTATCAATGACTTCAAAAGAGGAAATTCTTGAAAAAGTCTATAATCTTGCTTTTAAATATGAAGCAGAACGTGGTAGTTGCCCGCAATGTGTTCTTGCTGCTTTGTATGAAACTCTTGATGTTGGTGATCCTAAAACAATACAAGCAGCTGATGCACTTGCTGGTGGAACTTCTCTATCAACAGAAGGAACCTGTGGTGCCCTAGTTGGTGGACTTCTTGCAATAGGTTCTGTAGTTGGTAGAACTTATGAAGATTTTAGTGCTGGGCAGCGGAAGCGAAGGGTTTTTCAATATTCAAAGAAACTATATGATAAATTTGTTGAGGAATACGCTTCTCCTAGATGCAAAGATATACATATGAAGCTTTTTGGTAGAACATTTAACCTTTTAGATCCAGCTGATTATGCTGAGTTTGAAAAAGCAGGCGGTCATGTAGATAAATGCCCCGTTGTTTCAGGGAATACTGCAAAGTGGGCTGCAGAGATTTTAGTTGATGATCTAAAAGTAAGATTTTAATTAATATCGGTAAATGTAAAAATTGACCGATACCGATATCCATATTTTGATAAACTGGAAAACTTATAACTGTGGTTTTTTGCTTTTTAAAATTAAATTTCGAAAATTAGGTTATACAGTTAATTTTCTGGTATTTAAATATGCTTTTTTACAATTTGGAGTTCTGCCACGATAGCTTTATATAATAAATATTGACAAAGTATAACATGATAATATAAATCAATATGGAAGGAAGGTGAGGAAAAATATGGATAAAATAATGATCGCTGCCACAGTTACAAGTGCTGTTGCAGCAACTATGACAATTTGCCCAGGCATATGTCCCTTACAATTCTTATAGAACATTTAAATTAAAAAATAAAAATTTAAAACAATTGTAGGGGATTTATCAATTTTTTATAAGATATCATATCTAGAATTAACAAAACGAGTATTTTTATTAGTATAATTCTGGTAGCCAACGTTCCTTATGAACTTTTTCAAATATCCAAAACGTTTGTTTTTTAATTGCATTTGGGAATTTTGAATAAATTTCATCCATTATTTTACCTAGTTGATCGACATTTTCAACTATTATTTCAAATTCTAAATCACACCAGCCCACAGCTACATTAAGTGTATCGCAATAAGGTTTTTCTTTCAAATAATTCCAGATGACATTTCTTTGTTTGTGATCCTTTAAATAAATTTCTAACTTATAATGTTGAAGTCCTAATTTTGGTAAGTCGACACTAACTCTAAAGGCATTAATGACACCATTTTTTATTAGATTCTTTAGTCTATAGTTTACTGCTTGTGAAGAGCATCCGAGTTTATCAGCAAGATCTATTAATAGTATTCTAGCATTTACTGCTATTTCATTTAAAAGTTTATAGTCAATTTCATCGATTTCAACTGTTTTTCTCTCACATTTTGTCCTATAAAATAATCTATCAGTTTGGTTAATTTCATCTGGGAGTAAATAAGATTTTTTATAGTTGAAAGCTTCAACGTAAACTGATATTGTATATTTTGCAAAATAATCTTCAAATTCGTCAAGAATTTTATTCCAAAACTGATAAAATTCATAAATATCATTTACCCAAACAACTACATCAAAATCAATTTCAGCCTTAAGTGATATTACCGCCCAAATATTTTTATAATTTATAAAATGTTGAATTATTCGCTCTTTAATTTCTGAACTAACATATTGAAAATTAATATAAATTCTGAAAACCTCAAACCCAAGTTTAAATGTGTTTATAGCCGCCCAAAAACATGTGATTATTCCTTCGTCTTGCATTCTTTTTATTCTATATGCTATTACATCTTTTTTCAGACCAACTTTTTTCCCAATCTGTGTATTTGATTGTCTGCAATTTAAATCTAATTCGTAAAGGATCTTGCGGTCTTTTAAGTCCAATTTAGTCATGTTAGTTAAATATATAAGATTAATATTTATTAATTATTGGATTTGGCGATGCACACAGATAGTAAAAATGTTCTACTTATTTCAATGCCTTTTGCTGGAATAGCTATACCCTCTATACAGCTGGCAGTTTTAGAGAGTTATCTTAAAAAACGAGATATCAATATAAAAACACGACATCTATATCTAAAAGCAGCTGAGTTTTACAGGCTAAACAACTACAATTTTCTAATTTATCCACCAAATGATTCGTATACTGCTCAGATGGTTTTCTCAAAATATGTTTTTCCAGAGCATTGGAAAAAAACAGAGAGTAAATTTAGAGAATATTTTAATGGAAACCTATCGAAAAACAAAGAAATTGAAAAACAATTCACTTTTGATATTTATGTTCAACAGACAGATAAATTCTTTAATTGGGTTCTTGAAAATACTGGTTGGAAATCATATGATATCATCGGGTTTACTTTGAATTATGGACAACTATTACCATCATTGGCTATTGCTAAAAAAATAAAGGAATTATCTCCAGATAAGAAGATTATTTTTGGTGGAAGCAGAACTACAGATTTTTTAGGAGTAAAAATGTTTGAATCCTTTAGTTATATGGATTTTATAGTCTCAGGAGATGGCGAGGATGCTCTTTATCATCTTGCTTCAGATTATCAAAACTATGAATCAATACCACTTTTGATGTACAGAAAAGGAAAAGAGGTTATCTGGAATGAATCAGATGCTGTTGTTGATATCAATAGTTTACCTGTTCCTTCTTATGATTCTTTTTATGAAGAGTTGAAATCAACATCAACCGAAGTGCAACAATATTATTATTACAATGGAAAACTCCCTGTTGAAATTTCACGTGGTTGCTGGTGGAATCGATGCAGTTTTTGCAATCTTAATATTCAGCATAAAAAATATCGAGAAAAAAACGCTGATAGAATTATAGAAGAGATACAGGTTTTGTCTAATAAGTATAAAATATTGGATTTTCAGATCATAGGTAATACTCTCCCAAAAACCAATTATCGAACTCTTTTTGAAAAATTGAAACAGTTGGGAAAAGATTTTACATTTGTTGCTGAAGCTCGTGCAGGTCAGCTAAAAAGCAATGATTATACTCTAATGAAAGAATCAGGTTTTACAACGATACAGACAGGAATTGAATCTTTTAGTCAGCATTATTTAAAGAAAATGAACAAAGGCACTAGAGTAATTGATAATATTGCAGCATTGAAATTTTGTAAGGAAAATGAGATAATAAATCGTTACAATCTTATCATTGATTATCCTAATGAAGAACCTGTTGATTTCGAGGAAACAAAAAGGAATATTCAGTTGTTTAAGCAGTATCTTGACCCGCCGCAGATCTGTTATCTCAGGATTTTATTTGGCAGTCCTATTCATCGTAACCCAAAGCAGTTTAATATTCAACAGTTAGAGTATGCGCCAATTGATAGGCTTATGTATCCTCAAGAATTCTTGGAAAAAGGATTCAATTTTGTTTATGGATTTAAACGGAAAGAAGCGTTAGGTAAACATGATTGGATACAGTTGGTTGACGAGTGGAAAAAGGAACGTGAATCGCTAGAAATCGATGGGATCAAAAAGCAAACTATGATTGATAAACTAATTTTTTATTTTGTTGACGGTGGAAGTTTTCTTAAAATCTACGATAAAAGAAATAGTGAGAATATAAGGATCTATGTTCTTGATGAGCTTGAGAGAGATATCTTACTTGCGTGTTTGGATGTAATTTCAAATGACGAATTACAAAAGCTATTTCCAGATATCCCTGATTATAAACTTGGTGCGATTCTAGATACATTCGAACAAAGTGGCATTATTTTCCATGAAGATGGTTGTTATCTGAGTCTACCGTTAAGATGTAATATCAGACCTGTTGATCAGCCTGTCAAAGAAGAGCTCTTGTTGGTTTCTGATTAATACAGTGATACAACGTTTTTTTCTGTAAAAATAATTTAATGTTTTAATTGGTCGAGGATGAAACGAAGGACATCATCAAATATCGGGATTTTTTGTACGAGACCATGAAGTTCGGATTGCCAAAGGTTCTTTATCGATTTGGCTTGATGCGTAAATTCTTCTACATCAAATGTTTTTTTGTAATAAGAAAGCTTTTTGTTTATGAGGTCATATTCCAACGAAATTTCTTTCTTTAGGAGGAATGTTATATCATATAGATCTCGTGCTCTTCCTCGAATCATTAGTGCCCTCATTTTTTCTGCAAGTATCTCTTCTTTTTTCATGACCGGGACAGTAAATGGTCGTAGGTCATTATATACTGGAACAATCTCTTTTATATCAGGTGGAAGAACAACATCATTTCTATCTGATATTTCTATAGAGATGATGGATTCACTTAATGATCCTTTATAGAGAGGACCTCGTGCTTTCAATTTGAAGGTTTTTCCTGCAATCGATTTTTCTGTTTTCATTTCATGGATAATATGAATAACTGTAAGCACATCCGATATAGTTGTTTTTAATTTGTCTTGATCGTATTGTTTGATTCTAGTAAAGTCGATGTCTTCAGAGAAACGATCTAATCCATAGAAAAAGAACAATGCATTTCCTCCTTTGAAAACAAGCTCGTCGGCCATAGCAGTATATATTCCAGCGAGTGTTGCAGTTTGTAGATAATGTTTTTCTTGTTGGTATGGTTTTAATCTATTAACCTTTGCCAACCGAATTAATTCTTCAGTTGTAATCATCGCATCACTTCCAGTTCAGAAATCTTTAATTCCATCAGTCTTGCATAGTGAGCTAACTTCTTCTTATTTATCTTTTCAACATTTGGAGGCATATGACCAAATTTATAAGCAATATCAACAAGCGCTTTTTCTTTGTCAGCAATCCAAATATAATACCCGCGATAATCTATCGGTTCAAATCCGAAGAACGCTTTCTTTGGTAAAGAGATAAATGTTACTCCTTCCACCTTTTTTTTCACTCTTCTCGGTACAACAACATGGATTGTAGATGGTATCTGATCGATTAACTTATGCAAATAGAGTGCAGCGTTGAAGGAAATATAGGAATTCGGGATAATGTAAGATGCATACAAGAAAGGATCTTGTTCTAAAGCATAGATGCCTTTTGCGACTCTGAAAAGAAGTCCTTTGTCAATCATTCGTTTGATGGAAACAATAGCACATGATTTTTTTGATTTGGATGTCCGTGCGATTTCATTCGTTGTAAAGACAGGAGTTTTCCTTTTCCTAAGTTGTTCAAGAATCTCGTAGATACTCATTGTACTATGTATTACTCATCATGTTTATAAATATTGCCCCTTAAATAACAAAATTGTTATTTTACGGGCACATTGACCTGTTCTCTTAAATTACTAGACATCGAATTCTTCATCATTATTTTGTCCATGACCGCGAATGTTAGAAACACTACGATTGAAATAATTAGAAAAAATAGTGGTTCCCGCATATTTTCCTACAAACGTAAACAAAATACGTTGTTTTTAGAATTTTGTAGGATTTTCTCGATATGGGGCTTTATGTTTGCTTAGATTGTTACATATTTTAGACGCAGGAGGTAGAAAAGAAATATGTGTTTAATAAAAGAGGAATCGGATGGCTGCGTCTTGGGGCAGGCAAATGGAGGTGTATATTAAATGATATATTTATTTTTGTTATACTTTGGAATACTTGGAGCGGGTATAAAATATATTGATGCTGCATATGATGATAAAATATTTAATAAAAAAATAGCACTTGGTATTGCTCCTTTTCTAGGAATTTTATGGGCGTATACAATGCTTATAAACCCAGTTGCTGCAACAATTTTATTGTCAGTGATAATTGGTGTTCTTTTCAAAGGAAAAATAGACAATGTTGCTCATCTTGCTGGTTTATTAGTTATTTTCGCTATTATTTTTATTGCTGGTGTTCAACTAATGGTTCTTCCATTGGTTTTTCTTGCTTTTGCTGCATTACTAGATGAGGTTGGTAATGACTTTGTAGATAAAAGAAAAAGCAAATTGGATATGAACAGGTTTTCTCATAGATTTATTGTCTCGTTTTTTGATCAACGCTGGGTTTTAAAAGTGGCGATCTTGGTTATTGGTCTTATAGGTATTATACCATTGGTTTTCTTCCTAGCCATGGTTTCATTTGATTATGCGTATCTGGGTGTTCGCTTGTACAGTAAAGCAAAACAAAACATTAGATTACCTGTTGTTCAAATTAGTGAAAGAGAAATATGCGCAACTTAGGGTAAATATTAACTGCATATGTATCTGCAGATTTATCTGCGAAAAATCTACTTAAAGAGTGAGGAGAATAGAAGTAAAAATATTACAAGGTGGATTTGAGGTTAAAAATTTAGAAGAGGAGAGAAAAATAGATGTATTTCTTTCTGGTATCATTTCTGCTTCTTGGTGCAGGTTTAAAATACATTGATGATGCGTTTGATGAAAAGATATTCAATAAAAAACTAGCTATGGTGCTAGCCCCATTCTTAGGTGTTTTATGGGCTTATACAATGATTATTGACCAGTTTTCTGCTACAATCCTTTTAGCAATATTACTTGGTGTTTTTGTAAGAGGAAAAATTGATAATTATGCTCACTTGACTGGACTAGTTGTTATAATGCTAATAATTATTTTTGCTGGGGTAAATCTATTATTTTTACCTCTTTTATTTATAGCCACGGCAGCTTTCTTAGATGAGATGGGAAACGATGTTATTGACAAAAATAGGGATTACTTTGATGACAATAATTTTTTACATAAAATCACGCTTTACTTTTTTGATCAACGGTGGCTTACTAAAATAACGGTTTTATATGTTGTTTTAATTGGTTTATTCCCATTGTATTTCTTCTTAGCGATTTTACTATTCGATGGAGCATATCTAACTGTTAGACTATATACAAAATCAAGACAACAGATGAAAAAAACAGCATGCGCTTAGAACTCTTAATTTTGGTTACGTTTTTAAACAAATTTGATATGTGATTGTTAAGATGAAAATAGAATGCGATGTATTGGTTGTTGGTGGTGGACCCGCGGGATCAAGCGCAGCAAGAGCAACAGCAAAAAAAGGATTAAAAACAATATTAATAGAAGAAGATAAAGAAATTGGAGTTCCAGTTCAATGCGCTGAGGCGATAGGTTCGTACCTTATTCCTTGTATGCCGTGTAAAATACCAAAAAAACTGCTGATTTGGAAGATTAATGGCATGTATTTCTGGGCAAATAACATCGTCGTGAAAAAAGAAGGAGGAATTTGGTCAGGATACTCCATAAATCGGAGACAATGGGATCAATGGTTATCTTTGTTGGCTGTAAAAGAAGGGGTAAAAATTTTAACTGACACAAAACTTACATCATTCGAATTCGACAGAGAACAAAAGGTTCAGAAGGTATTAGCAATTAAAAATGGAAAAAGTATTGAGTTTATGCCGAGATACGTTATTGGTGCAGACGGAGTTCATTCCACTGTTTTAGAATGTCTAGGTGAAAAGAAAAAAGTCACACTCGGCCATGTGAAAAGCTATGAAATGAAAAAACTCAAACTAGATTACCCACGATATGAACAACTGTTTTTTGGTGATTTTGCCCCGGGGGCATATGCATATATTTTTCCCTTATCTAAAACGACAGCAAACTTAGGTGTAGGAAGTTTGCAAGAAAGAAATATGGATAATTTATTTAATGAGTTTAAACAAATTCCTATTGTTAAGAGACAGATATTTGAGGGAAAAATATTGATTGAAAAAAGTGGAGATGCGCCTATAAGAAACTTATCGAATAAACTAGTTTATGGAAATGTATTTCTTGTAGGTGATGCTGCAAACCAAAATATAAAACCTTTTTTGGAAGGCATTGTCCCTAGTATTATTTGTGGAAATTTACTTGGGAATTTAATCTATAACATATTCCAAAAAAAAGATACTTTTGATAGATACGAAGAGATAATAGAAAAAAAAATAAGTGCTGTTAAGGAATCACAAAAATATGCTGATTTTGTATTCCAAAATAATTTCATAGAAAATCGTATCTTTCCTCTTATTTTATTTGCTTGGATGATTGGAGTTATTGTCCCAGAAAAAGATGAGATTGAAAAGGCGAAGAAAGGTGGTTACGAATATCTGAAGAAATTAATATTAAAAAATGGTGGCTTTATTGAAAAATGAATACGATATTATCATAATTGGCTCTGGGCCAGCAGGAGCATCAGCTGCATATTTTTCAAAATTTTTTGATAATAATTCAAAGAAAGTATTAACTATTGAATCATTAGATGAGCGACACTATACAAGATATCATCATATGTGTGGGGAAGTTGTTAGTAGGTACATTAAAGACGATTTTCCAGATATTCAAATTGAAGATTTTGTGGTAAATAAGATAGATAAAGTAATTGAATCATGGGCTAATGAAGTTAAAATCTATAGTACATTAAAGGGTTATGTACTAAATCGACCAAAATTTTTTTTGAATATCCTTAGGCGATATCAAAAACAAGGAGGAAATTTTTTTCAAGATAGATTTATTGATTTTCAGGAAAAAAAAGGAAAAATAAATATCCAATTAAAAAACAAAGGTGTTTTAAAAACAAAATATTTAATATTCGCTACTGGGCCAAAAAAACTAAAAAACTCTTTTTTTAATTTTGATGGTGATACTTTTAGTACATTACTTTATCAAATATTAGTAAGGAACTATCCTCTAGAAAAAAATTGTGTTGAATTTTATTATGATGAACGATACAAAGACAATTATAAATGGATATTTCCATATGGCAATCATGTAAAAATTGGCGTACCATATGAAAATAAAGATGAGTTAAAAGATTATGAAAAATATAAAATTATAAGAAAGGATGTTAAACAAGTTTATTGTGGTATTCTCAATACATATGCTATAAATAATATATTATTTATCGGTGATGCAGCTTTCCAAAATAACCCTTTAACAAAGGGAGGTATTCGAGCAGCTATTAATGCTGGCAAAATAGCTGCAGAATCCCTTGTGAAATATGACGATCCTCAAAGATATGATAAGATGTGGAAAAAAAGTGGATTTTTTGCTGAACCTTATTTACTCGCATCCAAAAAATTATCTGTAATGAAAAATGAGGAGATAATCTACCATTCAAAACCATTAAAATATTTCCCTATCTCGATACCATGGATATTTTTGAAATATAAAAAATACTTATCTTTGTATAAAATATATTATTTATCAGAAAAATTTGGATGGTAAAATTGAGTTATAAACCAAAATGTTTTTTCAAATTGATGAGGAGCTTAAAGTTGCTACATTAAAACTTTCATTAATATGTCTTTGACCTACATTTGGAATGTAGGTATCTTCCCCACCTGCATAAATAAGTAGAAATGGTTTCTCTCCAAAAAAGTTCAACAATTTATGCTGTGTAGTATAAATATTACTTCCCAAAGTTTCTAATCGAGCAGCACAGGATACAATTAATCCAAGATGATTATCTTGATTTTTGAATTCATCGAGATTTTCATCTACTGCTGTTAAAAGACTTCGCCCCGAGGCAGATAGAAGATTAAGTTCATCTTTTTCTATTTTAAATCCACACATAATATCTTTTCCGAGAAATAAACCTATAACATTTGGGAAGAGCATGTTACCTTTTTCAAAACCGAATGGTATGAAGAAGGTCTTTCGATATAGGCTTTCATCTATGAAATCTTCTGGCCATCCTATTTTTCTTAAGAAACCATATAAAGCAGGAACATTATCAATTTCTCTGATTACTCTTGAACTGGCATCTTTTTTTGTTACTTTAATTTTTAGATTTGTTTCTTTCAAACCGTAGGTCGTGTTTACTTTTACTCTTAGATCAGTTTTGATTCCCAACGCAACAATACTGTTGTTATAGACTCTATTTTTAAAGAATTGATAGTTTTCAACCATTTTATTATCATCCATGGATGAACCACCAATTATATGAAAATTAGGCAGATGATGGACTAGTTCGTCAAGAATTTCTTCTTCACGCCCGACTCCTCTTTGAAGCATTTTTAATGAAAAACCTGATAACATTGGCGCAAATTTACTGATAATCCCTGAGGTAATTACTCTTTTTCGTCCCAATCCCGGAAATTGGGGTATAGTTCCTCCAGAAGTTATTTCATATAAAAATTGGTTAGAATACTTACTTAGAGCAAGTCCAGATTTGATCATTTCAGCGCATTGTCTTGCAGCCTTTTTAGGATTTCTTTTTGTATTTTTTCCGATTCCGATAGCGATATCCATATCTTGATATGAGACTGCCAATCCCGATGCTCCTCTTGTGTAACATCCATAATGATTAATAAATCCAGCAACTGTTCCGCCGATCAATGGCGTTCCTTCTGGTAACACATCATACACACCATTCAAGAATTCCTGGAACCCACCATGCTTTTCATAATGAATTGTAGAAAACAACAAAAAGAAATCAGGTGGACGACTAAGATTCTGTATCGCGGTCTCAGCTACTTCTCTTCCTGCTTCTCTTGCATCCCACTTGCGACTCATACCAACAGATGCTTCAAACTTTGGCTCAATCATATTCTGTGCATCCACCAACCTATTTTACTTTTACAAATAAATACTAAATTAAACGGTAGCAACTAATTTTTCTTTCTCAGATGTCTCCATAATTTTTAGTATTTCGCGTCTGGCATTCTCCATCTCAACCTCAAGCAAACCTTTATTTGCAAGCGCAGGAACAATAGCAACAAGCGCATTCTCAGTATCAGGAAATACAAAAAACAAAACCTCATATTCCTGCAATCTAAACTCCATCTCACCCAAGCCTGCACTAGAATATTGACCAATTACAGTGAAAACATCATCCATAGTACGCTTTATAACATCCCAAATCCTGTTAACCTCAGGTTTAAAACTATCACCACTAGGCATAACACTAATCATGTTACGTCTAGCAACCATACAAGCAAGAATATCATCAAGTTTCAACAAATCATCCAAAACCATAGCAATAGGGTCATCTTTCATCCTATCCACAACTCCTTAAATTTATATTTACATTTATGCATCCAAATCTATAACAATTTATAATTTATCGTTTAACGATTTATAAGATTTTCCTAACCTTATCTTTTCTTTTTAACCTTAGAACCATTCTCTTTCATCTTTAAATATTCTCCAGGTGACAAATAAAAATTACGAGCATTTAAAATTAAGCTATTAATTAATCTGGCCTGTTGGTGACTCCAAACATAATTTGGAACCTTTCTTACCCAACTTGCATAATGATGAACAAACCACAGTCTTTCTCTACGATTAGCTTCTCTATCAAATACCAATTCCATAATTCATACCATCAACATTCATTTTATTCATAAATCTATTTAAAACAGTTAAATCAATTTTATCCTTAAAAATATCCCATAAATATACTGCATCTTCAATATCCTTGTCACTTCCTAAATACAGTTTATAAGGAATCTCAAGCTCAACAGGAGAAATAAATAAGTATTTCTTACCACCTAATACAACCTTCACTTTTTTTCCTAAAGAAAAATTATCAAAATCATTTTTTACAAATTTCAACTCAACATTAGGAATAATAGTATCCTTTTTTGCAGCTCTAATACCCAAACCATCACAAAGCATCTCATACAACCCATATACTTTCTCAGGATTCAAAAAATAATAATCTTTTTTTATCAATGAATCATAAAACTGAGTAAAAACATCTTTATCAAAATGTTTAACGAGAATATCGATATCTTCAGTTCCACGAGATCTTCCAAAAAGAATCGGCACATAACCGCTGACTATAACATAGTCAGTATATTTTTCAAGTATGCGTATGAAATCAAGGACAAATCTATCTAAATTGGATATAATTTTATTTTCTATTGATATCGCGCCTTGTGTGTATTCAATTTTCAATTATATAAACCCCTTTTATGAAATGATAAATAGCATTTTAACTTCTTCGGTAGAATACTGAAAATAAAAAATAATTTATAGGTTTTTTATACGAACTTAATACCACCCTCAGTAATTATAATATCCTGAGGTTTCAAGGTATGCCTTGTACTACGCATTTTACGAATAGTTAATTTACGCCTATCCATAGTTGTATCTAAATCCAAATAAATAATCCCATCCGCTAAAAACTCAGAAATAGTATCACGAGAAAAACTACAAGTGTCCCCAGACGCCTCTGAGGTAATTAATGCTGTACAATTATTTTGACCAAAAATACTTATAATCCGTCGAACATGCATACGGGTTGCAGGTATTGAACCAACTGGATATTTCTTACTTTCACTTGAATAATCAGAAGGAATAATCTCATGAATACCACTAGCCCAAACAGGTACTTCAGATACAGGTGTAATAGAATCAAGTACAATCCTTGAATAATTGCCTGACCTTATTTCTTCCTCCATCTCTTTGTAAATACTGCTATTATCCAAATCTAGATAAATAAACTTAATTTTACCAGCCTCAATCCAAGACCTAAAATCAAATCCTAACTCTTTTGCCTGCTTAACAACATTAGTAATCCTCTCATCAGATGTTATAAAAAGACATTTTTCACCACTATTCAATCCTTCCCATAAATAATGGTAACATAAAATCGTCTTACCAGAACCAGGGGAACCAGAAACAAGAGTTATACTATTACTTGGTAAACCACCAGATAAAAGTTCATCAAGTCTATTAATTCCAGTTGAAATCCTATTAATAGAATTATTTGCTAGATTAACATTTTCATTAAACCCATCCGTTTTACTTCCTATCCTCATTGAAACCCAATCCTAGTTTAACCTTGATTTTGTTAATATGTAAGGAATTTAAATAACTTCCTGTGCTCATAATAATTTAAATCATGTGTTAGGACAGGACATATGTCGCTTCCTATGAGTATCATAACAAACATATATGATACACCTGGTGTGACATATGTTCATTCACTTTGGAGAGGTTTACCTAAAAAAAGATCATATTCAACTTCTGAAAAAAGAACCAGATTATGTAAAACAGAGATATCATGCTGTGGTTTTTGCTCTTTCTTCGAAGAGCAATATTCTAAGAGAGAAAGCAGCTTTGGATCTTAAGCTCAGTATGCGTCAATTCCAACGTGTTATTCATCGATTTCAAGAAGAGGGAATACCTGGTCTCCGTTATAAAAATAGAAGGCCGATTAGGAGTCCGAATCAGACTCCTAAATGGCTTGAAGATATTGTTGCGAATGTTAGAGAAGAAACAGGTTTTGGTTCTTTTTATATCTCACAGTTAGTTAATATAAGCCTGGAGAATCAGGGTAAGACTGAACGTGTAAATCCTCGTAAGGTATCTCGGATATTAGTTAGAAAAGGTGTTATAGAGTCTGAAAAACGTGCTAAGAAGGATTGGAAACGTTTTGAATGGGGTCATCCTAATCAACTTGTTCAAGCAGATCTGACAAGGTTTAATGGTATTCCTCTTCTTACTACAGAGGATGATTATTCTCGTAAAGGATGGGCGATTAGACTTGTTAATCAAAATGATGAAACTGTTGTACAAGGTTTGAAGAAACTGCTGAAGATCAGATATGATAACTTGCTGACAGATAATGGAGCGCAGTTTAACAGAAAGAACAAGGTTATCCGTGAATACTGTGAGAAATACATAAATGAAAAACATATCTGGACTAGTATACATCATCCTCAGACAATGGGAAAACTTAGTGCCTTTCAGAAAGGACTGAAGCGATTCCTATATCATAAACTAGGATCGTCTAGAGATCTTCATGATATTGATTGTTACATTGATGTTTATGTTCATTGGTATAACAATGGTAAATATCATTCTGCAATTGATACTTATCCAGAGGAGCGATACTCTGGACAACGGGATATGGAATGGTATAATCGTCTTGTGAAAAGTCTTAAATTAGAAAAGATTCTTACTGTTAAGTATTAGAAGCGACATATCTCATGTCCCTACACAATAATAATTTAAATCATTCATTAAAAAAATAGATATAGGACGTCTAAGTTTTTTACCTCCTAATTATTATGTTAGACATTTCAATTATAGATGGTTATGTAGATGAACCAACATGCTTAGGTGTACCACCTTATATAAGTCCATATCCTAGATACATTGCTGGGGCTATATGGAAACACGACAATACAATAAAAATAAATTATCTAACAATTGACCAAATAAGAAAAAATAATTCTTTTTTAAATGTTTTAACAAATTCTGATTTAATAATCACTATAGCTGGAATATCTGTACCTGGTAAATATCTGGGAGGTTTTCCAGCAAGTCCATTCGAATTGGTAAAACTTCTTAATAACATTACTAAACCAATCAAGGTTTTATGTGGACCTGCGGCAAAATACGGTTTTGGAATTTCAGGAGGTAAAAAAACTAAAGAAACAGATTTTGTAAAAACCACTTTTGATCTAATTGCAAAAGGCGATGGGGAAACAATCATTTCTAAACTTTTAGAAAATAAACTAAACATAAATAATGTTGACAATACACTATGTAGAAAAAACGCATCATCACTTAGAGATTTTGCTGTAAAGGGTGCAAAAATTGTGAATCATCATCCAGATTATCCAAATCATTTAATAACAGAAATAGAAACATATAGAGGATGCCCAAGAACCATTGTTGGTGGTTGCTCTTTTTGTAGTGAGCCTGCAAAAGGTTTACCAGATTTTAGACCTATTAAGGATGTTGTTGATGAAATTAAGGCTTTATATGAAAACGGAGTGAGACATTTTAGAATTGGTAACCAACCATGTATTTTTTCGTATATGGCAAAAGACTCTGGTAAAGCAGAATTTCCAAAACCAAACCCAGATGCTTTAGAAAATCTTTTTAGGGGTATTAGAAACGTTGCTCCAAATTTAAAAACCCTGCATATAGATAATGCAAATCCTGGAATATTAGCTCGTTACCCTATTGAATCTAAGTCTATTGCAAAAACAATAATTAAATACCATACATCTGGTGATGTTGCAGCATTTGGTGTCGAAAGTGTTGATCCAATAGTGATAAAACAAAACAATCTAAAAGCATCAAGTGAAGAAGCATATAAAGCTATTAAATTATTAAACGAGTTTGGCACAAAGGTAGGATACAATGGTATGCCTGAGCTTTTACCAGGTATAAACTTTGTTTTTGGACTAAAAGGTGAAACCAAAGAAACATATAAACTAAATTACGAATTTTTAAAAAAAATCTTAGAAAACAAACTACTACTAAGGAGAATAAACCTCCGACAAGTAATACCAATACCTAATACTTCGATGTATGAAGTTGGAACAAAAATTATGAACAAAAACAAAAAATTTTTCAAACATTTTAAAAGAAAAATACAAACAGAAATAGATCAACCAATGTTAAAATACATTGTTCCAAAATATACTTTGTTAAAAGATGTCTATACAGAAACATATGAGGGTAAACTAACATTTGGTAGACAAATGGGTAGCTACCCACTTTTAGTTGGTATACCTGGAGTTTACCCTTTAAATAATTTTTATGATGTAAAAGTTATAGATTATGGTTTTAGATCAATAACAGCTATTACTTATCCATTAGATATTAATACTGCTTCAAGACAAACAATAGAGGCAATACCAGGAATAGGCAAGAAAAGGGCAAACAGAATTATTTTAAAAAGACCTTTTAAAGATAGTGAACAATTAATAAATGCTTTAGATGAAAAAGAAATTTACCAAGAAATTAAAAAATATTTGAAACCGCAACAATAATAACTTTTAGAATATCAATATAAATGCTATTTTTGTCTCAGGCCTGTCTTTCTGTAATTAAATATCTTTTTAACATATTTTACTAAATTTACTCTAATGAAATTAATATAATGGTAAAATAAAAAAATAGAACAATGTATAAGGGGGTTTAAATGGAAGATAAAAATTTTAAAGAGTTTCAGGAAAAAATTCATTATTTTTTTAGTAACACGGAATTGCTAAAGCATGCATTAACACATAAAACATATGCTTTTGAGGCTAAAATTCCTGTGGAGTACAATGAGCGACTTGAACTATTGGGTGATAGTATCCTTAATTTTGTTGTAGCTGAACAATTATTAAAGAGCAACAAATATTTTTCAGAAGGAGAATTAACTAGAAGACGTTCTATACTTGTAAATAATGATTTTTTAGCAAAAAAAGCAAAGGAACTAGACTTAGGTAAATATCTAATTTTAGGTAAAGGTGAAATAAAACAAAATGGTGATAAAAACCCTACAAACCTTGCAAATGCTTTAGAGGCAATAATTGGTTCAATTTATCTGGATTCAGACATTTATAATGCAAGGAAATTTATACTAGAAAATATCTATAGTAAAAACTATGAATTTTAAATAATTAAATTCAATATTTTTAAGATTATTCAACAGTTCAATTAGGAAACTTTAAATAAAATAACAGCATTATATTAATTAACGATAGTTAATAGGGGGTAATTAAGTTGAAAAAAACTTTACCATTCTTGGTGGTAGGAATTTTAGTCCTAAGTGGACTAGGAGCTGTTGCTACACAAAATGAAGATTTAAATATTGAACAAATGTCTATTTCTTTTAGTCAACCTATTGTAAAAAATGAGGAACAATACATTACTGTTACAGTTAGTGAGGCAAACTCTTTTTTAATGAACCAAGAAAAACCAATGCTTCCAAGTTATGAAAAATCTTTTAAATATCCTTTTGGAACAAAAATAAAAAGTATTACAATAACACCAAAAAACATTAAAGAAATAACCCTTATAAAAAAGATCTCACCAACACCTAAAATGGTTCAAGTTGGTCAAAAAGTTGAGATAAATTCAAATTTGGTAAATTATGGAAATGAACCTTACCCTGAAAACTGGTTTATTTATAAAACATTTAGTGGAATAGATGGAAAAGAAAGAAAAACAATTGTTAAAATAGAAGCTTATCCTGTTAGATATTATCCAGGTGAAAACAAAATATTATGGGCAAGTTCATTTGATATAAATATAGTCTATGAAAAGCCAATTGCACCACTTAACTCTTACGCAGATTACTCATTTGTAATTCTCACACCTTCAGAATATAGCAGCCAATTATCACCATTAGTAAATTATAAAATAGGTAGAGGAGTTACAACAAAATTAGTAACATTAACTCAGGTAAATAGCGGTACTTATTTCCCTGTTACAGGTCGTGATGATCAAGAAAAAATTAAATACTTTATTAAAAACGCAATTGAGAGTTGGTCTACAGGAAGTGTACTTTTGGTTGGTAGTGCTACAAAATTCCCAATAAGATTAACACATGTTTTTATTGAAGATGACCCAGATTATGGTGATGAACTTTTTGTTAGTGATTTATACTATGCAGATATTTATAATGGTGATGGTAACTTTTGTGACTGGGACTCAAATGGTAATGATATATTTGGTGAATACAATTGGAATAATCAATATGATGAAGTTGATCTTCACCCAGATGTACACCTGGGTAGATGGGCTTGTAGAAACACTGGTGAAGTAACAGCTTGTGTAAATAAAGATATAGCATATGAAACATTACAAGCATATCAACAGAGTTGGTTCTTGGATCTTGTATTAGTTGGTGGTGATTCATTCCCTGGTGATACAAATGCTGTTGATGAAGGTGAATATGTTAATCAAAAAGTTATAGATTTATTAACTGGATTTATACCAAATAAACTATGGGCATCAAATGGTAAATTATCAGGTGTTATTCCATCTGGAGTTGCAAACATAATAAGTGCTATTAATGATGGTTGTGGATTTGTTGACTTCTCAGGACATGGAAACACAATCACCTGGGCTACTCATCCACATGAGGATGAAAATACTTGGCTACCAACACCTTCAGCAGGTATTTGGAGTGTTCAAATTCAAACCCTTTCAAATGGAAATGAATTACCAATTGTTACTGTAGAAGCATGCTCAACAAGTAAGTTCAATGTTGATCCTAATTGTTTCAATTGGGCATTTATGTATAATACAAACGGAGGTGCTATAGGATCATTTGGTTCCACAGGAATTGGTTATGGGTATATTGGTGCTGGTGTTATACAGGGATTAATTGGTAAAATAGGTTTAGACACATTTAGAGCATACAAACTAAATGGTGCACTAACCTTTGGTGAAATGTGGTCAAAATGTCTTGATAGATACATAAAAGTTAGCATGCAGGATGCTGATTATAAAACAGTTGAAGAATGGCAATCATTTGGTGACCCAACCATTGCAATTGCTGAGGAATCAAATCCACCAACAACTCCAACCAAACCATACGGGTCTGAAAATGGGAACCCTGGTACAGCGTACACATATAGTACTTCAGCAACTGATCCTGATGGAGACAAGGTTTATTATATGTTTGACTGGGGCGATGGAACAACAAGTGGCTGGTTAGGACCATTTAATAGTGGTGCTACACAAACTGGAACAAAAACATGGAACAAAGAAGGTACCTTTTCAATAAAAGCAGTTGCAAAAGACACACATGGTAAACTAAGTGCTTGGTCAGACTCATTAAGTGTGACCATCCCGAGAGCTAGAACTAGATTTACTAGTAGTATACAAGGAACTTTTTATGCAGAAATGGGCATAACAGGAAATCCGGAACCAACGATTCATCTTAATGGACAATACAGAATAAGAACAAGGTACACAATTTTTGGTGGAATTGCAACATATCAAAACCAAGAGGGAAGATTCAAAGGAATATTCTTCAACAAAAATTTTGCTATAAGAGCATCTATTGGAGATAGAACAATAACAATATTTGGTAGATGTAACTTTGATGAAAACCATGAAACATTCACAGGACACTGGAGAACCAGATTAAATAACCTAAATGGTTGGATAAACGGAGAACTAAATCCTAGCTAAATTTTAAAAATAAATACAATAAACATATATAGTCTCATCATTAAAGCTATATCTTGATACGATCTTAGCCTTTAAACTAGATTTTGATATATAAAGGTTAATATCTTTTTTATTAGAAAGAGAGCTAAAAAGAAAATAAGCTCTACCATTATTAGATAAATATTTACTTATACCATCGATAAACCTTTTAGTTAATCTAAGACCGTTAATACCACCATTTGTTGCAATATCAAACCATCCTGATCCACCAACAAGGTCATTTTTTTTAGTAGGAAGATAAGGAGGATTAAATATTATTACATCAAATTTTTCATTATCATTAATTGTAGAAAAAAGATCTCCTTTTCTAACTTCAAATCTCCCTTTAATAAATGATTTATTCCTTTTATAATTACTTTTAGCTAATGCAACAGCATATGGATTTATATCTGTACAAACAACATTAGCCTCTTTACTTGCACACTCAAGGGCAATTATTCCACAACCTGTACCAATTTCAAGAACATTATCACCTGTTTTTATTTGAATTGATTCAAGAAGTAAAAAGGTGTCTTCAGCTGGCTTATAAACCTCTGGATGCAGTTCAATTATTAAATTGTTGTAATGAAAATTTTTAGATAATATATTTTTTTTCAAGTTAGCTTTTATATTATTTTATGTTTTAAAAAGTTTTATAAAGAAAAAAAACACTAACTAAGAAATAATACAAGAAATATTGAAAGCACAAATAATCAGTATTTATATTTTATTTATATATTAGGAAGCGTTTTTGAGTTTGTAATCTTCTTGATATTTTTCTCTTGAAAAAAATTACATTCGGATAGATTGTTTTTTTTATGAATATTAAGTTAAATTTTAAATATAGATAGCTTTATAATATTAAGTATTATCATTAATATTGAAGATGTGAAAGATTAATGATAAATAATTCAATTAATTATTTTATTACATTATTTATAATAATACTGATAATAAATCCTATTATAATTTCTAAATCTAATGAAATAAAAAATCAAGCTATTGATTCAATATCATTTAATGAACAAATAATTAAAATAATTAAGGATGAAAAAATAATACAAGCCATCGAGATGGTAAACGAGTCACTATTAAGACAATTCCTTGAGGAACTAATATCATATGGTCCAAGAAAAACAGGAACTTATGGTTGTGAACAAGCAGCAGAATTTATATATAATCAATTTCAAGAAATGGGATTGGAAACTAGATATCATTACTGGGAATCTCGGGATGACAAAATACCATTTAAACTTTACAAAAGTCAAAATATTGAAGGAGTTCATAAAAATAATAATACTACAAATAAAGAGATACTAGTTTTTAATGCACATTATGATTCAGTAAACGTTTCACCTGGAGCAAATGATGATGGATCAGGTGTAGCAGCAGTACTTACTGCAGCCTATGTTCTGAGTAAATTTGAATTTAATCGAACAATAAAATTTGTTACATTTTCAGGTGAAGAAATAGGATTACTTGGAAGTAAAAACTATGTAAAAGAAATATATGAAAAAAATGAAGATATTATAGTTGAATTAAATGCGGATATGATAGGATACGCAGAAACTGCTCAAGGGGGTAAAAATGTATCATTACCCTATACCGAAGATGCTAAATGGATAATTGATGAAATAAAAAATATAAATCAAAACTACAACATAAATTTTAATATAAAGGAAAGATCGAAAATAACACCTGGAGGACCAAGATCAGGTAGTGATTACCATGATTTTGTCCTTTATGGATACGATGCAATAGCATTCTGGGAAGATGAATTTAATATAAACTATTTCCATACAGCTAATGATACAATAGACCATATTAATTTCAGCTATCTGGTAAATATAACAAAACTTATCGTTGGATCACTAGCATATTTAGCAGATTTTGAAGTAACTTATCCAAGAATAAAAATTGTAACACCAAAACATGGAAAACTATATTTTGATGATAGAACAATTAAAAAATTTAAATATGATAAAACACTAGTAATCGACGACGTACTTATAGATACTAATGTAAAACAAGGTGATTCACCTATAAGTTATGTAGAGTTTTATTATAACGGAAAAAAAGTCTTTAATGATACAGATGCTCCATATCAATATAGATTAAACTATTACTCTATAAGAAAACATAAGATACGGGTTGTAGTATATGATGAAAAAGGTAGGTCTGCAAGTGATGAAATAAAGTTCTATTTTTTAAATATTAGTAAAAAAAATTAAAAAATATTATTTAACACCTTTATCAATCAACACTATTATAAAAATATTCATTATACGTCTTTTCAGGTTTTAAAATGAAAATAGCATTAGTGTCAATAAGACCAAATGTATTGGACAAGCAAGCAAATATAAAAAAAATGGAAAAATATATTAAAAAAGTAAAAGCAGATATCTATGTTTTTGGGGAACTATCATTAACAGGTTATTCACTCAAGGATGAAATAAGAGACGCTGCTGAAGATATAAATGGTATTTCTATAAAACAAATAAAAAAAATAGCAGAAAAAAATAAATGTTATATAGTTTTTGGAATGCCCTTAAGAAATAGTAATGTTGAAGGTTTAATTCATAATTCTGCTATTTTAATACATCCAGATGGAAAATTAGACATTTACAATAAATGGTTCTTAATAACATTTGGTCCTTTTGAAGAAAAAATATTTTATGATGAGGGTGAAAACTTCCATATTTGTGATACAAAATTTGGTAAAATTGGTTTAATTGTTTGCTATGACTTATTCTTTCCAGAATTATGCAAACTATATTCGATGCAAGGTGCTAATATTATTATTTGCATATCGGCCTCACCATCAACTACCAGAAAATATTTTGAAACAATTCTACCTGCAAGAGCTATTGAAAACACAGTTTTTATGGTTTTTGTTAATTTAGTTGGAACCCAAGAAGACTTAGTATTTTGGGGAGGAGCTCAGGTATATGATCCATTAGCAAATTTATTGGTAAAAGCACCTTATTTTAAAGAAAGTATTACAACCTGTGAAATTGATTTAAACTATATAAAAATTGCAAGAGCAAATCGTCCAGTTTTAAGAGATATTAGACCTGAGATATATAATGATCTTTATTATGTATCTCGTACTCATTCAAAACCTAAAAATAGTAAACATTAAAATTTACAAAAAGTATATACCTGAAAAAACTATTCTGGAAAAAATTGTCCCTTGTTTTTATTTATGGGGAGTTAAATAATGAAGGAGTATAGCGACGAGGATATTAATAAACTCAACTTAATTGCTGTAAAAATTAGAAAACATATAATTGATATGCTTTATAGGGCAAAATCAGGACATCCTGGTGGATCATTATCTGCTGTTGATGCGTTAGTTGCACTATTTTTTGTTCATATGAACCATAATCCTAAAAAACCAAAGGATCCAAATCGTGATCGGTTTATCCTAAGTAAGGGTCATGCAGCACCAGCACTTTATGCAGTACTTGCTGAATCTGGGTATTTCCCAGTTAAAGAACTTTTAAACCTAAGAGAAATAAACTGTATGTTACAAGGTCATCCTGATTGTAAATGTATACCTGGTGTTGAAGCATCAACTGGTTCGCTTGGTCATGGGCTTTCATTTGCAATTGGGGTAGCCCTAGCTGGTAAATTAGATGAAAAAGATTACAAAGTATATGTTATGTTAGGCGATGGAGAAACAGACGAAGGACAGATTTGGGAAGCGGCTGCAGTTGCATCACATTATAAACTAGATAATATAATAGCGATGATTGATAGAAATTTTTTACAAATAGATGGTTCTACAGAAGATGTACTGCGACTTGAATCAATTAGGGATAGATGGAGTTCTTTTGGCTGGAATGCTATAGAAACAGATGGACACGATATAAGAAAAATATTGGATTCTTTAAAGGAGGCATATGTAAAAGAAAGGCAACCAACTGTGATTATTTTAAATACAATAAAAGGTAAAGGCGTTTCTTTCATGGAAAATAATGTTGATTTTCATGGTGTACCACCAAATGAAATAGAGCGAAATCTAGCTATTGATGAACTTAATATTTTACAGAAGAAACTTGAGGCTGCGCCATGAACGGAAAAAAGATGATGAATCCAAGAAATGCCTATGGAGAAGCACTTATTGAGTTAGGTAAAAAATATGAAAATCTGGTGGTATTGGATGCTGATTTATCTAAATCAACTAAAACAATTATGTTTGCAAAAAAATACCCAGAAAGATTTTTTGAAATGGGAATAGCTGAGGCAAACATGATATCAACAGCTGCAGGTCTTGCTTCATGCAATAAGATACCTTTTGTAAGCACTTTTGCAGTTTTTGCTACAGGTCGGGTTTATGATCAAATACGTATGGATATAGCATACTCAAACTCAAATGTAAAAATATTCGCTACTCATGGTGGAATAAGTGTTGGAAAAGATGGTGTGAGCCACCAAATGATAGAGGATATAGCTCTTATGAGAGTACTACCAAATATGACAGTCTTAGCACCTAGTGATGCTGCCCAAACAGGTAAAATAGTTCATCTAATGGCAGAAAATATAGGGCCGATGTATGCAAGAATTGGTAGGGCAGATACACCACAAATATATGAAATAAATGATTTAAAAGATATTAAGATTGGAAAAGGAATTATTGTAGAAGATGGATCAGATATTTCTTTTATTACATGTGGAACAATGGTAGAACCAGCACTTGAAGCAAGAAAATCCTTACTTAAACAAAACATAAAAGCACGTGTAGTAGATATGCATACAATAAAACCACTTGATGAAAAACTTGTAATTAATTGTGCAAAAGAAACAAATGCAATTATAACTGCAGAAGAACACTCAATAATCGGTGGTTTAGGAGCAGCAATAGCCGAATTACTAGCAGAAAAAAATGTTTCTGTAAAATTTTTAAGAATGGGTGTAAAAGATACTTTTTGTGAAAGTGGAGAACCAGAGGATCTGCTAGAAAAATACGAGTTGAATGAAAAGTATATGATAAAAAACGCAAAGAAATTAATTAAAAAATTAACGTGATATAACTATTGTTAATACATCTCCATCTTCTAAAACATGTTCCAAACCAACTTTTTGAATATCATGTTTCGCTGAAGGACCTGACACAGATGCATACCTAAATTTCCTTTTAAAATCCTTATGAAGTTTAGTACAGGCCTGCTCAATAGTGGAGCCCTTTTTTAAGATCAATGGCTCATTAAAATCAGCTTGTTTACCTATGGGTTTCATATAAACTCGAATGAAATTCATTTCTGAAAAAATCATTTCCTTTAGTTTATTTATACCAATACCGTTGAGTGCAGAAATTGCTACTATTTTCCATCCTCTCTGCTTAATATTATTAATTTTTTTTTGAAGTTGTTTCTCAGAAACTAAATCAATCTTATTAATTACAACTATTACAGGTACATATATTCTGTTAGCTGCAAAAACATCAATCAATTGATCTTCTGTTATATTATCACGAACAGTAATATCAGCATTTATCAAATATTCAGAGGAAATCGTTTTTATCAAAGACTCATCTAGATATGTTAGCTTTACAGTAGAGGTAACATTGATGCCACCTTTACCTGTTTTTTTAATAACTATATCAGGCTTTTCTTGGTTTAACCTCATACCTGCTTTATAAAGCTCTTTATTCATAATTTCTATATTATCCTCATATTGTGTGTCAATCATAAAAAGAATTAAATCCACATTTCTAACAGCTGAAATTACTTCTCTACCACGACCTTTACCTTCAGATGCACCAGCAATAAGACCTGGTAAATCTAGAATTTGTATTTTTGCTCCATTATATTTCATCATCCCAGGTATTGCATCAACTGTCGTGAAATCATAATCACCTATCCTGCTTTTTGCATCTGTTATTTGATTTAAAAGAGTACTTTTACCAATATTTGGAAAACCAATAAGACCAACTGTAGCATCACCAGATTTCTTAATAGCAAAACCTTTACCTTTACCGCCTGCACTTTTTCTTTTCTCAACTTCATCTCTAAGCTTTGCTAGTTTCGCCTTAAGCTTACCAATATGGTGCTCAGTAGCTTTATTTTTCTGTGTATTAAAAATTTCATCTTCAATTTCTTTTATTTGTTTTTCTATCGAAGTTGTCTCCATAGCCTAGAAATCTCATATATACAATAGTTTAATAAAAACAACTATTTACATTATTTTGTAATATGAGTACCTGTTTTATTTTGAAATGCTTCCCATCCTTTTTCAACATCAGATATTATAACCTTTTTTCCACCTGACTCAAGGAATCTAATTGCGGCAAGTATCTTTGGTTCCATACTACCTTCCAAGAAATGACCTTGTTCATAGTATCTTTTTAATTTTTTAAGGGACACCTTATCAAGAGCTTTTTGAGAAGGTGTATTATAGCTCAAATAAACCTTCTCAACATTTGTTAATATTAATAACAATTGAGCATCTATTGCCTCAGCAACCCGTTCAGCAGCTAAATCCTTATCTATTACAGCTTCAAGACCATCCAATCCCCATCCCTCTTTTTCTATCACAGGCATACCTCCTCCACCTGATGCTATAACAACTACATTGTCATTAAGCATCTTCTTAATAATATCTCCTTCAACAATACATTTAGGATCAGGTGAAGGAACAACAATACGCCATCCATCAGGTTGCTTTTTAACCTTGTAACCCTCTTTTTTAATTTCCTCTACTTCATCATCAGAATAATACGGGCCAATAGGCTTAGTAGGATCAGTAAAAGATGGATCATCTTCATCAACTAAAACTTGGGTAATTAAGGTAACAACAGGTCTATCTATCCCTGCTTTTTGCAAAGCGTTTGATAAACATTGTTGAACCATATAACCAATGAGACCCTCACTTTCAGCAACACATATACCAAGAGGCATAGGCGGGGTAACATCTCTTGCTAAATCATTCTGAAGTAGTATGGCACCCACCTGCGGACCATTACCATGAGTTACTACAACATCCCAACCTTCTTCTATTATTTTCACAATGGATATACAAATCTCCCTAGTATTAGCAAATTGTTCATATATAGTACCTTCTTGATCATCTTTAATTAATGCATTTCCACCAAGAGCAATAACAGCCTTTTTCCTCATATTACAAAGAGGTGAAACATAGTCAATATATAAAAAATATGGCTATTAAACAAATAAAATCAAACACAATTAAATACCTCTTCATATTTTGTTATTTAAATGGTATATGAAGACATGAGGATAAAACTTGTAGAGATGCTAAAATTAGAAGGAAGAATTAAAACAAAAAAAGTGGAAAAAGCTTTTTTAGAAATCCCAAGAGAAAATTTTGTTCCAGATGAAATAAAAAAATACGCATATGCTGATACTCCTCTACAGATTGGAAATGGCCAAACAATATCTGCACCACATATGGTAGCAATAATGGTGGAAGAACTCGACATAAAAATGGGACAAAAAATCCTAGAAATTGGAGCGGGCTCAGGTTACCATGCAGCAATCGTTTCAAAACTAGTTGGAAAAAAAGGACATATATACACAATAGAAAGATTTTCTTCTTTAGCGGATGTATCTAAAAAAAATTTAGAAAAAACAGGTATAACAAATGTTACAGTTGTAACAGGTGATGGATCAGAAGGTTTACCAAAATATGCACCATATGATCGTATATATGTGACATGCGCAGCACCAGATGTACCAAAACCATTGATAGAACAACTTAAAGACGGAGGAAAACTAATGATACCTGTTGGAAGAACAATATGCAGCCTAGAATTAATAGAAAAAAAAGAAGGTAAATTAAATTATTATGATTTAGGTGGTTGCGCATTTGTTCCTTTAGTTGGAAAATATGGATATTAAAATTAAATCTTGTAACCGATATCTCTAAGAAACTTTTTTCTCCAAGCTATTTCTTTTTTGTTTTCAACACCCTTTGGGATATAACCATCTATTACCCCTAATATCCCTCTACCTTTTTCATTTCCAAATTTTGATTCAGCAATTACAACTTTTGTAGGATTAGCAGTTGCACAATAAATCAAGCAAACCTCAGCTAAGTTTTTTATTGCATTTAAAATATTTAAAGGAAAACAATCCTTCAAAAATATTATAAAAGTATGACCTGCGGCTATATTTGCTGCGTTTTTCTCAGCTAGTTTTTTTAGTTCAATATCATTTCCTTCACATCTTATTTTACATGCACCACTTGCCTCACAAAACGCAATACCAAATTTTGCATTCGGTACAGAGCTAACAATGACTTCATAAATATCTTCAACAGTTTTTATAAAATGGGTTTGGCCTAGAACAAAATTAATATTTTCAGGTTTTTCTATTTCAACAATTTTTAAATCTATATCCCCCATTATAAAATACCTCCATTAATCACTATTTACAAAAATAGAAAAGACTTATTTAAAGGTTATATTAAAAATAAAAAAAATTAAAAAGATTATTTTCTATTTTGTTTCTTATTCATATTCTTTTTCTATATCTGTATCTTCCTTAGTATATTCTTCTTCAATATAGAGAATACCTGTTTTAAAAAGAATGGATACAATTAGTATTATTATTAAAATAACTGCAATAACAACAAAAATATAGTTAAATCCTGGTGCTGGGATGATTTCTCCTGTTTCTGTTTTTGTTCCGACTATTGCTAGGGTGGAAAATTCTGACATCGAAGTTTCGTAATAAGTATATATATCATCTTCAATAAGATAATTAGTTTCTTGAATTATCCATCCACCGTTATGATATTTGGCTAAACCAATATTATTTTTTTCGATTTTAGAATTTGTTAACCAATCATTTTTAATTTTGAATTTAATCTTAATTGAATTAAAACCATCGTCATTAATATCTGTATCATTTTCAGTTATCTCAATTTGTAAATAACAATATAATGATGTATTTGTTGGTAAAACACCTACTTGCTCTGGTTTATCTATTAGTTTTGCAATAAAAAATTTTACATTTGTAAGATTAATTGAGACACTAAAATTTATACTGTCAATACCTGTTTCATTTGAATATTCTAGTATAATATCTTTTTCTTCTCCTATAGTAAGATTTCCGATATCTTCCTCAGTTATAAATTCAGTTTCTTTTATTGTAAATGACCACTCTTTTATTTGCGAGTTTCCAAGTAGATCTGACACATTTAGCTTAACAGTATGAGTATTATTTGCCATCTCTACAGTGGGGGTATAAGTAACTGAAGACGATGTTATATTTTGAGGTATGACATTTATACCATCAATAGTTAAAATAATACTATCTATATCAATTTCACTTGGGTCACTAAATGACACTTTTATTGTTGGAGTTGTATCATATATTATTGCTCCAGATAAAGGTTTAATAACTGTTATTGATGGACCTGAGATGTCAGCTACTGTAAAAGAATACGAAATAGATTCAGTTGATTGTGATGCATTATCAGTAGCATTTATCCAGTATGTTATTGTGATTAATTCATTAAAAGGCCCTATTTCTGTTGAATATATATTACCACTTTGAGATGTCATTTCTTTTGAATGTTGAGAACCATCATTCCAATATAAAAAAACTGAATAAAGACCATTATCATCTGTAACTTTTGCGGAAATTGACACGTTATTTTCACTAGTAACAATCTTAGGTGTACGTGTTATGCTTGATATTGACGGAGGATTATCTGTTGGTGGACTTGGTGGTTGTGGGCCGGGACCACCCCCACTATAGGCTTTTGTATAAAATGTAAACCACGCACGAGCTGTGTTATAGCCATCAGTTGCATTAACCCAAACAGTATAGTTAGTTAAATACGAAAGCCCGGAAAGCGCAATTTGTTTCGTTCCATTTGTTGTTCCGCTGTCATTATTATTTTGACCATTGCTGCATTGGATTGCCCACGAAAATAAATCACCTTCAGGATCGTTAATTGGGATACTCCAGGTCAAGCTTAAAGGTTGATTAGTTGAACCATTTGTAGGAGTTGGTGCACCAAAAAAAGGAACTTGAGTTGGTATTGTCGTAAATTGATACCAAGCCCGAGTATACAAACCACTACCACCAGAATCAGTCGCATTCACCCACACCCTATAAGTAATTGAATACAAAAGACCAGATAAAGACAAAGACTTCGTTCCATTAGACGCACCA
>Ga0153916_10000198_pt1 | contig 37714 bp, 59 predicted proteins | sample Opewatmetagenome_FD_109642 | JGI IMG/M metagenome (GOLD analysis project Ga0153916, IMG submission 109642) | Freshwater wetland microbial communities from Ohio, USA - Open water 3 Core 3 Depth 4 metaG | ecosystem: Environmental > Aquatic > Freshwater > Wetlands | place: USA: Ohio, Lake Erie...
GCCATCTTCACGCGCTCGCGCTTGCCGTAGTCGTCGCCGGCCATCCGGTCGAGTTCGTCGTCGGCCCAATCGAGAATACCGCCGTCGCCCGCCCATTCGTGCGAGCAGGAATCGACCACGATGACAGGATAACCAGCCTTGTCAGCGGCCATGATGGCCTCGGCGTAAGCGTCCGGTCGGAACGGTGGCTTCAGGTCACCGTGGTCGAAATTGAATTGATCCGCGTAGTGCTTTGCGCGCCCGGCTTCGGTGTCGATCACGCAAAACGGCTTGTCGCCGCAGATGCCGCTGGCGAGCCGCATCGCGGTGTAGGTCTTGCCGCTGCCGCTCGCCCCGATCAGCCCGATCAGCAGACCGACATTCTCGCGGGTAGCGTGCTTAAAGAGGAATGCCATTTTCTAACTCCTTCTCGCTGAAACTGCCATCTTCCTGCATCGCCTGTTCAGCCCTCGCCATATCCCACGGCGACGGCTCGATGTAATGCACGCTGCCGTCATAGGCCGGGAACTTGCCGGACTTCATGCAAGCGGCCCAAGCGTTGATCGCCCGCTCAACCTTGCGCGCCGAGATATCCTCCTGCGCGCTCGATAGCCCGAACGGTTTGCAGGCGTAGGGCGGATTCTGCTCGATGGCCAGTATCAGGTGCCGCTCGCGCTTGATGCCGCGCGCGTAGAACGCCAGTGACACGTCGTAGCCCATGTTGATCGCCATGCGCTCAAATGCGCTAGGATTGACGCTGCGCGCCGTGGTCTTGAGGTGCAGGCAAACATCGGCGTTGAGCCAGTCGGGCCTCGCCTTGCACAGCGTAGCGCCATCCTGCCATACGATTGTCTGCTCCGGTGCGCCGGTATCGAACACGCCGGCTAGTTCGCTGGTGGCGATGAAAGCCTTCGCGTTTTCGACTATGGCCGTCACCGCCTCCACATTGGCAGGGAATAACGGAATTTTGCCGGCCGCTCGCGCCGCATCCCTCGCCGCCCGGATCGCCTTGTTCGTCCAGCCAGCTGGGATCGCGCCCGTCTTTTCAGCCGGGTAATCGTTCGGGTCGATGCACTCGATTATTCCCGTCCCACCTTCCAGCAATACGTCGTGCGCGACGGTGCCGAGATCGGACGCCGCGTTATTGTCAGTCTCGCGGTTCGGGTTCCACGGCGAATCGACCCATGCGTGCAGGGGGGATTGAGTCAGTAGCCGCACGCACATGCCCGATGACAACGCTTTGATGGCAAGATACTCTTCCATGCTCATCTTCGGATAGACCCCCCGCACAACCTCCTGCCTCGCGTTCGTCATCGCGTCAACTCCTCGGCAATAAAATCCTCGATTGTGGTTTGAATTATCTGGGCTAACTCCTCGGCCAGTTCTTTTTTATGATCCGCGCCAGTGTGGGCATTTTTTGTATCGCAATCATCAAGAAATAACTGCGCCAAAACGTAGCATTTAACATCGTAACTCATGCCGCCCCCTGTTGAGTTTTCGGCTTCCACCACTTGCCCTCTTTGGTACAGCCAGTCACTTCCATCTGCCGCTGTATGTCAGCGCATGGCCCGCTGACCGTTTCGCCGGTTACCATGTTGACGCGCTTATTCTCCGGCGCGCGGCAGTCGCTAGGAGTGCCGGGGAAATGCCATTTGCACGCGACGCAGAATTTCGGGACGTCGGTCATGCTCGCTTCTTTCTTGGTGTACTTGGTGTATACAGACCGGAACCATTCACAACAATTTTTGACTCGACATTCAGCACATCATGGAGCATATATCTCCCGACGCGCCGCTTTTCACCAATAATCGCGGTGTCGTCAGTGTCGGTATGAACCAGCAGCCATTCGTCGTCTGTTCCGGCCTCTTCGACTGTCACGTAAATTTCGTTCGGGAAAACTCTCGGTCTGCTCATTATCACCTCCTAGAATGTAGCAATTCATCGATGCTGCGATACCCGCGCTTTCTCGCGTAGGTGTCCTGCTTGGTGTCCATGATGTCGGGGGCCGCAGCGGGCGCATGGTCTACGGTCGTCTCAACCCGCTTTCCCCGACTCTCCTGCGCCGCTGCGGCTTTTCTGGCCCTTTTCCTTGTCGCCCTAAATTTGGCAAGCTCGCTCATAGGCATTTTAGTAAATTCGCGCATAAAGTTACTACCATCCAGTTCCACACGTATTCGATCACGAATAGCCATAACAAGATAAAAATCACCAAAGCTATTTTGTATCTCATGCCTTCACCCGCTTCCTCGTCGAGCGGATACGCAGACAGCGATCACAAATGCGATACTTATCTGGCGGAATCAACTCCGGCTCGCGCTCGGGTTTACGCAGCCGCCTGTCCTTGTGGATTGGCGCGAGGCGCAGCAGGGCGCGCAATAGGCAGATGAGCTTCATTTCGTGTCCTGTGCTTTTACTGCGTCATGCCACATTTTCATCATGCCGATTGGTTCCGGCTCATCGGTGCATGGCTCCGGCAGCGAAGGCAGCAAGCCCGCCTGCGCGGCCATCAAGAATGCATTGAGTTGGCGCATCTTGTTTAACTCTGCCTCGATCCGCATCCATTCCCAGGAGTCTTTCCCGTAATGAGTCATGACCGCTCCGACCGCGCCCTTGAATTGGACTTCGCGGTCAAGCACCATCCAGTGATCTTTTGCGACATTCATTGCCGCGCGCAGCTTGTCCTCTAGTCCACCAGAACACCGCTTTACTGCGTCTTCACACTCGGAAGTTACCAGAGACAACATCACATCATTTCCCATCGCCATCTCCTATATTATTTCGCCGCCTTAATTTTCGTCACTTTCGCTAATGGCTTGCCAGGCAACGGCTCACCGCCTTTGACATTGGCAAACACATCCGGTGTCACCATGACCTCTCTGTCGAGTCCCTTCGCCGCGCACTTGAACGGCTTGCCATACTTCGCTGCGGCCTTCAGCAATGCGCGCTCACGCCAGTCACGTTTCTTTTTCGGCGGGATCACGGGGACATGATCCATCACCATGTCATCCGGCTGGGAGAGCGCGCGTTTGATTGCGGCGAGAATTGTTGAGAGAGTCATGGTTTCAGTCCTCCGTGCGCGTTGATTATTTCCTCGACCACGGACACAGGAACGTACCCATAAACGCTGTTCAGCGGGTCGCTATCCTGCCCGCCGTCAATGTATGGCATCAATTCTTCAATGCGCGCCGATGGGTATCCGCATTCCACCGACGAATAGTGTTCCGCGAAATCATCGCGCGGGCGACTGTAAGCCCCGAAGTGTGCCTGCACGCTCAGAGTCAGTCCGTCGGCGCACTCCATTGGCGGGAAAATTGTATTAACCTCGCTTCCCTTGGTGCGCGGATACTCATTCATTCCTCCGAGCATTGAACTGTAGTGATACTCAGCAGTCTGCCAATCGGCCGGGTAGAACCGTTTGAAATAATCGTTTACCAAATCGCTCATATCCGCCCCCGTAAAGATTTGAACGCCGCGTCAAGCTGCTCCTGCCGAAGCTGATGCGCGATGCCCGCCCGGTACCGCCACCCGAGCCACGTGATGGCCACGCCGGCGCCGAGACAGGACGCGGTGAACAGGATGCCAAGCGTGGTCAGCCAGTCGGGTGCGGCGATGAGGGTGCGCAGGAGGGCGGTGCAGGTCATTTCAGTAGCTCATCCGGCACGTTGAAGAATCCCTGCGCCCCTTTGAACGGAATCGGCTCTGGCAGCGCAACGATATCGGTCAGGAACCACGCGAAGCGGCCGGGAGTATAGTTCCCGTAGATGCGCTCGATCGCAGTGATCTGATGCTCAACATCTTCGGTGCGGCGGCAACCCATGAGCGTGCAGGTTGCGACAATTGCGCCGAGCGGAATTTCTTTCGGCAAGCGCCCCATCATCTGTTCCATGCTGGCAAAGTTGCGCTCGTCCGGGCCCCATCGCTTCGCTGCATGGATAGCCAGCGGCCCGGTGTAATTCGTTGACCAATGGCGGGTCTCAACGCGCTTCGTGCCGACGGCGATCGCGGTCGCCCATGGTTGCCACAAAGAAATAGCGCGCATCAGACCATCCTCCAAAAATACCCCGCGACCACCGCCAGCACCAGGATCGCGATGGCGGCGGCCAACCGATTGCGCGCCCGGCGTTGCTCATCGATGAGCTCGTCATCCTCCCGAATCTGCTGCGCGTAGGTCTTCAGGCGGCGGCTGCAGCTGACTGGGGTGTTCATGGCCACCTCTTCTGCATCGGCATCAGAAGCCCAATGCCGCCGTCGAACCTGAACCATGCCGGCCACTTCTCATTCGGCGATATCGTGCAACCCGGCAACATTTTGATCAGCGCCAGGTATTTGCGTTGAAATGGAATCCCCCCAATGTCCACAGATTTGATTACCTCGACGAAACCGTTGGTGCATTCCGAGCAACCGTGCTCGCAGTTGTCGCATGGAGTCATGATTGCGTCCGGCAGGTCTGGAATCGGTAGCCATTGCCTGTCCTCGCCGATGGCATGGATGGCATGTTCCGCGAACAATTTATCGGCCCTCGGCGCGAACTTTGACTCCGGGATTTCGCCGCGCAATGGCACGCGGATCAGGATATGGCCATTTGTCGCGTAGGTATATTCGGCATCGGAGAATGGCGCGGCGATCTCCGAGCGACAGTCATTCGCGTTGTAGAAGGGCGTAAGATTGATCATGATTTCGGCCTCTGCCTCGTAATGAATAACCAGATGCGGCTGGCGGCACGGCCAAGCAGAAAACAGAAACCGATACCAATGAATAACGCCGCCGAAATCACCAACCCGCCGACAAAGAATTTCATCGCGAGCGCGACCGATTCCTGCAGATAGGAGATGGCGATCATCTGTACGTCACCGTATCGGCGTGAACCGAATCGAGCAGGCAATCAACTCGATCCACGGATTTGATGGCGGTCCAATCAAAGTGCACCGAGTTGATACGGATGCCATGTTGGCGCCACACTTCCCGCGCGAGGTCGCGCAACGCGCCATGCACCGCGCTTTCGATAGCTACCGAAATTCCGTTTACGCTGGCCATTTCACGGCTCCGCCTCATATCGGGCCAACATTTCCCTTTCCGCGAGTTCCATACATTCCTCGCGCCAAACCACCTGCGCCGCCGCCCGGATCACATTCGCGAATTGCCACATCGCGGCCAGCACATAGGCGGTCGCAATCCCATCCCCGGCGCGCGCATTGTCGATGTTCATGAGTGCGCGATGCAGGTAGGGCTCATAGGCGCTCGCGTCGATGCCGGCCATCAGGTCGCAGAAACGCGGGCCTTCGGTCAGGCGTTCGGTGATCAGTTCCGATGTGAGAATTTCGACGGCCTGCTGCTCGGTTGCGTCGAGTTCGCGGGCGAGGTGTTCGTCACCGTGGATATGATTGTTGCGGCTGGCGCCTTCTGGAGCTATACGAGTGTTCATGATTGAGCCTTGGCGATTGCGGCCTTCAGTTCGGAATAGTTCTCCATCACGAAACTATAAGCATCAGCAGAAAGTCCTGTAGCGCGCTTGGCGCGAGGATCAAACATGTTGAATTGGCCTGATCTGCGCACCTTTTCATAAGCCTTCCATTGGCTCAATTGATTGGCGCTGAAGGCGGCGCCGGGTTGGGCTGCGCGGGCACTCATAACCAAATCCAATCGCTCAGCAGCAGGCCGAGCAGAATGACGGCGAGGCCGACTATCACGATCAGGTCGGCGCGCGTCGGAGCTGGGTCGAGGGCGCGCAGCTTGTCGGCGGTGGGCATGTGGTTGATCATGCCGTCACCCTTGCGCTTACTGGCACCATCGGCATCAGGCATTGATCGCACATGGGGTGCTCGCCTGCGGGTATCGTTCCCTGCGTGATCTGGCGAATGTGGCCGCACCCGATGCAGCGACACTTAATGACGGTAATGCGCGATGGCGTCGGGTCGAGTGGGCCGAAGGGCTGGGGGGTGCGTGTCATCGTCTTTCTCCTGTCCTAGAATTCGGTGGCGATTAATTACTCAATCGCTATAATACAGTGCGTATTGAAAAAAGCAATACCCTGCGTATTATTTATTTTCGACAACAGGTAAACTACTGATTACTGCGGGGATTTACTGCAGACGCCGGTCTGGGATGGAGGGATTCCTGCGCTCTTTGCCGCGATATTTCGTCGCTTTTTGAGTTTTATTATCGTTTCTTAGGACTGCTGGCGATGAGGTCACCAGTTTTTTGATTTCGTCGATCAGTTCGCTACCACCAAGGACGGCGCCGAATAGAATCTGCTGAGGAACCGCCCCGGCCGCCCGGCAGAGACGCAGGAATTGGCTCAGTTTTATCTCGTTACGAGACGTGAACCAATGCCCGACACCGCCTTGGGTCATTCCAAGCCGCTTTGCGATGTCATCCTGCGTGATTCCGGTAGCCCTCATATGGGCTTTTAGGCGCGTTTGCCATGATTCCATGGACAAAATGGTAGCGAAATTTTCTATACCGTCCGTATTGACATCCCTTCCCAAATATAATACCGTGCGTATTGTGAAAACCCCCCATCCTTTGAAGTCCTACCGCACCCAGCACAATTTGTCGCGCGAGGAATTGGCAGCCAAACTCGGCTGCTCTCCCCAGTTAATTCAGTTGATCGAATGCGATCACCGCCGGATCACCCCCGAGAAGGCGGTTCAGTGGTCTCCGATCCTCGGTATATCGCGCGCTAAGTTGTGTCCTGACATATTCGGTCGGCCATCCACGCCGTCGACTTCCGCGCAAGAGGCGGCATGATCCGCCCCTCTTCACCGCCGCCGGCAGGTAGGCCATGAGCATTCGCGGCAAAGAGGTGCGCCCGTACATCGACGACATCATGCACGAGCGGCTTTCCATCATTGCCGAATACCGTGACGTGCAGCTCGCGGAACTTGCTGCACGCTTCCTCGAAAAGCAGATTGCGGCTGAGTGGCATGAGGTAAGCGTACTCATCGAGCGTTCCGAGCGCCTCGGAAAACGGTGGAAGGCTGCGGAAAGCGACAGAAAGTGACCCAACTCGTCCGCTATGACGCCGCTCGCCATGCGCTGCAAATTGCAAACAGCGTGGATGAATAGCCTACTTCAAAAACAAACGCGCCCGAGGGATTTTGTCCCCCAGGCGCATTACGTACTATTTGTTCGACTTCGCGCTGATGGCGCTGGCCGAACACCTGGAACTGAGTGGGTCAGCAACAGGCTTAGACTAATTCTAAGCACTATTCTTGATCTATGTCAATACCCAGGCGCACAAGGTGTCGGGTAACGACTGGCTTTGTGGGATATCCGCAACAGTGGGATTGATCTGAGATAGCGGAATGGGTGGCGAAGGAAGCGCCCTTGATCGAAAGGCTTCCGGGTAAACGCGGCTCCGAAGAGCATACGTTTTGAAGGCGTATCCAGTTGACTCAGGATGGCTGGGTACGCTCACCAAAGAGCAGGAGGGTTAAAGAAATGTATGTGTATTTCGTAAGAACGACCGGAAGCCCGAAAAGAATCAAGATCGGAAAAGCAAAAGACCCAATCAGCCGAATGAAAACTCTACAGACCGGATGCCCTTACAAGATAACTCTTGCTGGCGCAATTAAATGCGCGAGTGACGCGCAAGCCCTCCGGGTGGAAAAGGCGTTCCATGGATTTTTTGGGGAATTACATCTTTAACTCCCCTCGATAAAGGGGGTAACTCAAGGAGAAGCAAATGCACTACAGGAACGGACGTGAAGCGAAGAACGGCGATAAAATCGTGCAGCTTGAGGGTGGAAACGTCGTTGCCTTCGGTGTGCTGCACAGCGCGGTTCCAGGAAATGACTATTGCAATGGGAACATCGCCCTGATCCAGAACCCGCAGCAGTACGCTTGCATTGTCGACTGTCTTCACGTCGATGACGTGGCGGCGTTTCTGGCCGAGAAGGGACTGGACAGTCGCCCCGCTGGCAAGTAAGGCTTGGCGCGGACTGAAGTATATAAATCCCATTTTTTGCGCGCGAGCAACGGCAGGGGGAATGGTTTCGCTGCACTGATTATGTTTTGGCGCGTGTGTGGGATGTGCTTAACCAGATTGATGACGTGGATGGAAAGATCAAGACATTGACAGCTACGGAACTTGCTGAACTTCACGCATGACGGGAGAGATTGGTGAGACTGGCAGGCAAGAGCGGGGAAGTCGAAGTAAGCGAGGTAGTAATTCGGGGCCTTCGCCTAAAGTGGAAATCGAAAGACGTGGAAGCGGAACTCTTGAAGATGAATTTATGGTTGACGCGCTATCCCAAGAAAAGGCCGGTCAGGATGTGGGTCTTTATAGACCGCTGGTTGAAAAATGCGCCCGCGGTGCTGATGCCGCCGGTCTTGGTCGAAGCGTGGTGGTCAACCGATGAGCGAACCTTGAACCAAGGGAAGGCCGTAGGAATTTTGCCGCGCCCTGGAGAGGGTATGCAGGACTACCGGGTGCGATTAACCCAAGCCATGAGAAAGTCAGCATGATGCGCCAGCCCGGCGAAGACCTGGACGAAGCCGCATGACACCAGACCCAAGCATGGAAAGCCTGATTTCGCTATCTGCCGGTCATCCACTTGCGGTAAAGGCGTTGCGGGAGCTGCTGAAGGATGCGGAGAGATTGAAGCACCTGCACGATGACCCGAAGCGCGCGCAGGCATATTTCTGGAACCATCAAGGCCGCAAGGAACGCAATGCCGCAATTGACGAGGCCATGAAATGACCACTCGCAACGGCTGGCAGGCGCTATACGAGGCCGCGCAGATCAAGCCGACCGGTGCCAAGGTGGTGCATCCGTTGGCCATTGATCCGGTTGACCGTGGCGGCAGGCCGAAATCCCCTATTCCCGCGAAGGCTCGGGCGAACGCTCGTAACGAAAAAGTGAAAGCGGCGCGGCGGGCCAAGCGCAAGGCAGAGGCAGTCTACAAGACGAGTGCGGGCGAGGCGCTGCTGATCCAGCAGATGGGCCTGGCTGGCATCACGGACTGGCAGCGGGAGTACCGATTCAGCGATACCCGCATGTGGCGGCTGGACTTCGCGTGGCCCGCCGTCAAGCTGGCGGTTGAAATTGAGGGCGGAACCTTTTCAGGTGGCCGTCACACTCGCGGCGTGGGATTCGCCAAGGATTGCGAGAAACATTCAGAATTAACACTGGCTGGCTGGAGTCTGCTGCGCTGCACCACGGAACAGGTAAAGTCAGGGCAGGCGCTTCAGTGGGTCACGGATATGCTTTGCGGATTGGGAATGGTGGCTCAAAAGGCTCGGGAAGGCACTCAGGCGGGCCGTGGCGATTGCACCCTTCCCAATGGGCGCATGTGTGGTGGGCGTCAGACGTTGATTGAGTTCTAACCTTACTTTTCACACCTAAAGCGTAGATTTGCATTGCCAGCAGCGAAGGTCCCGCCGCCGCCTCCACCGCCCGAGGGACTGACCGACACAGCAACGGCGCTCTGGTATACGTCCCGTTCCTTGGCGTCGCTCAAGCTCAATGCTCCTTTGGTGCCACGTGCAGCGGTCCGGTGGCCGATTGGAGTTCCACCAGGATCGATTCCGCCGTCTCGCCGTACACAAGCAGCACGTCATCGGCCCCCCCCATCTCAGCGAGGCTCACCATGATCGGCCGTCCCGCTTTCAGGCGGGCCATATTCCCGGCGTCGATGCCCAGAATGAAAACGCCGTTGCTCGCGCGCGCTTTGAGCATAATTTAGGAATAATTACTGTTGCTGGCAGTACAGGTTTTGCCCGATGGCATCGCGCCAGCAGTGCATAACGGGCGCCGGTGGAGTTGCCTGGCGACCCGCACGGCGCGCCTGGATTTGCTCGATACAGGCCGGTTCCGGGCGCCCATCGACGCCGTTTGCAAATGCCTGCATGAGACAGCCTACACGTTCGCCATCACCGGTGGCGCAACCTGCCAGTAGTGCGATGGCTAAAATCAATGCTGTTTTCATGATTTCCCTTTCGTTATGGCGGCTATGATAGTATGAATATCGGCAACTGCGGGACGTGCTGATTTGCGCTTGCTCATACCGCATCCGCTTTGGCGAGGGCGGCGCGGGCGGCTTGGCAATCTGCAAGAGTTGGCCAGACACCGGGCGCGCAATCTCGTAACGGTGTTTGTGGGTCAAGCCCCAGCAACTGCATGATTGCGGCAACTCTCACAAACGGCTCCAATGCCATTCGCAACTCCGCGTTGAGCGCGCGCAATCTCACTAGTTCTGCGTGCATCGCGTCGTGTTCGCAGGCGCGGACTTCGATCAGGCGGGTGGACGAAAGATCACTCATGTTCGTTGCTCCTATAGTCACCGGACCCGCCGGCACGGTCAATCTAAACAGCCGATAGTCGGTCGCATTTAGGGCACGGTCCAAATGTGTGGCGCTCCAGCCCGCAGGCGCAGATATACGTTACCGGGCCGTTGCATTCTTGGCATTCGCAAACATCATCGCCATGACAGCGGTGCTCCCAGGGTTTTGCAACCCGGCAGCCGGCGCATAATTCATAATCGTCCATGATGTCATTCTCCAGTTTCCCGCATCAGTCTGCGGTATGTGAGTAGTATCTGCTTATCCGTCAAGCATTGCAATACCGTTCGTCGGATAGGAATAGCTCGCATTTAGCGGCTAAGTAACTGAATCGCTACGGTTTGACCTTGGCACGCCTTTTGCTGATATGCCCAGCCCATCGAACAGCTAGGGCAGCAGCAGATATGGCCTTGCGCCGCTCGGGAGTTAGCGCCGCAGCTCGCGCACGTCCGCCCTTACTACCCAGCAGCACCAGGTAGTCATGCAATGATTTAGGTTTATCGTCTGGAATATCCATAGGCGGCAAGCATACGCTCATCCGTCAAGCAAGGCAAATAATTCGCTTGCAAGCCAAAAGAAGTGAGCGCACACTAACTTGTAGATACCTTTAATCTACTGTGGAGCTTACAGAATGTCCGGCTATTCATTCACAAAACTGTTCAGCAGCATCACGGAAAGCACGATCTGGGTTGAGCCATCGTCAACGCGGATAGTCTGGATAACGATGCTGGCGATGGCTGATCGACACGGCAGAATTGCAGCGAGCGTGCCCGGCCTTGCCAATCGCGCCGTTGTGCCGCTCATTGACTGCCAGGTGGCGATAGACGCATTGCTATCACCGGACCGCTACAGCCGCACGCCGGACCACGAGGGAAGGCGTATCGAGGTTATAGACGGCGGCTGGCGGCTTTTGAATTACACCAAATACCGCGACATGAAAGATGAGGAAAGCGTCAAAGAGGCAAAACGCCAATACATGGCGCGCCGGCGGGCAAAGGAAAGGCAGCAGGTTACAATGAACGTCCACGCAACCGAGGTAAACGTTGTAACCAAAACGTAGGGTAAACGTACGCACAGTGGACCCAAGCAGAAGCAGAAGCAGAAGCAGAAGCAGTACATCAATACACAGATCGTTTATCTGACTGCGGGTTTCGAGCAAAGCGAGCCGCCGGAGAGCGCAGATCATCCCTACCAGCAGTGTCAGGATCCAAGCCCGCATCAGCCATTTCCTGCCATATGACGAGATTTCGACATGACGAGATTTCGTCAGGTATGAATCGACAAAAACCACAAGATGTGGGCAAAAACGGCAAAAAACGGCGTTTTTATCTATTAGTGGTGTACGTAAAATTACGTAGGTGAGACCTGTAGCAGCTCAAAATCGCCATTCCACGTTTCACGATGTGGGATGGACTAAGGGTTTACCCTAGGTTTTTACGGTCATGTCGTATAATTCTTGGAAGCACTGCACCATTTACAACATTCCCCTTAATAATCAACGATTGTGCACCATGTCGCGTAATGGTCATTATGTCAAATAGTCAATAAACATGCGGCTCTCGGGGGATAGAAACGACATTAATGAGGTATTGCTGCTGTGCATCATGAGCGGTGCAGCATGGGCTAGGCTCCTGCGATCTAGGCATGGGCGCCCGCCATCAGATCAGGCCAGGCACGCCAGGATCGCCGTAGCGCGACGCAATCAGGCGCGGTGATACTCGGGGATGTCCCGAGCACCGTAGCGTGCAGCCATGGCCCGCCTGACCACGCTGCCGACGATGTTCCGAGCTGGCCGACCGGCAGTTCGCGCAATCGGCGCACCCCCTCCCGTGGGCTTGTGCGCTAGGGGTGGTCCTCACCGACCCGAGAAACAAATGGACCTTGTGTGCTACCAGGTATTGCAGCGGATCGAGTTGCCGAGCCGGTTGCATTTTCCGCGCACCGGTAGCATTATCCTGCGCATGGCCGGTCCCGACACGCTTTCCCCCCGCTATGAGGCGGCGTACCAGATGAGAACGGAGGGCATGTCCTGGGAGCAGATCGGGGGGGCGCTCGGCATCTCAAAAGAAGCGGCTCAGAATTACGCGGCTCTGTGGCGCAAACAAACAGGCTTGCCGCGGCCCTTAAGGCAAGCCAGAAGGATGCCGCCTGAATTGCCGATCGGCGCCGCGATGAGTAACCCTCAGAAAATTAAAGTCCCCGACGACCTGGATGATGACTCGGACTCGCGCAGCCTGAACGGCCCGAAGTTCATGGAATTGGCCGCACAGGCCGGCGTGCCCGCCAAGATCGCCAACGGGCTGCTGGAGCGGTGGAATAATAAATACGCGCGCATGGGGCATGCGGATCGCATCGTCAAGGGCAAGCAACTCGCTGATGAGTTGTCCGGCAAGCTGGGCCGTCTCATCGATTATCTCGATGACTACGCGATGGCCAACATGAGCGGCAAGGACTTGACGATCGCCATCGGAATTCTGGCTGAGAAAGTCCTGCTGCTGGAAGGCAAACCCACGCAGGTGTACGACGTGAACGTGTCGCATAAGATCGAAATTCTTATGCCGCAATTCATGGCCGAGGCGAAGCGGCGTGGGTTGACGATTGATTCGGTTGCGACGCGGGTTACTGAGTCGAGTCAGTGAGCGAGATCGCTGCCCCTGATCTTGGCGCGCTCTCCGACGAAGAGTTCAAATCGAAGTTCGCAGAGATCCTCGCGCTCGCGCAAAACGAGCGCAGAGACAACCAGCTTTTACATTATGTGCCTGTATCGAAAACCGCGATGGCGGTGCATGAGTCCAAGGCACAAGTTCTGGGAATCGGGGGCGGGAACCGCAGCGGAAAATCTGAGTTGCAGTTAATCGAAATCGTGATGGCGATGACTGGCGTGTTTCCACATTCGCTACGTCACCTTGCGCGCCAGAAATTTCGCGGCCCTGTGAATTGCCGCCTCGTGCTTGAATCGCTGACGACGACATTGCACCCGACGATCCTGCCGAAGCTGCAGTTCTGGAAATGGAACGGAACCGACAAACCTGGCGGCGAACGCGGGCACTGGGGTTGGATTCCGAAGTGGTGCCTGAAGGGCGGGGAGTGGGACAAGTCGTGGAGCGAGAAGCTGCGAACGCTCACCGTGCTTTGTCGCGACCCTGACGACATGAGCCGCGTGGTGGGTGAATCAACGCTGCAATTTATGTCGAAAGATCAAGACGACAAGGCGGCGTCGGCTTTTGCTTCTGGCGAATTTCATATTATAGGACACGACGAACCCCCTAACCTTGCGATCTGGCGCGAATCCGAAGCGCGCGTGATGTCGGTTGCCGGGCGCCTGATCGTGGCGATGACGTGGCCCGATGATCCGTCGATTCCTGTGGACTGGCTATTCGATGAAGTCTATGAGCCGGGGGTGCAGAAGATTCGTGATCATGAGTGGTTCAATATTTACACCACGGACAACAAAAATCTCGATCAGACTGCGGTGGCAAAGCAGGCCGCGAACTGGACAACAGAGACGAAATCCGTGCGCTTGTATGGCCAGCCGATCCGATTCTCGAACCGCGTGCATCCGCTATTTACCGATCAGACGCAGTACTGGTGCTTCACCTGCGGGATCGTGGTTCATGCGACGGAAAATCCAACGCACAAGAGTTTCGACGATCAATTCGTCTGCGAGGAATGCGGCAGCGGCATGGTCTGCGAGTTCAATCACGTCAAGGAGTTCGTGCCTGCCGAACGCTGGCCGGCGGTGTGGCTCCTCGATCCGCACCCGAGGAAGGCGCATATGTTCCTGTGGGCGTGCGTCGACCCGTCGGATGACATCTGGGTCGTGGCGGAAGGTGCAGAACCCGGAGACCCGATGGACGTTCGCAAGAACGTGGATTCGGTTGAGCGCGAGTTTGCGTTGCAGATCGCAGCCCGCATCATCGACCCGAACATGGGGCGAAGCCCTTCGTCCTCGAAACGCGAGACAGTCTGGCAGGACGATTTCGATCAGGCCGGGCTGGTCACGAGCCTTGCCGACGACGGGGAATCCGGTCGCGCAACGCTCAATACCTATCTCAAGCCCGACAGCGGGCGCTGGCAACCGCGCATTCACATTCACCCGCGCTGCAAGCAGACGATACATCAATTAAAGAGATTCGTATGGGCCGACTATAAACTGTCTAGCGAGCGTGCTCAACGCCAAATACCAAGAGATCGAGAGGACGACTACCCGACTTTGCTTAAATACCTGATGAACATGAATCCGTCTTACGCTATGCTCAACGGCATCGGGCAGGTGATCCACAGGCCGGGCGCGCAACGCTTGAACCCAAACCAAAATCGGAATATCCTGATTCGATAGGAGGCGTATGGAACTATTCGCGCTTTGCAGTTTTATTTTCTCCGCTATCGTGTTGCTCGGCATAATAGCCAAGGCTATCACTGATGTCTTTGGCGATAATGCAACGTTCGGCGATTGGGTGGAGCCGCGTCTCAGAGAAATGATTATGAAGCTCAAATAAAGGGGGCTTTATCATGGCCAAACGATCCTCGACTCTGGATAAAAAGCATGGCCGCTGAGACGGCAGTCGTTACGCTCCCTAAACGCGTCAAGCGCACCCGTAACCGCGCGAGCCTCCTATCGGCGGACAAGACCGCCATCGCGGATCGCGTCATCAAGTTTTTCATTGACGACAACGCGGACCGCGCTTTCGACATCGCGGCGAGGCTACAACGCTATGCCAAGTTCCGCATGTGGACGGAAGGCCGCGACTTCCCGTGGCCGGGCGCCTCCGACGTGGGGCTTTCCGACATCGCGGCCGCCGTGCTGAAGCTCGAAGATACGATGGTCAATGCGGTCAATCAGACGCGTCCCTGCATCGCCTCCAAAGCCTACAAGAAAACCGACGCGGAGAAGCAAAAGCGCGTTGACGATCTACTCGATTACCAGTTCTTCGACGAGGCCAACGGCGAGGACAAAATCGGGAAGATGGCGCGTAACTTCGTCGTGGACGGCATTGCGCGGGCGTTCATTCCGTGGATCAAGGAAAAGCGCAGCGTTCACACGATCCGCCAGATCGAAGCCATTCCCGCGGGGACGCTGCCGGGTCATTATTTCGCGCAGCAGATGATGACAGCCTACCCGGCTCCATACCAGATCGACGCCATCGACAAGGAGGGCTGGCGCTGGCGCGTAACGAAGGATGGCGAAGCCTTTGTCGTGGACTTCTATACCAATCAGGACGGCACGGTTGAAATGGACGCCGAGCGCGTGGCGACCGTGTTCGATGGCCCGTGCCCGCTCGTTAAGGACTACGAGGAAATCTGCTATCCGGCCGGCGCCGAAAACCTTCAGATTCCGGGGCCGTCGAATCCCCGCGGTTCGGCGCATGTCGTCATGGTTGACTACCCGACTCTGGACGAGATCAAGCGGCTCGTTGAATCCGGCTACTACGATCAGCCTGACGAGGAAGAGCTGAAAAAGTTCGGCATGGCCGTTCCCGAGAAGGGCGAAGGCCAATTTCTACGCGACCAGAAGGACATCATGGCCGGCGTGCAGCGGCGCGATGAGCCGGTCGTGACCCACGAAACGAAGCCCGGGAACCCCATTGAACCGGTCGTCAACGATCACAAGCCGCTGACCCGCCTCATGTGCTTCGACATCTACGACTACGACGGCGACGGGGAGAACGAGGATGTTATCTGGTGGGTGATCAAGGAAACCAAAACGCTCCTGCGGGTGCGGGAGCTCACGCAAGCTTTCCCGTCGAACCCTCCTCGCAGGCCGTTCGCGGAAGCGCAGTTCCTGCCGGAGAACGTCTCGCTGCCGGAGTTGATGGAAGGGCTGCACGACGTGTCCAAACAGGTGCTGGACATGACCATCGACAAGGGATCGCTCGAATTGACGCCGTGGGGTCTTTACCGGAACACGTCCAGCATCAGAAACGAGACAATTCGTTATGAATTGGGCGCGTTGTACGGAGTATCCGACCCGAAAAATGACGTGCATTTCCCGCAGATGCCGAATTCCGGCTCGAATTACGGGTTCAACATGCTTTCGACCCTGACTTCGCTAGAAGAACGGCTGGTGACACAGGGCGATTTGCAGTACGGACGCGTTCCGCAGGGCAAGGCGTCCGCCCTACGCACCGTGCGCGGCATGCAGAGCGTGTTGGGACAGGGCGAGGGGCGCCCGGAGCGGGTCATCCGCCGGTTTTTCGCAGGACTGAGCGAGATTTATGCCCAAATGCACGAGTTGAACCAAGCGTTTTTGCCCAAGGGCAAACAGTACCGGGTTTTCGGCGTCGCGCGACCCGGCGATGACCCGTACCGCGTGCTGCAAGACCCTGCCGCCGAGGTAAGCGGACGTTTCACGTTCAGTTTTTCGGCCAACGCCATGAATACGTCCAAGCAGGCGTTGCAGGACGCTATCGGTCAGTTAATGGGAGTGCTTATCAGCCCGCTGGCGATCCAGCTTGGCGTCGTGAAACCTGATGGTGCCTATAACATGATGCGCGACTTCTCCAAATCACTCGGTCAAGACCCAGACAAGTACCTCTCACCTCCGTCGCCGGAATCAAACCTGCCGAAGATGACCGCAGAGGACGTGATTAGCTCGATCATGTCGGGAAATCTGCCAGAGTGTCAGCCGCTTGAGCCTGCCGAGCAGCACATGGCGACCATCATGGAGTTCGTCAAAACACCGGAATTCGGACTCCTGACTCCCGAGCAGGTAGACATTCTGAAAGCCTATCTGAAGCTCACCGTGCAGCGCGTAGCGAACGAGAAGCGGCAAGCGATGCTGGTAGCCGCCGCGGGCTCGCAGGGCGGCATGGGCGCGCAGGGGGGCGGCATTCCAGGGCCTGTTCCGGGGCCGCAGGCTCCTGACCAGCAAGCCATGATGCAGCCGAACGAGTTGGCGAATGAATCGCTGCCCGGCGCAGGGGGCGGGGCCAACCAAATGGGAATGATGCAATGACCAGAGACGAAATATGGCACCTATACGCCGCCTCGGTGTACGGGGCCATCCTTGGGCATCACTCGTTCTGGTCTGGAGAAAATGGGATTGTGAATAGCGAGAGTCTTGATGTGGCGGAAATGGAAATTGCTGCGGCAACAGCAGCCAAAGCCGCAGATCAGATGACGTTTTTTCTTGGACGTAGAGACATGCTTAAAAAAGCGTGATGCAATGACAATGATTATCACAAAGTTTGAATTGTTGGCGCGTCTTGGGGAAATCGCGCGCTTACATAGGCCAATGTGTATGTGTGGTCATTTTGAATCGTGCGAAAGTTGTAACCCATCTTCTTCCCTAAACAAAATGGCCGATGATTTACGTCGGTTGGGAGAAGATATTGCAAACGGGGAATTCCCTCCGACGCCGCCAGCGGAAAAATGGCTGCTTGATCCAGCCCAATGGAAGATGGTCTACGGAAGCGCGCGATGACCCTATCACTTGACGATTTCCGCGCCCGCGTTCGCTCATCCGAACCCGGCCAAGAGCGTATCCGGCAGCTTATGGCGCAGACTCACGAAGCGGTGAGGGCAAGTGCTGTTACCGGGCACGCGGACTGGGATCATTTCCTTGCCGCTATCGAGGGCAGGATTAAATCCTATCAGGCCATGGTCGCAACGGAGCAGATCAAGCTGAACAACCCCGCTCTGGTCAATGCCGACGAGATCATGCTGATCAAGGTGCGGCTTGCGTGTCTCAACGAAGGCCGCAGTGCGCTTGAGGACATTATCGAACTGCCGAAAAAGCTGATCGAGCAAGGTGCGACAGCCGTTGAACGGCTACGAAATTTATCCATAAGTGAGAATGAGAATCACAATGGTTCTCATTTACCTTGACATTCTCATAATCGAGGGAATAGGATGCATCCAAGCCGTAAGGGAATTCGGCTAACCCTGACACACGGAAAGGCGTGGAAACATGAGCGAAGCTAATACCCAAGGCCAAGACGAGATCGAAGGCCAAGGGGCAGTACAGGACGGCGCTCCTCCTGGCGAGTCGCACAAGGGCAATGGCGAATTCAAGCCTCCCAAAGACGGCTCATGGCTACCTCGGGATCGCGTGAAAGAAATGATCGCGACTGCGGTGAAAAAGGCCAAGGACGAGTTCAGCGCCCAGATCGAAGAAAAAACCAAAGCGCAGAATGAGGCCAACGCCAGCAAGCCGGCGCAACAGTACACGAGAGCGCAACTCAGCGAATTCGTGGAAGCCGGCAGACTCACGCAGGAGGCCGCGGATTCGATCTACGAAAAGCAGATCGAGGAGCGCGCAACCCGCAGGGCAATCGAAGAAGCGACCAAGGCAGTTGCCACCCAGCACCAGCAACGAACGGTTGTTGAGCAGATGGCAGAGTTTCAGGCTTTGGTTCCCGACGCTTGGGAAGAAGGCACTCCCGAGCGCGCACAGGTGGCGGCAGCTTATGCTTCAAACAAAGCCATCGGCATAACGGGGACCAAGGACCAACTGGAGCTTGCTGCTTTGAGAGCGGCTTTCGGCGACCCTGCGAAAATCCGTAAAGCCAGGGGCTTAGGAAGGTCTGGCCCATCGGAGTCGTTTGAGGACTCCGGTAGTTCAGGCGGCAGGCGTAGGCAGGGCAGTGAAGGTGACGCGGACGAATCCCCACGGGGCATCACTCCGGCACAGAAAGCCCACTACGAGAAAGGCATTGCCGCAGGACGCTACAAGGGTTGGGCTGATGTCAGGGAAGAATTGAAGTACGCCAGCAAGGCTAGACGAGTGTAGCGGTGGATGTTCTGGTTCGCCAGAATTATTCGCCGCGTGAGGTCGCTCAGGCTGAGACGAAACGCGCTGAATTCAGGCGCAACCGCTACACCAGCGGATCGGCTCATCTGGATGACCTGATCGAACTCCGTAAAGCCATAATCCTATGCGACTCACACGCGCTGAAGTTCAAGCCGCGCGCCGCTCACTACGAGCTGCACCCGGCGAAGAACATGAGGCGCGTACAGGGAAATTGCGACGTGTGCCAAGAATTCGGCGCAGCAACGCTTTTCCTGCACGAGTCGCAGGCCGTTGACGAACGCAGGAAGTACGATAACTACAGGCGCTGCTCTGAATATGCACATGTCGTAGCTTATTAACTGTCGCGGCGCGAGCCGCATAGGAGCTACGCATCATGGAATTCCAGGGCGATTTAAGCGGCGGGTCAACTGCCGTCATCAAGCGTTACCAAGTTGCCGCGACCAAAGCTACGGCTGGCGTCCCGGTTCTTGTTCCAGCGGCAGCCGGTTCCGGCCTCATCGTTGCCACCACAACCAGCACTGCCAAGGCAGTCGGCGTCACGGTCGATACCTCCGGCACCTACGTCACGGCGCAGCAAACCGACAATTCGGATACTGCGCGCACCGTCGGCGTGATTCTCAATCCGTTCGCCGTCTACAGCCTGCTGATGTCTGGCGGAGCTACTGAAGGCACGGCAATGATCCTGCATACGGCAGCTTCCGGCGCCTCCGACGGCACGTCCTTTGTCAGTGACGTGAACACCGATTCCCCCGAGCTCGCGGACGGTACCGTGTTCTGCCTGACCGGGGCGAACGCAGGCATTTCGCGCAAATGCACGTCCAATTCGACTACCACGATGACCTTCGTCGTGCCGTGGCCGCGCGACGTGGCAGCGGGCGACACGTTCATCGTCGCGCCCTACGATCCGCCTCGCGGTATCAAGGTGCAGTTGACGACGCTCCTTACCCAAGCCGATGCATCGATTGCGGTAGGCACGGGCGCCGCCTTCAAGACGGTCGAACTCAAATTCGACCAACATGCTGGCCGCACGAATAGTTACGTGAACGCGGTCCTTGCGAATCACGTATTCGCGTCCACACTGGCCGACAGCTAACCATGACCCGCCCAACTGAAGTAGAACTTGCGTGGCTGGCCGGTATCGTGGACGGCGAGGGAACTGTGGGTATTTCCCGAACCAACAACAAAACCCAAGCGCATCCGTACCTCCGACCGCACTTTCAAGTCGTGAACACGGACATGAGGATTATCGACAAAACCGCGCAGATCATCCGCGATATCGTAGGTAAACGCGTGTCCGTAGTCGTCAGCAACAAGGGCGGCAAGGGCTGTAAGCGCGGATATCGGATCAAAGTCAGCACTCAGTGGGAATTACTTCTTCTTCTGCCGACTCTCATGCCGCATCTTGTGGCGAAACGTGAGCAGGCAGAGCTCGCGATTGAGTTCTGCAAACGCCGTCATATTCGAACTGAGCGTGGCGCGTATTGGTATGAATTCAAAAACGAGGACGAGGCGGCCTATTCCCGCAGTCTTGAATTGAATCGACGTGGCGAGCCGCAAAGCGCGACAGCCAACGTCATTGAACTGAAAAGGAGTGCGTAATCATGACCACACCCATGCAAAGTAGCGGCTTCGCCGATTTATTGGATCCCCGATTTCAAAAGATTTTCGCCGAAGAGCAGAAGCAGCTGAAGTCGATGCTCTCTGAAATCTACACCATCATTCCGACGAATGGCCGGAATAACATGACGTTCTCCGAAATCGGGACGCTTTCCGACTGGGAGGAATTCACCGGCACGATCCCGTACTCGTCCATCAATCAGGGCTACGACGTGACGATGACCCCGGTGGAATTCGCCAAGGGCATCCAGGTCGAACGCAAGCTCTACGACGACGATCAATATCATATCTTCGATCAGCGTCCGAAGAACCTGGCCACCAGCGGAAACCGGAAACGCGAGAAGGACGGCGCGCGCATCTTCAACAACATGTTCAGCGTGGACACCTACTTTTACAATCACTCCGAAGGTGTGGCGCTTTGCTCAAATTCTCATACCACGACAAGCGGCGCGTCCACGGCATCCGGCTTCGATAATCTCTCGACCGCTGCGATGTCGGCTACTGCCGTATTCGCGGCACGCCTTCAGATGCTCGGCTTCCGCGACGATCAGGCGCAGCTCTACGATGTTGAGCCTGATGCGCTATGGTTCCCGCCCGATCTCTCCGAGATCGCGTTCGAGATCACCAAGAGCGCCGGCAAGGTTGACACGGCCAACAACAACCGCAACTTCCACGAAGGCCGCTACGCGCTGCATGAGTACCGCCGGCTCACCGACACGAACAACTGGGCCTTGGTTGACTCCAGCCAGATGAAGAAGTATCTGTTCTGGGCAGACCGGATTCCGATGGAGTTCGCGATGGTGGAGGACTTCGATACGCTCGTGGCGAAGTGGAGAGGATACATGCGTTATTCGATGACTTACACGAACTGGCGGTTTATCAACGGATCGCAAGTCAGCTAATGCCTTCGGTTTCTGCAAAGCAGATGCGCTTTATGGCGGCGGCAGCCCATGACCCGGCCTTCGCAAAGAGGGCCGGGATCAAGGTTTCGGTAGCGCGGGAATTCAACTCTGTCGATGCCGGGCGGGCCAAGAAGCGCAAGATGCCGAGCAAGCCAACACCTTACAAATAGGAGTCGTTGATGGCCAATAAACTGTACAACGGTCTCGCCGGCAAAGGTGGCGGCAAGGCTGAAGGCGGCACGCAAGGCGGCACGGCGCAATCGACTGCCATGCCGATGAAAACCGCGAACTGGCCGGGACTGCCGGGCAAGACGCAGCGCGGTTCTCGTGCAAACGGGATGCCGACGAGCGGATATTGCGGACCGTTCTCGCACAAAAAAGAGGGTATCTAAAACTGGTAAGGGTCGGTGAAATTCCGGCTGGCGGCTCCGTAACCAATCGGAGGCGTTCCTAGACAGGAGAGCAACATGCCTATGACCAACTTCACGTATGGCGTAACAAGTTTCGGTATCCCGATGGTTGGTGGCGGAATGCCTATCCCGGTGCCCGGCAACGTCTACTGGGTTCACCCTGCATCTGGTAATGCATCGGACGGCAATGCCGGGACAGACCCGCTGCGGCCTCTCGAAACACTGAGTCGCGCGCACACCATGATGACCGCGAATCAGAACGACATCGCCATCGTGATCGGTAACAGTTCTGCCACAGCCGGTAATGTCGTGACCGAAGCATCGAGTTTGGCATGGAGCAAGAGCCTGTGTCACATCATCGGGACCGCGCATAACCGCGTTGCCCATCGCGTAAGCCTTCGCGGGACTGCGCCAACGAACCTATGGGCGGTGAGCGCGCAGGGATGCGTGTTCGCTAACTTCCACGTCAACAGTGCCAACGCGGGTGCCGTGGACGAAATCGCATTGGCTGAAACCGGGCAGCGCAATTCGTATTACAACATGCACATTACCGGCATGATCGACTCGACAGCGAGCGGCCCATTCTCTCGCGCAGGCGCAAGGCACATTACCCTGACGGGCGATGGCGAGCGATTCTTCAAGGACTGCGTGATCGGAAACGATACCGTTGCCCGTTCAGCGGCCAATGCGAATATCGGCTTCCTGTCGGCAGCGGTTCGGGACTGGTTCGAGGATTGCATGATCCTGTGCGGGACAGGCGCGGCGACCCCTGTCTGGATTAACGCCAATGCCTCGGGAGCCATTGACAGATGGATCATGTTCAAGCGTTGCCAGTTTTTTGCTCAAGACGCGCTGTCCGGTGGCACGCAATTGACTCAGGGGCTGTCTGTTCATGCTGCTGCTGGCGGCGCTCTAATTCTCAACGAAAGCCATCAGTGGGGTGCTGCGAAGTGGGAAACAACCGCCTCCACAAACGTCATCTTGAACAACGTCAATGCGGCTGCCACAAGCGGATTACAGGTGGCGAACACGAACTAATGCTCTACGAGTTTCATTGCCCGGAATGTGGGCGCTCTTGGGAAGAGCGGCGCAGGCTTGCGTTAATTGACGAGTCTGCGCCATGTGAATGTGGCGCGCTTGGAGAAAGGCAGATATGTGCTACGGCAGTTATCTTCAAGTGTGCTGGTTTCCCTGGCAACGACTCGAAGGGTTCATGGAACCGTAGGGACGGCAGAACCATGTCGTTCGGAGAGCATGAGTTTCTTGCGAAAGAAGCAGCAGACGACGCGGCAGCGAAACCGGATACCTGCGTGAATGTCGCAAAGCGCGGGGACGCCAAACTGATGATAGGAGCCTAACTTTATGCAACTCGCACCGACTACCCCAGAAGCCACCAAGCCACTGCTGCGCCCGGATCAAGCTGCTGAAGCTCACCGGGACATCAAGGCCGCGGAAGAAAAGCTCAAAAGCCCTCACATCGAGGACAAGCGCGAGGCTCGGAATCAGCTTATCCGGCTGAGAAAGACGGTGACCGAACAGCTTCCCAAGCCTCCGGCAAGCGCAGAAGAAGAGGGGCGCATGGCTACGCGCTCCAAGCAACTGCTTGAGCATATCGTGTCGGATGGCATGTTGAGCCAAGCTGAGATGCGCGCGTGCCCTCCCGGTGCGCCGGATCAGCATCTGGCATGGGAGCGCAGGAACAAGGCTGCGATTCTCGAATGGAAAAATCTGCAACTGAGGCTCAAACCCGGCGAGCGCGAGGCGGCGAACCTTGAACGGCATCGCCCAGTGGCTGGCCGCATGAATCTGGATAACGCTGTAGTTGAACGTAAAATGCTGTTCAACATCGAGAACGTGACCGGAGCTACGGTGACGTTTTCCGATGAGGAACTGATCGCGATGCAGACGATTTCCCCGGAAGATCATGCGCGCGTTCCTACCATGTCGAACGAGGAACGGCAGGTCTGGAAGAAGATGGTCGTGCTGCTGATGGAAAAGGGTGCGTCCGCACCGGTTGCTGTAGTGAAAGCCAAGAAGCCGAAGTATCAGATGACGCCTGAGCATAAGGCGAAGCTGAAAGCGAGCTGGGCAGCCGCCGCGGCGAAGAAGAAAGCAGCGTAACCGGGGAACGATATGGCATTTCCGTGGTTGAAAACCGGCGAAGGACCTCCGAATAAAGGTAAAACACTATCAGATGTAGTTCGCGCAAAAATTTCGGCCACAAAGAAGCGTTTATATGCCGATGGCCTTCGCTCTTGGAACACTGGTAAGACAATGAATTATTCACAAGAGCATATCGAAAAAATAAGACAAACCGGTAAAAACAATATCGGCAGAAAACCTAGTTCTGAGGAAATAGAAAAAAGAACAAAATTATTTCCTGGGGATAAATTTGTTGATCCTACAAGCGGATACGTAATGATATGTGATCCGTCTTATTACATTGGGAAAAAACGCATTGTCCCCGAACATAAGTTAATTGCCGAAAATGCGCTTGGCCGTAAACTGGCAAGAGACGAAGTAGTGCATCATATAAATGGAGATAGATCAGACAATAGAACTAATAATTTATTGATTTGCACTCGCGCATACCACCAATGGTTGCACGGTCGCATGTCTTACCTTTTTCAACGCCTTATGTTTTCTGGGGGTGTAATTTGAGCTTCCCTTATATTTTTGAAGCGAATTTTGAGAGCGGGACTAGCGGAGAATGGGATAGTTCGACTGGTTCCTTGATTGATTTTCCGCACTACTCTGTGCTTTCAGGGATTCCCGGTATGGCCATGCCGTACCGCGGGGCATACTGCATGAGAGTGCAGATGAATGCGACGACGGCTTCTCAAGGCGTAGTTGAGGGTGACGTAGATATTGCCGATCAGGGCACGGATTGGTTCAGGTTCTATTTGTTTGCGCACTCCAGCGTGACCGCAACGGCTGATGATGTATTCAGCATCTTCGAGTTACAGCAAGCGGGCGGCGCGACAACCGAATGCACGCTCGGGATGCGGATCACGGCTGCGACGAACCTCCTTGAGATTGGCATAGGTGACGGCACTGCGCCATCAAGCTATGTCGAATTCCCGCGCGGACGCTGGGTATGCGTTGAATGGAAAGTCAAGGTTGCGACTGGCGGTTCTGGCACTCAAGACCTTTATCTTGACGGCAGCGGATCGCTTATTGCCCTGACGAGCCTCACCAATTCAGCGGCAGTAGGAACTTGCGCGTTCGGCACCAAAAACACGCTTTCAACTACGGCCGGAACTCTGCTCTTTGACGAATTCGCAATGGACGATGCCCGTCTCGGGGCCATCGTTGACCGCCGCAGGGAGTCAATGTATCTGACGAAAACCGGCCATGCGTTTGTTGGTCCTGGGAAAATCGACAGACTTTCCCTGCAAGCCGGCGCGGCCACAGACAACACGATCACGATCTACGATACCGATACCGGGTATACCACTGACGCTACTAACGTGGTGTATCTCGGCGGGAACACGGTATCCAGCGAGGCGAAGGACTTCGATCTGCATCATTGTGTCGAGGTCAAGCGCGGCGCCTACGTTGTGCTGGCCGGCACGAATCCTCGCGCCATTGTTGGGTTCAGAGCACCGATGTCAATGAGCGATGGTGTCATGCGGAATTACGGAAATCGCAGGACGCCTCATGCAGTCGGAGCGTGATGTGGGGTGAGTTGTGAACAAGCAAGTGAATCACGGTGCTTGTTAATTGGAGCCATAAATGTCAAGTACCTCACAGCCAACCACGTTTTCCGACCTTTATACCGACCTCCTGAATCGGATGCGCGCGGATTCGTCCGCGACGGCAACTATCGCGCAGGCAAAACGCTACATCAATACAGCCCTTCAAGATGTCCACTTAGGTCAAGAGTACAAGTTTCCGTGGGCCGAGCGCAGGACAACCCTCAGAACGCAGAGCGATTACACGACCGGTACGATTGCCGTCACCCAAGGATCGGCAACTGTCACCGGTTCGAGTACGACATGGAACACGGCAAACGCTTTCGGCGTTGCAAATGTGCGGCCAAACGGGAAGATGGTGTTTTCCGGTTCCCGTTCGCCATACACCGTGCGCTCGGTTGAAAGCGACACCTCGCTTACGCTGACCGAATTATTCTCGGATACGACGCTTGCATCGGGTTCGAGCTACACGTATTACGAGGACGAATATGATCTTGCGACTGACTTCCTGCGACCGGTTGACATGCAAACATTCTCCGACGAGCTGGAAATCAGGATCATCAGCCGCACGGAATTTCGTCGGCGCTATCCGAACAACACGATTCCCGGTAGCCCTCGCGTAGCCTGTCTGCTCGACTACGCGCCGGCTGGCACGACTGCGCCCGTGCGTCGCGCGCGCTTTGCGCAGCCGCCTGACGACTACTACCGCATCCCGTATGCCTATATCACATGCAATTTGGCGGTCAATGAAAACGGGGTGACTGGCCCGGCAATGATCGGCGACAAGGATGAACCGATTATCCCTCTTCGCTACCGGCACGCGCTGGTATTTCATGCGGCCTACCACTGGTATCGGGATAAAAAAGACGACTCGCGCTCGCAGGAAGCCAAGGGCGAGTATGTCGATCTCATGTCACGCATGATGATGGATGTGGAAGTCGGGGCCCCGCGCCCGCGCTTGGAACCACGCATCACGCCTTATGTGCGCTCGGCAAGAACGCCTTGGGGGCGCGGCAGGGGCCGTTATGACGCAGACGGCCGCTTTGATCGGGGCGACTGATGCCGGGACCTATCCAATACGTTCCGGTGCTGCGCAAGACCACGCTTGGAAGAGGCGGACTTTCGAGGGGAATCTTTGACGACGAAAAGACCGAACTTGCCGACTACGACATCCTCATTACCGAGGATGGCTTCGACCTGACCGACGAAACCACGGAAGCGACACTTGAGCCGTGACCTGGGACCCCAACAGCGGTGGATTCACCCCGGGCGGCTCTGGCTATACCGCGTTATTCGGCCCGGAGTCTGCCAGTCGTGGCGTCACGGTTCAAGACCTGATCAATCTGGGGCTGATCGACGCGAATGGCAGGAGTCTCGCTGGTCGAAGTGTTGGTGGCACCCTGTTGAATCCAACGGACACGAGGCTTGCAGCATCCATTTCCGCGATCTTGCAAGACTCGGCATCCTCGATTGAACTGAACTCCCCGACACTATTCAAGAAGATGAATGGCGCAGCGGGCGTGGTTATCGGTTCGGCTGGCATTGCCGGATACGATTCGACCGGCACGGCGACTTTTACGATTGACCCTGCTACTGGCAACGTAACACTCTCAGGCACGATCACCGCGACCGCGGGTGCGATCGGTGGCTTTACTATTGGTTCTGATTACGTCAGGGATGCGGCCAATTCATTCGGGCTTGCTTCCACCGTTAGTGGCGGTGACGATGTGCGGTTTTGGGCTGGTTCCACCTTTGAGAGTCGAGGAACCGCTGCCTTTCGCGTTACCGAAGCCGGCGATGTCACCGCCAATAATGCAACCCTCACCGGGACGGTTTCCGGTCGGTCTACCGCCACTCTCGCGGCGGCGATCAATTCCAGCGGGAACTTGGTCAACGATCTCATCAATGCCAGGCTCGATTCGTCCACCAAGCAAATTCTGAGCGATTTCAATTTCGGAACGACCGATTATTCTGGCGCCGTCAACGCCGGTAATGTCACTTGGAATGCTTCAACCGGAGCGATTACCGGAGGCAGCGGAGTAATCGTATACCGTAAGGGTATAGTCGGAGTCGCGGGCGGGGTCACGACGTTCTCGATTGATGCGACCACCGGTGCGGCCACCTTCGCCGGCGCCTTGTCGGCCGCCACCGGCACTTTTGGAACCATAACAGCCGGAACATTGAATGGTTTGACGTTCCAGACCGCAACCAGTGGCGCTCGTCTCACCATCAACGAATCCAGCAATAACAAGCTGATCGTCTATCCATCGAGTGGTGGGGCAATAGTCGAAATTGGTGGAGGAACTGGCGTGATTTGGGCCAGTTCGTCCTCTATCCTTCAGGCGACCATCCAGAGCACTGCGACCGGTTCGGGTATGTCGGCCCTCGTCGGGGCGAGCACGAGCGGTTATGGTCTCTATGGGTCGTCCGCAACCGGGGATTCGGCTTGCCGCGGGGAGAGTAGCAGCACCGCGCACGGTGTTAGAGGGGTGCATTCGGCGGCCACGGCTACCAGCGGTCTCGTGGGCGCGAACAATGGTTACGACTTTTACGCAGACGGCGGTGGCACGAATTACGGGCCGTTTACCGGCGCGCACGATGTGCTGTATAAGCCCGCGTCCATCATCGACATCGGGGATATCGTGATCGATGTTCTGTGTGTCGCCAGGAAAAACATATCGAACACCCTCTTTGAGGTCGAGGCCTCTTCGACACCCGGCCAGAGCGGATCGGTGGGTGTCATGGCGGTGAAGTCCGGTTCGATGATAGAACATTACACTCCCGCGGCCTTGTCGGTGAGCCGCAAGAAAAGCAACGGCAAGAACAAGGACGATGACCGTCCGGAAATCCGCCACCCCCAGTACGGCAGTATTGAAAGTACTTACCACTTGGGCGCATGTAACTCGCTCGGGGAAGGGCAGATTAATGTCTGTGGGGAGGGAGGTAATTTTCAGGTGGGCGACCTGATCGTGACCAGTTCCATGCGCGGCAAGGGGATGCACCAGGCTGACAACATCGTTAGAGGAAATACCGTTGCCAAGGCCCGGGAAGCCGTATCATTTGCGAACGCGGCAGAGGTGAAAATGATTGCATGCATCTATTTGTGTGGTTAACAGAAAGGAATCCAAATTGACTTCTCAAGAACGCCAAGCCGCCCTGCAAAACCTCGTGCAACTGCTTCACGATAATGCAGGAAACAGGCTCACCTTGTCTCTGGTTAACGGGGTGAGTGTCACTCACGGCCAGTTTCTCGATACCCTGCTGGTTACGGAACCTTCCGCACCGGTAGAAAATGGGGGCGCAAAGGAATAATCATGGCAAACGAACTATCGCTATCCGGCCTCGTGGTCGCGTTTACGAAAGCAAACGTGCCAAGCGTGAGCTTTACGGCGAGCACAATTACGCCGAGCGTCGCCGGAACTCAATGGATGGACAACGTGCAGTCTATCGGCTTTGCGGCTGAAGAAGCGATTTTAATGGGGGATGTTGCCGGCGGCGGCTACTGTTTCTTCCAAAATATGGATGCGACCAATTTTGTCAGTCTGCGGCAGGGTACCGGCACCTCGAACTTCATCAAGCTGCTGGCAGGGGAATGGTGCATCTTCCGCATGAGCGCGGATACCACAGCGCCGTATGCCATTGCCGACACCGGGGCGGTCAATCTGCGCTGCCTGCGGTTCGATCTTTAGAGGGGATGCCATGAGTTTGCTGGGCACGATTGAAGGATTCCAGACCACGCACAAGGTAACCCAAGCGCAGATTGAGGCGCTAGGCTACACGCGCATGGAAGATGGGCGCTACCGGTCGCCGGATGGCGAGAGCATGATTGGTGCCGATGAAGCCGCGCAACTGGTGGAAAACCGCCCGGATGCTGACCCGCTTATTAATGGTGTGCAGTATCGGAATATCGAGGGATTTGCCAATGTCGGGCCGAATTTCCGTGGAGATGAACGGATGTCACCGGCACAAGAGGAAGAATCGATTCGGTCTGAGATTGAACATCTTCGTCGGTTCGGTATTGAGCCGATCAACCATCCAACGTATGGCTGGATAGCGCCTGATAACGAGGCGTTCGCCAAAGCGCATCCGATTCAACAGGAAAGCGGATTCGACAAGGCGCTTGGTGCGATCATGAAAACCGCCATCGCTGGCGGCATGACTGCCGGCATCGGAACTGGCTTGGCTGGCGCTGCTGGCCTGACGGGCCTTCCTGCTACGGCGGCAAGGGCTGGCACGAGCGCGTTGTTGAGTAGCGTCACAGGCGGAAATCCACTCACCAGCGCCGGAATGAGCCTCGTTGGTTCAGGAATCGGTGATCTTGCGAGCGGCGATCTTGCTGACCCGACTTCCGGCATAGGAGATACTTCAAACCTGCCTGTTGGAGGGGGTAATTTGCCCGCTGCTGCGGGCACTGGCATGTTGGCCGCGGTGACTCGTTTGGCTAACGGGACGGCGACTGCCGGGGATTATGCTGCCCTTGGTCTAACTGGAGCCGCTGCTATTGGAGGATTGGCGACTATGAGCGGAGACAGAACGACGACCTCAACGCAGCAAACAGTGGTTCCCCAACGAACGCCGGAAGAAATCAGGCTGCTTCAGCTTCAGATCGAAGCTTTCGAGCGCGACGCGAGATTGAACAACCAGATTACGCCTGTTATTCAACGGCAGCTTGATGCCCTCAACGCCGAGCTTGACAGACAGGCCGCGCATACCACTACGGGAATCAGGGAGGCACTAAGGGATGCTCATGTAAACATCTTGTTGGGGCCTGATAATGTAGCCTCAGATTCTGAAAAGGCGGCGTTTAGAAGTTGGGTTGCCTCCAAGGGTTACACCTTGGAGGAACTCGCCGACGCGCAGGGTGATACGGTAGAGCATGTAGCGGAAGTCTATGGCATGCCGTTGTCTGAGGCTTCTCGTTTGCGGAGATCGCAACAGGAACTCACAGATATTGCGTTGCGTAATGCGAGACAAGGAACCAATGCGACACCTGAGCAGATCACGCAGATCGACGCAGCGACGCGGGCGGCGCAGACCGCTGGAGAGATCGATATCGCGCGATTCCGTGATGAGACGCTGCGTAGAATTAATGAGGAAGTCTCGGCCGCGTCCGGCCTGATGCCGACCGATACGCCCATCACGGCATTGGGCGACAGGGCGGCGGCGGAAGTCATCCGGCAGCAAGGGGGTCTTACCGCGAACTTGCAAAATGCGAATGCCAATGCTCGGCTTAATTATCCGCTGGCCGCGCAGACTGTCCAAAATGCGACGACGGTCAATGCCTCGAATCTCAATATGGCATCGCAACAATTCCAGCAGCAGCTTGAACAGACCGCCGCGAACAACCGCTACCGCCTGTTTGCAACGCCGTATTCCCTGCCGGCGACCAATACGGGCGCCGGGAATTTGGCTATGAACCTTGGGCAAGAGCGGTTTGGATTGGGCGCCACAAGCAGAACCTCAACGACCCCACTTGGATTGTCAGATTATGGTTCTTTCTTGGGTGGGCTTGGGGGCGTGATACGAGGCGTAAGTTCGCTGTTTGGATAACGACAATGGACAATCTATCTCTTGGGTTTGACGAGCAACAACTTCCTGACATACTGCCGGTCGGGAGTCCCAGCGACGGGCTGCCCCCGGAAGCCCCATCGTTGGGGTTGACCGATGTTACTGCTGGCATAGGGGATACCTCCGCGCTGCCGGTTGCCCAACCGCGCAGTCTTGGCCTCGGTACCACCGGAGGAATGTCAGGCCGCCCGCAGTCAGATCAAGACTATCTTCGCAGCCTTTCCGCGGGAGAAAAGATCGGCCTGATGATGCAGGAATTCTCCGCTGGCGTAGCTGGCAGGGCTTCACCGATCGACACGCTGCTCAAGCAGAAGCGCGAGAAGGAAATGCGTGGGATGCAAGAGTTGACGAACACGATTACGGTGCTTCAGAAAGGCTCGGAAATACTTCGCAAGCTCCCGCAAGGAAGTCTGCAACGGGCGGCGATTGCGGAACAATTGGGAAAGGCTGTAGGGCCTAGGTTTGCCCCTGTTTTTGCCGCTGCGGGCTCCGAGCAGGACGATGCCATCAAGAATTACCTCGATGTGATGGGCGACCCGGAAGTCAAGCAAATGGCCGTCAAGCAATGCGCGCAATCGTCTGATTTTCAGGGTTGCGTTCTGAAACTATCCCTTGATGACTCGTGGGGCAAGAAGGCCGAGACAGTCGTTGATGCCAAGCGGATGCCGGCACTGACGACGAAGATGCGCGCCGTTGCTGAGAGCATGAAAACGAGCGGCAAGGAAACCTTTGCGCTGGCCGATATTGAGGCTGCGAATCAAGGTAATGCCCTATTCAGTTTCGAGGAAATGCAGACGCTCAAGCGCAACGAGTCGATGTTCGCGCCATTCGGACTCAAGACGAAGGAAGTCCAAAAGGCCGGCGACATTGCCCGCGAGCAGGCCGCCGTAAAAGCGTTGAACGAATCAAAACTCCCAGTTGAAAAACTTATCGAAGCGCGCGATAGGATGAAGGCCGCTAATCCTGATAATCCTAACATCAGGATACTGGATCAAGCGATTACCCATGCTGTTGATCCGCAGTCTCAGAAGATAATCATTCCGCCGCAACCTCGAAATTTGCAACTGACTACAGACGAAAAAGGCAACCAGCTTATCGTCAATCCTGATGGCACAACCAGACCACTAACGAGGGAGGAAGGTGGTGGGGTAAGAAAGGCTGTTGCCGCAGATAAGCCAATGACTGAATTCCAAGGAAAGGCGGCTCTATATGGGACTCGATCAGCGCAGTCTGACAAGGTTCTAAAATCATTGGAGGACAAGATTTCAACTACTGGGCTTGCGGCAGGGCAGGCAACTGGAGTTGTCGGGAATGCCCTAATGAGTTCAGATCAGCGCCGAGTCGATCAGGCCCAACGTGATTTCGTCAATGCTGTGTTGCGCCAAGAATCAGGGGCAGTTATCTCCGATGCTGAGTTTGCAAATGCAAAGAAGCAATACTTTCCGCAGCCCGGAGATGATCCGAAGGTTGTAGCCCAGAAGCGGGCGAATAGGGACTTGGCTATCAAAGGGTTTGCAAGAATGAGCGGGCCTAAAGGCGCAGCAGATATTCAGTCTGTCATTGATGAGCCGTTACTGCCTGGGGTATCAGCTATTAACCCAACTCCTGGGCAAAGAGGGGTTAGTGGGGCTGTAAATATTTTAGACCAAGCGGATGCTATTCTTAAGCGGAAACGGTGATGGCATCAGCGGAAGAATATGCTAAGTGGATAGTTGATAATCAGGATCAACAAGGGACTCCTGAGTTTGAAACTGTTGCCAAGGCGTATCAAGTTGCTAAAACGCAAGGAGCATCAGCACAAGAACTTTCCGATCCAACTTCTATCGAACGCGCCCGCGCCACTGTTGGCGGGGTGAACCGTGGGATAGCGGGGTTACTTGGCCTGCCAGTAGACACGGCGGAAAATGTAGTCAATCTCGGTAAGGCTGGATTAGGAGCAGCAGCTACCGCGCTTGGAAGATCAGACCTTGCGCCAGAACTTACGCGCGGCACTCCGGGCGGGTCAGAATCAATCGCAAGGTTGATGGAAGGCGCCGGTATCAATACGCGGAATCCTCGCCCTGATGATCCTGCAAGCAGAATGTTGAATACCGGCGGCATGATTGCCGGTGGTTCAATGGTTCCCGGCGCAGGCATTAAGAGCGCACTTGCTGCTGCGACTGCTGGCGCTGTTGCTGGCGAGACTCTAGGCTCAGAATGGACTGGTGTTGGCGCTCTAGCCCCTGCGGCAGCAAGCCAAGCTGCCGCCGGAATAAAGAACTCTATCGCGGCAAGAACTGCTCCGACTGTTGAAACATTCAAGCAAGCCGGGACAGTGCCTTCTGTTGGACAGGCAATGGATAACGTGTTTCTGCACGGCCTTGAGAATCTGGCATCCAAGTTTCCGGGCGGCGCTGGCGTCATGGAGAAGTTCATCAAGGGGCAGCAAAGAGCAATGGGGGCGCAAGCTCGGACGGGCGTTTCTACCGAGGCTGCTGGTCGCGCCATTGAGTCTGGCGTTACTGGTGAGGGTGGGTTCTTAGCTCGCACGAAAGCAACATGGAACCAGTTGGATGACGCAGTAGCAGCGAAGATACCCAAAGGGGTTGCATTTCAGCCAGCCAATACCGTTCAAGCTCTTGATGACTTGACCCGTCCAACCCAAGGCGCAGAAAAAACTACAGGGGCGCTGGTAAACCCGAAAGTGGCAGAAATGCAGAAAAACCTTATGGCTGATTTAGAGGCCAATGGCGGACAAGTACCATTCGAGGCTATGCGAGCGTTGCGTTCAAAGGTTGGGTCGATGCTTGATGAGTCTCTTGTGACAGGAATCCCAGGAGGCGAGCTTAAAAAGGTTTACGGCGCATTGTCGAAAGACCTTGAAGCGGCGGCGACGCAAGCGGGCGCTGGCAAAGAGTTCGCACGGCAGAACAACTACTATCGCGGACGGATGCAACGCATTGAAGCTGTGCTTGACCGAGTGATAGGAACGAGCAAGCAGCCAGAGGATATTTTCAAATCGTTCTACCCGACCGACCCGGATCAAGCGAATAAGGTGCGCTCGGTAATGCGAAGTCTCGAACCATCTGAGCGTCAGGTGGTTTCTGAAGCGGTTGCAAACCGGATGGGCAGGGCGAGGCCCGGCGTTCAGGATATGGACAGTTCCATGTTTTCTTCCGAGACTTTCCTGACCAACTGGAACAAGTTGTCACCGGGGGCAAAGGCACAATTATTTCCCGATCCTCCGCCCCGTGAAAATATGAACAAGATAGCAAACGCGGCTTCGAACATCAGGACTGGAAAAGGGATTTACGCGAATCCGTCTGGCACTGCTGGCTCGTTCGCGGCTTACAGCATTTATCTTTCTCCGCTAACCGCCTTAGGATTGTTTGTTGGGGGCTTGCCTGGTGGGGCTAGTGTTCTCGCTTCTGCCGCCGGATCGGCAGGGGCGGCGAATGTTGGGGCAAAAATGATGACCAGTCCAAAAACTGTCGAGTGGCTTGCGAGACCAATAAACCCCTCCAAACCAGGAGAGGCGGCGGCGCATTTGGCTCGTCTCGGCGTAATCTACAACGAATCAAAAGATACTGCGTTGAAGGATGACATTTCTGGATTTATTCAATCCGCTCAGATTGTAGGAATTCTGAATGAAGCGGGTGGAGCATTACCGCGAAGAAGCAACCCTATAGATTCCGCTGTAGGGACTGACGCAAAAATCATTGCCGCGCGCAGTATGGTAGAGGGCATGACTAAAGAACGAGCTATGGCTGGCGATAGAGCAACGCAACGTGCATGGCGACTGGCGGGGAATAAACTCTCTACAGAGATAAGTGCTCCTGGGACAAAAAAAGCCACGGCCAGCAAATACAACGATGAACTGATCCGGGCGCAGGTTAACGCGTTCTCTCCATAATGGCCACCAAACGCCAAGTTGTGACGCACCGATTCAACGGGGGTTGGGTCGCTGACGTTGGCGCTTCCCACAACGCCGGAGCCTCGCAATCCGGCGATATGGCGTTTCCATTCCTGACGGCCGCACAGAACATCTTCTACGAACCCGACGGTGCTCCGCACAAGATACCTGGAACAACGAAGCTCAACTCATCGGTACTCGCCTCAGGCGCCGAGATCATGGGGCTGCACGACTTCTGGCTGTTCGGGACTGGTGGCACTGGGACGAACAAGCGCGTGGTGCACGTCTCGACCGTCATTATGGCCGATGCAGCCAATGGCACGTTCGCCAACATTCAGACCGGCATGACGGACAACGCGGTGCCTTGCTACACACTGTTCCAGGGCGCGCTCATCATGTCGAACAGCGCAGGCGACGCGCCGCAGACCTACGATCAATCGACTTGCGCGGCTCTGGGCGGGACTCCTCCGGCATTCCAATTCTCGACCAATCACCGAAATCGGGTATGGGCGGCTGGCGTGAACGCCACCCCGCACACGCTGCACTACTCGTCTTTAAACAACGCCGCGCAGTGGAACGGAGCAGGGACTTCAGGAACGCTCACCATAGGCTCTGCGGACGGCGATAGGATCACAGGGCTGGTGTCGGTAGGGGCTGATCTCTACGTGTTCAAGGGGCCGTATTACGGCTCGATATGGAAGGTGACTGGTTCTGCCAGCACCGGAGCGGATGCCTTTGCCGTGAGCAACATGCCGCTCGTCAAGGGAATCGGCGCGGTCTGGCACAATTCGATCTTCAAGTTCAGGAATGACGTCGGGTTCATGTGGTCGGATGGCTCGATTCACAGCCTGTCGAACGCGATCAACTATGCCGGCTATGGTGAGTCCGCCCTGTCGCGCCCGATCCATTCTTACCTTCAAGACAATCTCACGCTCGGCTCGCTTAAGATAGTATCGGTTGCCGTGAATGAAGCGCGATCTTTTGCGCTCATCGCCATTCCCACGGCGGCATCGACCTACCCGAATAATCTGCTGATGATGGATTACTCAAGGGACAAAGTTTGGTGGGCGCAGTGGCCGGCATTCAACGGATGCTGCGTTGCCCGCGTAATCGATTCGGCGGATTCCAACAAGGTCAAGATATTTTTGGGTGGCTCTGATGGTTACGTTCGCAAGACTGATGCCGCAGACCGCTCGATTGATACGACGGGCGCCTATACCGGAAAGGCCACGGCACCGTTCACGAACTACGGCTCGTCATTGCTGACCAAGACGGTATCCAATATCGGGGCTTCGATGGTGCCAAAGGGAAACTACAGCGTAACGATAGGCTGGACGCGGGACAAGCAACCGCAGCAAACGGCAACGCTGGCCCAAGTCAGCACCAGCACCGCTTGGCCATTCGTTGACGTGTTCACGGAAGCCGAGACCGGCGGGGAGTTCAAAAACATCCAGTTTGAAATATCTGACGCGACTGTCTCGCAGGATTTCGAGGTCCACGCCATAACCGCTTCAATTGAAGTAGGAGCGGAAGAAACCGCACCATTACAGGTATCGGGATCATGACGCGCAAAAAGATCAGCGAACTAACCGAAGTCACTACCTATGAAGCCGCCGATACTATGCTGGTCGTGCGAAGCGGGGCATCAAGACGGATAAGCGCTGATGTCATCAAGACCGCCGCAACCGGAGCGGCTGGGGCGACTGGGGCAACAGGCGCCACGGGTGCGACGGGGGCAACAGGGGCAACCGGGCCTGCGGGGCCGATCTCAAGCGTAAGTTGGACGGGCGGTATCGTGACCGTCGGAACGCCGACCACTACGCCAGCATTCACGCTTGCCGGGACAAGCGGCGGCATTCCTTATTTTTCGAGTGCCTCTGTGTGGGCTTCGTCGGCGGCGCTGGCTGCTAATGCGCTTGTCCTTGGTGGTGGCGCCGGTGCGGCTCCGGCTACAACTACGACCGGAACTGGAGTAGTCACTGCGCTTGGTGTAAATGTCGGCAGCGCGGGAGCGCTCGTTACAAATGGTGGAGTACTTGGCACGCCATCATCTGGCATCGGTACGAACCTAACCGGGATACCGATGTCAGCCTTAGTGAGTGGGACGCTGGCTGAGAACGTTGATTTCGCTCTCGATGCTACTCTATCTGCCGATGGCAAATATTCAGGAATCGTTGAGGCGGGGACTTCTGCCGCGGCGCTTGCTTTTGGCGAATTGTGCTATCGCGTGACCGCCACCGGAAAATGGGCGTTGGCAAAATTCGATGCTGCTGCAACCTGCACGAACGAACTCGGGATATGCGTGTTGGCTGCTATTGGCGCTGATGCGGCAACGACCATGCTGTTGTTCGGGAAGGTAAGGGCTGACGCGCTGTTTGATACGTTCACAGTTGGCGCCCCGTTGTATGGTAGTGCGGCAACAGCAGGCAAGATCGTATCGACTGCGCCGACAGGCACGGCTGATTTTGTAGTCATGGAAATCGGCAAGGCTGAGGATGCGAATACCGTTTTCTTCCGCCCGAAGATGCACGTCACGCTTGACGCTTCATCCACGCTGAAAACTGTTGGCGGGGTTGCGTTGCCTGCTGGGGGGAGTGGTGCACTGACCCTGCTTTCCA
>Ga0153916_10000199_pt1 | contig 37681 bp, 33 predicted proteins | sample Opewatmetagenome_FD_109642 | JGI IMG/M metagenome (GOLD analysis project Ga0153916, IMG submission 109642) | Freshwater wetland microbial communities from Ohio, USA - Open water 3 Core 3 Depth 4 metaG | ecosystem: Environmental > Aquatic > Freshwater > Wetlands | place: USA: Ohio, Lake Erie...
AGATGGCTCTAGCGGACAAGACTTTGACTTGTAAAGACTGCAATGCTAGCTTCACTTTTACCGTGGGTGAGCAAGAGTTTTACAAGTCACGAGGGCTACAGAACGAGCCTAGTCGCTGCCCGGAGTGCCGGGCAACTAGGCGACAGAGTCGCTACCGGGGCTATGGTCAACCCAGGACAATGCATCAAGCAACATGTGCCAAATGCGGCGCTGAATGCGAGGTGCCTTTTGAACCGAGAGACGACCGCCCTATTTATTGTAGTACCTGCTACGCGGAAGTGAAGCAGAGTCGATAAGATAGCCCGATGTCCCTCTCGGCAGTCTCCCCGCTGAGAGGGATTTTTTATACTCTCGTTTATCAGTTTTTTCTTCTCCAGAAATGAATGTTGGCATTTGCCGGATAAAACTTCATATCTCAGAGAGTCAGTCACTTAAAGACAAGAGACGGATAGTCAAGTCTGTTGTCTCCCGTCTTAGAAACCAGTACAATATCTCGATAGCTGAAGTTGATGACCAGGATTTGTGGCAGTTGGTAACTCTGGGCATATCTTGCGTCAGCAACCACAATCAGCACATAGATGAGATTTTATCTAAAGTGATTAGTTTTATTACCAATAATTACCCGGAACTGGAAATCGTAGAACAGCAGACTGAAATTTTATCCGGCCCTTAGCTAAGGCACATTGATACGATTTGAATGTATGTTGATGCCTTCCTTCACCACCTTCTGACTTTACACGATTACAAACAGCAGATTGTCCATACTGAACGCATTGCGGCTCGTGAAGCCTCCGTTGGAAAGTTAGATAGGTCCTTACATCCTGCCTTACAGAAGCATCTTGAATCCTTGGGCATATCGTCGTTGTACGCGCATCAGGCTATGGCAGTTAACGAGGCAAGGTCCGGGAAGAATGTAATGGTGGCCACTGCCAGTGCTAGTGGAAAAACATTGTGCTATAACCTGCCGGTATTGGAGGCGATTTTGGATGACCAGAGCAGTCGGGCGCTGTACCTTTTTCCAACCAAGGCCTTAGCCCAGGACCAACTGCGCAACTTGAAAGAGCTGGGTTGTACTGAGTTTGTCTCACCGGCAGGTTGTGCTACGTTCGATGGCGATACTCCGCAATCGGAGCGCGCCGGCATAAAAAGGCAAGCTAAAGTTGTGCTCACGAATCCTGATATGCTTCATTTGGGCATCTTACCCAATCATAAATCCTGGTCAAGACTGTTCCGCAACTTGAAATACGTGGTGATAGATGAAGCTCATATCTATCGGGGAGTGTTCGGCTCGCATGTAGCCAATATAATGCGTCGGCTTCGCCGTATCTGTGCTGCTTACGGCTCTAATCCGCAGTTTATTTGCTGCTCAGCCACTATTGCTAATCCCAAGGAGCATGCTGAAAATCTGGTCCGGTTGCCCTTCGACATAATCAGCAAGGACGGTTCACCGCACGGAGGTAAGTCTTTTATTTTCTGGAATCCGCCACTTATCGATGAGAACGGTGGAGCGCGGTACAGCGCCAACAGCGAAGCCACCTTTCTTTTTACCGAGCTTGTTCGGAGCTATATCCGCAGCCTTGTTTTCACACGTACCCGCAGATTGACCGAGCTTATTTATATTTACAGCCGGGAGAAGCTCGGCAACTCACTGGGCAGGTTAATAAAGCCTTACAGAGCGGGTTATCTGCCCGAAGATAGACGACAGATTGAGCAAGAACTGTTTGGCGGACAATTGCTGGGCGTTGTGGCTACCACTGCTCTGGAATTGGGGATCGATATCGGTGATCTGGAAGCCACCGTGCTGGTCGGCTATCCGGGAAGCATTTCCAGCACCTGGCAGCAGGCAGGACGCTCCGGCCGGGGGATAAATGACTCTGTCAGCTTTCTTATTGCTCAGGATAATCCGCTGGACCAGTATTTCATGCACCACCCGGAGTCGTTTTTCGGTAAAAATTTTGAAAACGCGCTGATAAACGCAGAGAACATCAATATTTTGAAGCCGCATATTCTTTGTGCCGCCTGGGAGCAGCCATTATCTGAAGACGACTCTCTGTTTTTTGGAGCAGCCTTCGATAGGGCAGCTTCAGAGTTGGCAGCTGAAGGTAAGCTGAGAAAAAGTGGAGGCCGCTGGTATCTTTCCCCCAGAATCTCGCACCCAGCACAGGACATTAATATAAGGTCCAGTTCAGGTAAGAACTATGCCGTCGTCGATGCCTCTCAGGGCCACCAGTTGATGGAGACAGTAGAGGCCAGTGTTGCCTTCTTTCAGATACATCCCGGAGCAATTTATCTCCATCAGGGTGAATCTTATATAGTGAAAGAGCTCGATATTGAGAATCGAGTGGCGATAGTGGAGCCGACGGATGTTTCTTACTATACACAGACCAAGGAATTAATCGATATTCGGATTTTGAAGACGGAGCGCGAAAGAAGTTGCCTAGGTATAAAAGTCTGCCTTGGCGAAGTTGATGTCACAAACAATGTAGTCGGCTTCAAAAAGAAGATGCAATTTACTGAAGAAATAATTGGCGATGAACCTTTAGACCTGCCGCCACTGCGGTTTCTTACCCAGGCTCTATGGTTCGACTTGCCGGAAGAAGGGATTAATGAGGTCGCTGAAGCCGGGCTGGATTTTGCAGGCGGCTTACACGCTGTAGAGCATGCGGCTATTGCTATGCTGCCATTGTTTGCTTTATGCGACCGTAACGACATCGGCGGCGTATCTACCCCGTTTCATGCTGACACGGGAAAGGCACAAATTTTTATCTACGATGCGTATCCCGGGGGTATCGGTATTTCCGCTAAAGGCTTCGAGATGATGGAGGAACTGTGGTCAGCGACGCTGAAAGCCATAGAGGAATGCCCGTGCCAGGAGGGTTGTCCCAGCTGTATACAGTCGCCCAAATGCGGCAATAACAACGAACCTTTGGACAAAAAGGCAGCCGTTATTTTGCTTCGCGGCCTGCTGGGCATGAAGTGAAGTTCCATATCTCCTTTATCTCTTAGATCAGCGCTGATAACAAAAGCAAAATTATAATAGAGCCTTAATCGATAATTGTTAATGCAATAATGTTGCATTAACAATTGTGATATTATATAATTTGTCTTTGTTATGTCTGAGTTTCAGCGTACTTTAAATGTCTTGCGGGCTAATGGATATAAAGTAACGCAGCCTCGAAAGCAGGTGCTCAGGGTTCTCGACGAGACATCAGAGCCGGTATCACCTTACGAAATTCAGAAGATTCTGGAAGGAAGCGGTAAGCACCTCAACCATGTTACTATCTACCGCATCCTCGATTTATTATGCGACCTTAATTTGGCACATAAGGTCCTTTTGTTGAACGGATTTGTGAAGTGTAGTTTGGGCAAAAAAGAGGGCTGCCACAGGTTTATGGTCTGCCGGGAATGTGGAGCACTAAAGGAGTTCGCCGATAAGGCGCTCTGTGAAGAAGAGAACGAGATTGCCCAAGATTTGGGTTTTCATTCCGAGCAGCACTTCTCTGAATTTTCCGGCGTTTGCTCTAATTGCAAGAGTTAGCTTCGTTATTCGCTTAAACAGTTTTGTTTGGTATAAGCTATGCTGAGACGAATAGGAAGTGAGTTAGCCAGACACGCTCCGTTTACTGCTATCGGAGCAGTTACCGGCATAGCTATTATGGCTATCGTGATCTGGGCCAACATCTCTCAGAGCACTTCAGAGATTATATTTTATATCCTGCATCCGACCCATGTGTTACTGAGCGCTATTGTGCCTACGGCCATGTATAGGCAGTATCGGGGCGGCAAATTTTGGGCAGCGGCCTTAATCGGTTATACAAGCTCGGTAGGCATAGCTACATTACACGATTCGATAGTTCCCTACTTGGCTGGAGAATCCCTCGGTGTCAGCATGCAGTTTCAGATCGGCTTCATCGAGAAGTGGTGGCTGGTAAATCCTGCCGCGTTTGTTGGCATCGCCATCGGCTATTTGCGACCGACAACTAAACTGCCACATGCGGCCCACGTATTGGTGAGCACCTGGGCGTCGTTATTCTACTTCACTGCCTTTGGTGTAGCTAATTGGCTGCCGCTTCTTCCGTTCATATTTTTATATTTATTCGTAGCCGTCTGGCTCATTTGTTGCTTTGGGGATATAGTGTATCCAAATCTCTTTCTGGGCGGTGCCCAACATCTTTACGATGAAGGCCATCATTAATCGTAATCTTGTGCGATTTAAGTTGTCTTCAATTAGGGTAAGGTATTAAATCGTTTTGCCCATTCTCAGACTGTGTGTTAATATTCCTGAGATTTGTCAGCTTAGAGTATCGATATGCCAGATTCATTGGCGGCAACCCAACAAGCGGTAAAGCGCAGTCGTGAGACCTGGTTTGGTAAGATTGCCAAGCTTTTCAATCAGGTTAGAGTTGAAAATGAAGTTTGGGACGAGCTTGAAGAATTGCTTATTGCTGCTGATGTCGGCGTTGCCACCACACAAAAACTGATAGAAAACGTGAAACAGCGAGTTAGGACGGAGAAAATAACTGAACCGGCTCAGGTACGTTCCGCTCTGGAGGAGGGAATGGTCAGCCTGTTGACAGTCGAATCCGCTGCAGCAGCTGTTTCGAATTCAGTTGGCCTCTACGCCATTCTGGTGGTGGGCGTGAATGGTTCCGGCAAGACGACAAGCATCGCCAAACTCGCCTACAACCTAAAAAATGAGGGGAAAAAAGTTATTCTGGCAGCTGCTGATACATTCAGGGCTGCGGCTATTGACCAGCTTAAGCGATGGGGTGAAAGAATCGGCGTAGAGGTTGTGGCTCATCAGCCAGGAGGAGACCCGGGAGCAGTGGTCTATGATGCCATTCAGGCAGCTCAAAACAGGGGTGCTCAGGTGGTTATAATCGACACCGCCGGACGCCTCCACACCAAGTTTAATTTGATGGAGGAACTCAAGAAGGTTAAACGCGTGGTCAGCAAGCATGAGTTGCCTCAGGAAGTACTATTGGTGATAGATGCTACTACGGGTCAGAATGGCCTGGCTCAGGCCAGGCATTTCACTGAGGCGGTGGGAGTTAATGAGATTTTCTTGGCTAAGCTTGATGGTACTGCCCGAGGCGGCATAGTGCTGTCGATATGTGATGAGCTGAAGATTCCAATTAAGTATATCGGGATCGGTGAGCAGCTTGGTGATGTGGCACCATTCGACGCCAATACCTTTGTTACCGCAGTTTTTCGCAACTAGGGGAAGGAAAAATGATTACGATTAATATCAATCCGATTGCCTTCAGTATTGGTCCTCTCGATGTGCGTTGGTATGGAATTATGGTGGTGTTAGCGGTGGTAGCAGTTATAGCCCTGGCCATATTGGAGGCGAGACGTGTCGGCCTGTCTGACGAGCACATCTACAATGTAGCCCTGTGGGCGATTATCGGCGGTATTTTAGTATCTCGACTGCTTCATGTCATAGACAAGTGGGATTATTATATGGCTAATCCCAGGCAGATAATTGGTTTTGAAGGTTTAACCGTTTACGGGGCAGTTTTGGGTGCTCTGATAGCGGTACTGATTTATTGCTGGATTAAGAAAATCTCTTTCTGGCAGATGGGCGATATCATCGCTCCGGGAGCGATTTTGGGGCAGGCCATAGGCAGGGTTGGCTGTCTTTTAAATGGCTGCTGTTATGGGCTGCCTACTTCTCTGCCCTGGGGCGTAGTTTATACAAACCCGGCCAGTTTTTGTCCACTGGGTGAATCATTCCAACCGACACAGATTTATCACATACTCTGGGATTTGATAGGTTTCGGTATACTTTGGTCATTGCGTCGCAGGCTCCAGCCAAAAGGGTCGCTGTTTCTTCTTTATCTGGCGATTTATGCTGCTGGCGATCTAAGTATACGGTTTGTACGTGTTGGAGAACCCTTCCGTTCCGGTCTATTTTTCAATCTGCAAGAGGCTCAATTAATCGGTATACTAGTATTGCTGGTAACCGTGCCATGGTTGGCCGTAAGGATGTGGCGTTATAGAGCTAAGCAGTCTGTGACGGCTAGGCATCAGCTAGTTAAGCGGCAGGGGCGAAATCGAGGAGCTTAAGTCGCAGCTTTTCACCGCCATTCCAACGGTCGATATCCAAATTGTAGGCGATATCTAAAAAGGCGGTTGTTTCCTGAGCTCGGCTGCCGAAACGAAAGCCGATTGCGTCCCAGACCAGACCTTCCTGCTTCAGTTTCAGACTCAGATGTTCATTGCGGCTGCCAATATGGTGTAGTTCAACTATTTCGACATGGCGACTGATGAAGGCAGGCAATGGATTGCCGGCGCCAAAAGGAGCCAGCTGTTGTATCTGCTTGAAAGTCTCCCCGGCAAGGTCCGAGAGGCTCACTTCAGCATCTATATCGATGTGAGAACGGAGGTCCAGTCCAGCCAATTGGGCTTCTGCTATATTAAGAAGTTGCTTCTCCAGTTGCGCGAGATTATCAGTGGGCACAGTGAAGCCGGCTGCCTTAGTGTGGCCGCCAAAGTTAGACAAGAGGTCGCGGCAATCCGTCAGAGCCGCCATCAGGTCAAACTCGGGTATGCTCCGTCCACTGCCACGGCAGGTCTCGGGGCCAAATCTGAAGAGTATTACCGGGCGATAGAACTCCTCCGATAGCCTACCGGCGACAAGCCCCATGACGCCCGGCGGATAGTCTTCGTCGCCTATCATCAGCAAGGAGGAGTCGGCTCCGGCAGCGATTATTTTTTCTCTAACTCGCTGTAATAGCTCGGTAGTTAGCCGCTGGCGTTTGGCATTCTTTTCCTCCAGTTCCGAGACCAGCGAAGCAGCTTCATTAGGGTCTTGTGTCAGCAGCAGTTTATAGCTGGTGGCGGCATCGTCGAGCCTGCCGGCAGCGTTGAGTCGTGGCCCTAATATCCATGATATGCTATCGGTATCCAGGTTTCCCGGTTTCAGACTGGCGCTGCGCATCATCTCTTGAAGACCGAGACGCTCGGTATTGTTGAGGAGTTCAAGTCCACGTTTAACCCAGTAGCGGTTATCGCCGATCAGCGGAACCATATCGGTTACAGTACCCAGTGCTACCAGGTCTAATAAACTGTTTACAAGTTCTTCCCGGCCACTGCCCTTGAGCAGCGCTTGCAGAAATTTGAAAGCAACACCTACGCCAGCAAGTTCGGATTGACAGTTGGAATCAATTCGTTTTGGGTCAACTACTGCCAGTGCTGGCGGCAGCGAGGCTAATGGCAGGTGGTGGTCAGTTACGATTATATCCATTCCCATCTTTTGGGCTTTTTGGATTTCGGCGATGGCGGTTATGCCCGTGTCAACGGTGATGACGAGGCTGATACCACGTTTGCGCAATTTTTCCAGGGCGGCCACCTGCAGGCCGTAACCTTCGTGGTGCCGGTGAGGAATGTAGGGAACGACTTTCCCGCCGAGCGCGGAAAGTCCTTGTACGAGCAATGCCGTAGCTGTGATGCCATCAGCATCGAAGTCGCCGTAGACAGCAATATCTTCACCGGTTAGCAAAGCCTTATAAGTCCTGCTTATCGCTTGATGTATATCAGGTAGAAGGAAAGGGTCAGATTCCAGACGGCTGTCAGCGTTCAGGAAGGTCTCTATTTGGGAAGGTTCTGATATACCTCGATTATGAAGCAGTCGAGCGACCAGCGGATTAACCCCGGGTATATCAGATGGTGGTATAGCTGGAGTTAATAGGTGCCAATGGGTGCGGCTCAAACCTGTGCCTCGGACATTCGGTTGCCTGATTTATACCACAAGTTTGTCATTGCCTTCAAGCCGAACCATGACATTTTGTTGACCTCCTATATAAAAGGCAAATATAATTGCGGTCTGGCACAATCATGGAATTTGAAATGAAAGTAGCTATCCATACTCTAGGTTGCAAACTTAATCAAGCCGAGAGTGAATTATTAGCCCAGCAATTCGCTGAGGCCGGCTACAGTATTGTCAGTGGCGATGGTGCCGATATCCATGTCTTGAACACCTGCACGGTTACGCATATCGCCGACCGCAAGTCACGACATTTAGTGAGACTATGGCGGAAGAGGGATCCACAAGCCTTAATTGTGGCCACTGGCTGCTATGCAGAAAGAGCTCCCCAGGAACTAATGAAAGTGGGTGCTGGCCTCGTTTTGGGCAACGAGGATAAGATGCATATTTTGGACTTTCTGGAAGTGGAACCTGTTCCTTACTCGGCCGGGAAGCTTACCACCGGCGGGTTGGGTCGGGTTCGCAGTTTCATAAAGATACAGGACGGCTGCAACGACTCGTGTGCTTACTGCGTTGTACCTCAAGTGCGCGGATTGGCAAATTGCATCCCTGTTCCAGACACAATTAGCGAAGTTAAGTCCAGGGTCTCAGCCGGCTATAAAGAGATAGTCTTCACCGGAACTAAAATCGGCGACTACAGGTATAACAACGTGAATCTCAAGGGTTTAGTGGAGCAAATTCTAGCGACTACGAATGTAGAGCGGCTGCATCTTTCTTCTTTGCAGTCTCAGGATATCTCGCCGGAACTACTCAGCCTGTGGCGAGACCTTCGCTTATGCCGTCACTTCCATCTGGTATTACAGAGCGGCAGTGATAGCGTACTTAGACGGATGAGACGGCGTTATTCCATTGATGATTATAAACAGGCGGTTTCCTTGATTCGAAAGACCGTAGTCGATGTAGCTATCACCACGGATATTATAGTTGGCTTTCCCGGAGAGAGCGATGAAGAGTTCGAGGAGAGCTATAGTTTTTGTAAAGAAATTGATTTCGCCGATATCCATGTCTTCACTTACTCGTCCAGGCCGGGGACATTAGCGGCGCGGATGCCGGAACAGGTTAGTGATAAGGTGAAAGCTGAGCGCAGCCGGCAAATGCTGCAACTAGCTAAAACGAGTGCAAACAAGTTCTGCCGGCAGTTCTTGGGCCGGGAACTAATGGTCTTATGGGAGAATGAGGTGGTGCCGGGCAGTGGGATATATTCCGGGCTGGGCGACAACTATATCAGGGTCTTTACCCAAAGCAGTGAGACATTAACTAATCAGTTCCGCTCCGTACAAGTTGTTCGAGTGTATGAGCAGGGATTATGGGGAGATTACAGGTGAAGATTAAGGTTAGGGTGACTCCAAATTCGAAAATTGACGAGGTCGTTAAAGAAGGCGATACATTTCTGGTGCGGGTCAATGAACCAGCTAAAGAAGGCAAGGCCAACAGGGCGGTTATAAAATTGCTTGCGGACTATTTTGGAGTTCCGCAGAGGCAGATAGCCATATCCAGCGGCTTCAGCAGCCGGAACAAGGTTATCGACATTACGCGGTAGCCATAGAGGCTGTGCTTTTCAATCGCCGTGGCCACGAGAAAGTTAGGTTGTTTCCCCTTTGCGGCGCTGGTTACGGAGAAAGTCCTCTACTTCTCTGATAATTTTGTCAGCACCAGGTGATGGCTCTGTCGGTGTAATGCCTTCGCTTTCGTATTGCTCCTCAAGGTTCTTGACATAAAGCTGTAGTTCCTGACTGTCAGCAAGCAGACGGTTCAGCATGTCTCGCAAATACTCTCCGGCTTTAATTAGCTCGGTCAGGTCGATTTCGATTTCCATAATTTCGGTCAATTTCTTAAGGAGTGCCAGGCATACCACGGGGTTGGTCTCAACCCGAACATAGAACGGCGCATGCCCCCAAAGGCTGATGGCTTCTATCTCTCTACGGGCGAAGTTAGCCAGTAAAAAGCTGTGCAGACTGCTTGGCCCCTGGTAGTTTATTGGTTCGATGTTGTGCTTTTGCAGCACTTCTAATAAGTCAGCTCTATTTACTAAACCGGATATCCGTGGTTCCATAGTGTGCGGCATGTTATCGTGAAGTCCGCCCAGGGCATATACTCGCCTGACTTTTAGAGTCTCGGCCAAGTCAAGTATGATATCAACGAACTTCTGCCAATGAAATTGGGGCTCTATGCCGTGAAATATAACTAGATCGTGGTCTGCCTTCATGTTCTTCCAGTAAAAAAGACTGTTGCTCGGGAGCTGAAGTAATTTTATTAAACCACGGTCAATAGTTACCTCAGGGCGTGTAGTGGAGAAATCATAGAACTGGTCGCCTTCTATCTGAGCGAAACCGCTAGCATCCAGGCTTCTAACCAGATACAGGACAGTCCCGGTAGCCACCTTGGCGGCATCGGACCATCCGGCAAGCGCAATTATCATATCCGGCTGGCGAAGATCGGGTAGTTTGCCAAAGGCTGACTGTTTATTTTCCATTTTCTGTTTTAGATATAGCTTTAACCACTTATTCTCTTCTCAGTCTAGCATAATTGGCAAAGGTAAAGAAATTGCGTCGCATTCTCCTAGTTATACGAGGCATTGACTGGTGTGCTATACTTTTTGAGTAAAGCATCTGATACATCAATGCAGTGTACTACGGAGAGCGAACGTGCCGCGTATGAGAATCATAGTTAATCCTGCCGCTGGTGCGGGGAAGACAGCCAAGAAGTGGCCACAGATTATGACGCTGTTGAAAAGCCTAGGATTGGATTTCAAACATGATATAACAGAGGCTCCGGGACATGCTATAGAGCTGGCTAAAGCAGCAGTGAAGAAGGGGTATAAACTAGTGGTATCTGTAGGCGGCGACGGGACAATACATGAAATTGTGAACGGCTTATATGAGGCTGGCGGCACGGCTTACGTGGCCGTAGGCATCGTAAATACAGGGACCGGCGCTGATTATATACGTACACTTGGCGTACCTCGCCGCTATAAAGAAGCTTGTAAATGTCTTTTAAGTCCGGGTAGGCGAACGGTAGACCTCGGCGTTGTCGAATATACAAAGGGCGGACAGCGGAAGAAGCGCTTGTTTGTGAACTTTGCCGGCATTGGTTTCGATGCCGAGGTTGTCAAGGCAACTACTGAGAAGTTCAAGGCGCTGGGAGATATGCCGTCCTATTTGATGGGGCTGTTCTCAACTCTTATGTCCTACGAAAACAGGGATGTGTCCATCACGGTGGACGGTGAACACGGCGAGAGAAGGATTTGTACTGTCCTGATGAACAACGGCAGATACGGCGGCGGAGGTATGATGCCGGCGCCAAATGCGGATCCAGGAGATGGCTTCTTCGACGTGGTGATAATAGATGATATCACTAAACCAGATCTTATCATGTCAATTCCTAGAATCTACCGTGGCACTCATCTGACTCACCCGAAGGTAACGTTAATGAGGGCGCGGGAGGTTGAGATAAGGCCGACACTTACATCGGCCGTACAAGCCGACGGTGAACTTCTCGGGGAAGCGCCAGCCCGTTTCAGTGTATTGCCGTCAGCCCTGCAAATTATCATATAATTGCCGCCATAACTTCCAATAGAATCTGACTAACTGCGCTTTTCCAGTATTCTTCCCAGATCTGGAACTTCTTGAAGAAGCGGGCCTATAGGAATTTCACCTCCTTCGATATCGAAGGCTTTCTTTATAGATGGCGAAGTCACTACCACGTTCACAGGTTGTTTGATTCCCGAGAAAAAAATGCTACTGCCTGTTGGTTGGCAGTTCAGCGATAATCTTATCACCAAGATTAACGTTATTCCCGCTATTGCTACAGGGCCAGCGACTATCACCTTTTTCTTTTCCATCTGTATAGAACCATTTTCTTAGAGGCTCGTAATGCGGGCATTGAGAAGACAAGTCCAATCACAGACGCAGCGAGTTGAATGGGCCACAGCCTTACGGCGCCGTAAAGATATCCCGTGATGAACGACTCACCGGTAAACGAAGCCCCAATCTTTATTGGATTCGGTAAAAAATAGTTTATCGCTAGATTAAGAGGCGCGATAAAGGCAAAGAGCAGGCCGGTATCAGCCGGATTATCCAGTCCAATCTTCAAGTTTGCCGTCAATTCCCTGACCTTAATCTGCCTGATGATTCTCTTTATGAAGTTGCGGAGCTGCTTAAACAGGCCTTTGGTCTGCAGGATTTCGTAGGTGATTTTAAGCCTCTGCAGCCAATCACCCCATTTATTCTCAGATTCAATCAACTTATTTTGTTCAGGTTTCTTGTTTGGCCGTCTCAGTTCGGTAGTGAATAAGCCGAAAAACCATATTAACCTCAGGCTGAATTTGGGTTTTTCTTCCGTCCTGGCTCGCAAGGCGAGTTCAACGGGTATACAGAGAAATAGGGTGATAAGTGCTACTAGGCTAATGAGAACAACGATGATCCACAACTATTTTCCCCCCTCTTTTTTGCGTTCTCCCCACTTTTCAGTAATTTTAGCCGCAACGTCCGGTATAGTTTCGCTCAATTTCTCTATTGCTGTCGCCATGCCTCCCTTGATTGGCTCTATCCTGACGCCCTCCTTATCGATGACTATGATGGCGATAGGTCTTACGCCAGCACCACCTCCGCTGCCACTACCTCCGCCTTCTGTTGCCTCTTTTGTCTCTCCCTTACCCGAGCCACCGCCTGCAGCAAAGCCGAAGCCCACGCTCATTAAAGGAATAAGTGTGGTACCCTCGATTACTATGGGCTCACCGACAACGGTTTTGGAGTCGAGTACCTTCTCTATTTCACCGAGTGTTGTTTTTACCAATTTCTCAACGTCGTCCATAATTTCCTCCTAAGGCTTTATATTAAATGCTACTCATTATACCACGGTCTTAAAGTATGGCCGAAATCGTATTACGTTTGAAGGGTATTTCTCCCGAGTTGCTGATTGCTATGCAGCTGCTTTGGCGAGCGTCTAAGATTCATCCTGTGGTAGATTCATCTGTTGGCTGGCTTTCCTTTTCCGTTTCTATCAACGTGGCCCGGCTTCGAAGCCAGCGGTGAATTTCATCAAGTGCCGGCGGTGACACACTGAACACCTCAATGTCTTTAGGGAATTGAATCAGAGAGCCTTCTCTGATGAAGAGTACAGCAATTTCATCGGCTTGTAATGTTTTGTCTATCCTTTTGTTTATGTGCTCGTATCTTTTCCTTGAGGCGTCAATATAGGATTCGAAGACTTTTTTAACCACGGTATCGCTTAGCAGCCCCACTAATAAGCATCTTTCCCAGTCCATGCACTCTTCAGCGAGCTGTCTGTCCTCAATTACCTCGATCTTAGCACCGTTCTCAACTTTCTGCCGGGCGATTTGACAGCTTTTTGGGTTGAGCCTTTCTATAATTTGAAAACTATTTTCATCGGCTATGGTAATTGACTCGTGGTAGACCCGCTTAATCTTGCCTAGTTTATTTTCCAGGTTTTCTATGTGCTCGCTTACCTGCTGCCAGTAAAGATCAAATTTTTCTACATATTCAGGCGGGGCATCTTTGGATGAATAGATAAGCGGGACAAGGAAAAGCTTTCTGCTGTGCTTGAAGCTGCCAGCTTCAGGTTTGGTAATTTTGCCTAGTTCCGGCGCCATATCTATTCTTCCGTATTAGTCTAGCACAGGGCTGCTCGTCTTAAAAGGTACGCGCCTAGAGGGATTCGAACCCACGACCCCCGGTTCCGAAGACCGGTGCTCTTGTCCGCTGAGCTATAGGCGCAAGTTCTTGGATTTCTTGAAGTGTTGTTGTCACTGGGGTGAGCGGAGGGATTCGAACCCTCGTTCTCCAGGGCCACAACCTGGCGCCTTAAACCGCTCGGCTACGCTCACCACGGTCACAATCAGCTATTATAGCTGAGCTGGCATATACGTTCAATTTATAGAATGTAAAAAACTGCTCTTCTTAAGCTCTGAAACCCATTGACAACCATTGAAAACAGGGCTACAATTCGCCGATAGCGGGAGCAAGAACGGTCATCTGTGCGTAACGATTGGCATCCCAAGCTCGGCGATAAACTTGTCCGCGGTCCACGCGTTAAGATACATCCTCTACGACGAGTCCTCGGAATTCCCGGACTATTCAGCACAGCTTACGGTGACCTAGGCTCATCTATTTACTATGCCCTTGGCCTTGTGGCATTGATGGCGATGGGCGCGGCACCCGTAGCTTTAGGTATAGCCGGTATCTTCTTCGTTTTCACGGCTTTAACTTATGCCGAAGGCACCGCTATGTTTCCTGAAGCCGGAGGCTCTGCCAGCTTTGCTCGCCACGGTTTAAGTGACCTAATGGGATTTATTTCCGGATGGTCCCTCATGTTTGGTTACATAGTGACCATTTCCATCTCGGCCTATACTATTCCTTCGTATCTGGGCTATTTTTGGGAGCCTTTGAAGATGTCGCCGGTAATTCACACAGCTGCCGCTATGGGCATAGTAGCCCTGCTGATGGCGATCAATGTTATTGGTGTCAGAGAATCCTCGCAACTCAATTTTGGTCTAGCCATCCTGGATATAACTACACAGCTATTAATAATAATTGCTGCGGTAGTACTCCTTTTCAATCCAGTGGTCTTCTGGCACCGGATTACAGGCTATTGGCCGAGCACTCCAGACTTGATTTTCGGCGTAGCTATTGCGGCCATTGCTTTCACCGGTGTTGAAACCATATCACAGATGTCTGAGGAAGCAAGGCGTCCCACAGAAAAAACTCCAAAAGCCTATGCCTGGGTGACGATCGTAGTCTTGGTTATCTATGCGGGCATTTCTGTGGCTGCGTTTTCAGCGCTGACTCCGTCAGAGCTTGGTTCCACATGGATAACGGACCCGGTGGCAGGCATCGCTCAGGGTATTTCTAGGGCTATCTTCCCTCACAACCTGGCCCAACAGGCCATTGTTGTCTATCTTTTACAGGGTTTCCGCAGTGTGCTCCCCGTGCTGGTTGCTCTATTAGCGGGCACTATTTTATTTATAGCCACCAATGCCGGAATATTGGGAATTTCCCGCCTGGCTTTTTCACTGGGTAGATTTCAGCTTATACCGGCGGAGCTGGGCCGGGTACATCACCGTTTTAAGACGCCTTATATAGCCATATTGGTCTTTGGTTTAATATCGATAGTTTTACAGATACCAGGCTTTTTTGGCCCTGACGTGTTCGCTAACCTGGGTGGGCTTTATGCCTTCGGCTCCATGCTTTCTTTTGCCCTGGCACACTTATCTATCTTGGCTCTACGCATAAAAAGGCCCGACCTGCCGCGGCCGTTCAAGCTTCGTTTGAACGTGAAGATTAGCAATCGAGAGCTACCATTGACTGCTATACTCGGCTTACTGGGTACCGGTATCATTTGGATTGTAGTAGTCATAATGCAGCCTTATAGCAGATATGTCGGGTTTGGATGGTTGTTAATCGGGCTGGGCACCTTTTTCCTTTTCCGTAAGGTAAAGAGCGCCCCTACGGATCAATCAAACATGCAGCGGGACGAAACCAAGGGAAGTAATAAATAATTGCACAACTTGACCGACGAAATTATAATAGTAGCCGGCCCGTTAATATAATATATACATGAAGCTCGAAAAGATACTGGTCACGGTTAGTGGTAAAGAAGCTGATGCGGAGGCAGTGAAGTTAGCCTGTGACCTGGCGAAGAAACCGAAAGCAAAGGTTTATGTTGTTTATGTCATTGAAGTCAAACGCAGTCTGCCTTTGGACGCCGTAATCGAATCTGAAATACGTAGTGCTGAAGAAGCATTGGCTCATGCCGAAGACGTTGCCTCCGATAAAGATTATGAAGTTGAAACGGATTTAATCCAAGGGCGGGATGCAGGGCCGGCTATTGTAGATGAAGCCATGGACAAGGAGGTTGATCTAATTTTAATGGGATTTACATACAAGAAGCGATTCGGCGTATTCAGCCTGGGCAGGGTCATACCTTATGTTTTGGAGGAAGCGCCCTGTCGGGTATTGCTGTATCGTGAACCGATGAGATAACAGACCAACCATGAAGATTATTATTATGGGGTGCGGGCGAGTCGGTGCTCAACTGGCCAGCTTGCTTGATGCCGATGGGCATAAAATAACTGTGCTGGACATAGATGCACATAGTTTTAGACGTTTGCCTCCCAGTTTTGGTGGTACGGCACTGGTTGGCGATGGTACCGATGAAGAGATGCTCAGGAAATCTGGCATTGCGGAAGCCGACGCCTTTGTGGCGGTGACCCAGGGGGACAATCGTAACGTTATGGGCGCTCAGATTGCGAAGAACATATTTAACGTTCGAAGGGTAATCTGTCGCATATACGACCCGTTGCGAAAAGATGTATACGAAGCGCTTGGACTTGAGGCTGTCAGTCCCACAGTTGTTTTCGCTCAATTGCTTAGAGATAAGCTATTAACTGAATGAAATAGGCGAAATTTAAATGTATATAATTATCATCGGCGGCGGCAGCGTCGGCTACCATCTGTGTAAAGCACTGTTAAAAGAGGGACATGAGGTATTGGTTTTGGACAAGGATGCCACCAAATGTGATAATTTTGAGGATGAGCTGGGAAGCGTGTGTGTAAGAGGTGATGGCTGCGAAGTGGCTACATTGGCCGAGGCAGGGGCATCCAGAGCTGAAGTTTTTATCGCGGCTACTGATGGGGATGAGGACAATTTGGTAGCTTGCCAGATAGCTAAATATAAGTTTGGCGTACCCAGGACCGTCGCTCGGGTCAATGACCCCAAGAACGAAGAAATCTTCAGGAAACTTGGTATTGATTGTCCTATTAGTGTTACCAACCTGATTCTAGAACATATCGAAGAAAAAATACCCACCCATCCATTAATTCACCTTCTGACTATGGGAGAGGAGAAGATGGAGATAGTCGAGGTGAAGATACTGAATGGGTCAAAATCCGTGGGTAAGTCGGTTAAAGAGCTGTCATTGCCTTTGGATTCAATATTGGCTCTGCTGATACGCGAGGGGCAAAAACCTCAGGTGCCCACAGCCGATACAGTGCTAGAAGTTAATGACCGTATCATTGCTTTAACAACCACAGATAGTGAAGAGACCATACGAAAGAAATTGGCCGCTAGCTAGACTTGATATGGGGTTGAAGAGTGGCTAAGGTTGCTTTTCAGGGAGAGAGAGGGGCATTTAGCGAGGACGCGGTAATCACTTTCTTTGGTGATACCGAGCTTTTTCCAAGTAAATACATAGCCCATGTTTTTAAAGCTGTACTGGGGAATAATGTGGATTTCGGTGTGGTCCCGGTGGAGAATTCTCAAGCCGGTAGTATCAATGATACCTACGACTTGCTGTTAAGCTTCCCACTGAATATCTTCGGGGAAATTAACCTCAGGATAAGCCATTGTTTGATGGCTCTGCCCGGCGAAACTTTAGAGGGAATAAAGGTCATATATTCTCATCCCCAGGCATTAGCCCAATGCGAGGAGTTTTTAAGGAAGCTTAAGGCTGAAATTGTGTCTACTTATGACACTGCGGGCAGCGCCAAAAAGATAAAGGAAGCTGGTCTCAAGGGAACTGCCGCCGTTGCCAGCAAGCGAGCAGCTCAGATTTATGGGCTAGAGATACTGGCTGAGGGGATAGAGACCAATCCTAATAACTACACCAGATTTTTCGTTATCTCTAAGGAGAAAGCTGAACCTTCGCCAAAAAGTAAAACATCTCTGGTCTTCGGCACCAAGAATCTTCCCGGAGCTTTGTATGCATGTCTGGGAGCTTTTGCTACCAGAAATATAAACCTGACGAAGTTGGAATCAAGGCCAAGCCGGGATAAACCATGGGAATACATATTCTATGTTGATTTCGAGGGCCATATAGATGACCCTGTTTGTCAGGAAGCACTTATGGAGCTAAAACAAAATACCAATTTCATAAAAATGCTCGGCAGCTATCGTCGCGCCGGGAATTGACCGTCAGGCTATATGCCGCAAACCCTCTTTCAGTTTCTTATAAGTGTCCGCTAAACCTTCTGAGAGCACCTTAGTATTTGAAGTTACTGCCATAAAATTTGTGTCACCCTGCCATCGGGGTACTACATGGGTGTGGATATGGTCGTCAAGGCCGGCCCCGGAGACCTTACCCAGATTCATGCCCATATTAAAACCGGCCGGCTTTGTTACTTCAGTGAGCAATCTAAGACTGAGTTTAATCAAGTGGGAGTGTTCCTTGGATTCTTCATCAGTTAGTGCGTCGAGATTACCAATGTGTCGATAAGGTGCCACCAACAAATGTCCAGGATTATAGGGAAATGAATTAAGAATGATAAAGTTGCTTTTACCGCGATGAAGAATGAGGTTGATCTCATCGTTGGTTTCTTTTGGTTTCTGGCATAGAAAGCAGCCGACTTTTTTCGTCTGGAGTATATATGCGTCTCGCCACGGTGCCCAGAGATGTTCCATTTATGTTCTGTTCCTAAGTTGTCCTATCTTACATTGGCTCGGAGCTAAATGCAATGGTATTGACTTTGCCGACTAACATTGTTATCTTTGTTGTTAGCAAGTATGGCCACCGTTGAAATAAATACTATTACCAGCGGAAATATCCCTTGGAACTTTAAGAGGGATATTGAAAATATATTTAAAGATTGCTACAGACATTTTGGTTCCAGGATTCCATACAAGGTTGAAATCCATGTAGTGGATAAGGAAACCAATATGCGGGCGTTACTCAAAGAAGATAAACTCAGGCTCGGTATGACTACTGAGGGAGACGATGAATTTGTTTGTGCACATGATGCCTGGCGCGGTTATTCTCGTGTTATCTGCAGCTTCGATCGATTGAGTAAGCTGAATAAGTTGGGTAGACTTGGAGCAATAAGGCATGAAGCAGCCCATAGCGCACTTCACGGTTCGCTTGAGTACTACATCTTCAGGATTCCAGATGAATGCCGCCACACCGCCGCTATTAAAGGGCTTGAGCCGCCGATTCTTGACCAGGCTATTTATTATGTATCTGTGGCGGTCAAAGATTTTGAGGCCACCAGACTTTTAGTTCAGCACGATTTTATTGATTGTCAGTTTACCTTTGCTTTGGAATGGTTGAAACCTTCGGAGCAGAGCAAATCGGATTGGAAGCTGGCACAGGCAAACAGGCAAACCAAATTCATTTATCTGACAACTTTACTCAGGCCAATGCTTTTTGCGCATCCCTTATTGGCATTGCCGCGGTCAAGAAATATCTCTTTAGAAAATCAGGTGCAGCTGGCGAGAAGGATGGAGGAGATGCTGGAACACCTGGGAACTACAGAACAAAATAGATTACTGCAGGTGACCAGTGCAGTAGCTGAACAAGCTACTGAAGATACCCACAAAAATGTTGATATCGCCATGTGCCAGGCCATGAATCTGGCCTAGTTGCAGCCACATACTTACCTATCACGTAATAATTCCTGTTTAAGGTGATCAAACTTCACTTTAAATGGTTTAGCCGTTTGGTCCAGCTTTTTCTGCCATTCTTTTTTGGACCGGATGTTGAGCCGGCCGACGGCAGTGCCTGAAATTCTCAGCTGATGCAGCATTTCCTTGCCCGCTTTATCTATTTCCTGCCTTTCCCTGTCCTCAGCCTCCGCATATTCCTGGAAAAGCCCTTTTATCTCGTCCAGAGTTTCCCTAGTTACATGAGAATTGGCTAAAGCGAGAATTCCTTGCGATATTTCAGTTAGCTCAGCGGGGTACTGTAAGTCAAGAGCTTGTATGAGCCGTCGTGTTGCGGCTCGGCTTACTAAGTCTTTATCCTGTGGGGTATGCTTCTTCAGTTCGCCTTCGATAAAGCCGATGTCACGGTGGCTGAGGTATTTCTCGGCAAGCGATTCTCCGATTAATCGGCATTTGTCCTGTCTTTGCTCTTCCCGTTCTTCGGCAGATAACTCACCTAACTTACTGGCTTTTTCTTGGGCGATTTCCCAGGCGCTCTTAATGTCTGACACTTAAATACCCTTTAGTTATTATGAGCCCAGCGCGGATTTCTATTGCATGCCGGCTTGTGCTCATTGCTGCTAAAAATAAGATTTTTTAAATTGGTTTTCGCTGGAATTTTACCTTATAATTCAAGTGGATTCAAAGTTGGTAAGAGACGTGGTTTATCGATCGGCAAAGGCTTATGAATCGATACAACTGGCAGATGGCTTTTACTGTTATATCTGGCAGGGAACCGGGAATAATTGTAACAGCTGTTTAATCACCAATGTGTTACGAGGTGAACATCCTCACGCTATTATCGACCCTGGACATATTACTAACGAGTTCGGGGAGACCTGCTTTGACTATTTAGGTAAGGCCATTCAAGAGAACGGCTTTAAGGTCGATGACATCGGATTGATAATAAATACACACAGCCATCTCGACCACTGTCAAGCAAACGAGCTGGTGGTTCAAAAAAGCGGCGCCTGGGTTACCCTGTCCCAAGAGGAAGATGAATTTCGGCACACCTTAGGAGAGAGGCTATATTCTATGTTGGGGGCGAAGATCCCTCAGTTTACGCCTCTTTTTTATCTTAAGGAAGGAGGCCTGAATCTAGGTGCTAAAAACAAAGTCGAGTTTCAGGTTATCCTTACTCCAGGTCATTCTCCGGGCTCAGTTTGTCTTTACTGGCCGGGCAAAAAGATTTTGATAACGGGAGATGTGGTTTTTTCCGGTAGTATCGGCCGGACCGATTTCCCGGGCGGCAGCCTTTCGCTGCTTAAGAAAAGCATAGAGCGGCTGTCACAGCTAGACGTGGAGTATCTGGTTCCCGGACACCGCACCGAATACGGGAATGTCGTTAAAGGCAAAACGAATGTGCAGCGCAATTTTCAGGCGGTTAAGCTGTTTCTTTAGCAGGTGATTTTTCATGGAAGCTGATGAAAAGATTCAATATGCCGTAGAACATACCGAGGTTTTGAGGGCGCCGAGGCAAAGCCTGGCTACCTTCGGTACCACAAACATATACTATTATCTCGTTACCGAATTAACTGAATGGGTGAATTTGGTCAGGGAGGGTAGGGTAATTGCCGCTAGGCCCAAGATTGTTACCCCATCCTATCTTATTAATCTGGAAGGTTTCAGCTCGCAGGCCAGAAAATTTATTGAGATGATGGCGGATAGATACCCGCATGAGCCCGGGATTTTTTACACCTACAGAAATATGCCAAGCGAGATGAATATTGTCTCGGAGCCTATCGGCGCGGTAATAGACAAAATCAATCGGCTTATTGATGAAAGGCGCGACCCGTTGACGGCTATTATCAAGGGTGTGGAGGAATTGTGGGATGTATCATTACTTAAATTTACTTACGAGTTGACTACAAGCTCGGTACAGGCCAATGTAGCTGAAATGGAACAACGAGGTCTTTTGCGCGTCGATTCAGCTGGTGTACCCCGAGATGCCAGAAATCAAATCGAGGAACTATTAGAAAAAACGAAGCAGCAGCCATCTTCGGCGCCCGAACTGGTGGCCGAATTAAACAAGTGGGGCCTGTTTCACGAATATCAGGATAGATTTCTCAGCATATTTCGAAGACGAAAAGCTGGCTGACCTCCCAACGTAGCCCTGCTGTTCCAAATCCCCCATCTTTAATGGTTGTAACCCGCGTTTTTGAGCGTAGATAAAAAATTTTCGGCAAAAGTACTCTAAAACCTATTGACACCGATTCTTGCCGCAGTGGTATAGTACTATGGTCACGGGCAAATAGTCCCACAATATCTTCTGGGATACTACTATGCAGCGTCGGAGATCTAAGGAGGAGGTATATCGTGTCTAAAGTTCGCGAACTTTTACAACAAAAGAGATATGAGGAGATGTGGCAGATGTGCTGTGGCTTTCTTGACCTCAACCTGGAACAATTCATGTCTATCCAGAAGCGGTTGTTAATGGAGCAGATCGGGCTGCTGAAAAACTGTCAATTGGGCAGGAAGATTATGCGTGGTGCCATGCCGGAGACCGTTGATGAATTCAGGCAACAGGTGTCGTTAACCACATATGCCGACTATTGTCCTGAGTTATTGAATAAAAGGGAAGATGTTCTGCCGGCGAAGACCACTCGCTGGGTTCATACATCGGGTAAATCCGGTGAATATCCAGCCAAGTGGGTGCCGTGGTCTGAAGATTTTTCTGGTGAATTCGAATCAGTAGTTACCGCCGTTTTCCTGCTTGCTTTTTGTCGGGGCAAAGGCGATATGTCTCGGGTTAGAGAGCATTTGAAGGTATTGTTTACGCTGGGGCCACCGGAATCTGGCTCAGGTGCCATAACTGCCGTAGCTAAGGAAGCAATAGGATATGATTTCTTACCTTCAAATTTTACAGAAGGCATGGTTTTCCAGGATATAATAAGAGCTGGTTTTGCTGAGGCTTTATACCAGGGAATCGACGTTTTTGGTGGCTTACCCTCCGTGCTGGTTGCCGTAGGGGAGCAGTTCAAACAGCGTTCAGGTCAAATAAATATCCGTCCCATATTATCTCATCCCAAGGCTTTGGCCCGCTTGTTGACAGGGTTAGTCAAGAGCAAATTAGCCCACCGGCCTATGGTGCCCAAAGATATTTGGAAAATTAGAGGTATTGCCGGTGGAGGCACAGATACCGTCATTTACAAAGCGAAGGTGCGGGAACTATGGGGGAAATATCCTCTTGAGGTTTACGCCGGAACCGAAGGCGGCGTTTACGCTATGCAGACCTGGGACTACGAGGGTATGGTCTTTGCACCGTCTCTAAACTTTTACGAATTTATACCTGAGGATGAGCATTATAAGTGGCAGCTCGACCATTCTTATCAACCGAAGACCGTTTTACTTGACGAAATAAAGGCTGGGGAAGCTTATGAGTTGGTCATCACCAATCTTCATGGTGGTTCGTTGGCGAGATTTCGCATCGGCGACCTGATCAGGGTAATCTCGCTGAAAAATGGGAAATTAAATGTTAATCTTCCGCAAATTATATTTGAGAGGCGTGCCGATGAGCTTATTGACATTGTTGGCTTTGGCAAGCTAAACGAGAGAATAGTGTGGCAGGCTATTGAAAACACCAATATACCCTACGTAGACTGGATAGCGCGCAAAGAGGTGATTGAAGATAAGCCGATGCTGCATCTATACATTGAACTCAAAGACAATTACATGGCCAGCGAGAAGGGTGTAGCTAATGCCATCTACAATGAACTGCTGAAGCTTGATGATAAATATAATTACAATGTTTATAAGGTTTATGGTAAACCTGAAGTGGTGCTTGGCATAAAGCCGGTTGAGGTCACATTCTTGCCCAAGGACTCTTTTATGAATTATATTGCTCAACGTCAGGCCGAAGGTGCTCCTTTGGGACACCTTAAACCGGTACATATGAATGCATCGGACAGAGTTCTGGCGTTGCTGAGCGCCAAACCGGAACGGGTCCGGGAAATGGAAGTTGCTTATGAGGCTAAGGTTGAAGCCGTGACCAAGTAATATATTGTACGAGAGGTTTAGACATAAGCGAGGCGGCTGCTACTTGAGCAACCACCTCGCTTTTGCTTCTTTATATACCCCTTAAGCGACATTCGTTAGGTTCAATACAATAATTTACCTTGACAACCCACATAGCCAGAGACATAATAAAGCAATCGTAAATATAGTAAGGTAGTAGATTCTAAATGAACGTGCACGCTTTGATTCCATTAGCTGCTGCGGTTGCCTATGTCCCATTATTTATTATTCTTATTTTTAACCGCCCCTGGCAGAGGCAGCATAAGCTGCTGTTCTGGTATTTGATAGCAGCGATTCTGTGGAGCTTTACCGATTTTGTCTCACGAGGTGATTTTCTCACAGGTTACAGGCTTATCCTAGTTAAACTTGTTCTAGCGCTTGCCATCTGGATGGCGGTTCAGTTCCTTTTCATCGTGCGATATTTCTCCAAGGCGCAGTTTTTCAGGCCTTCGCTGACTTACCTTTTGCTGGGCGCAGTTGTTGTTCTGGAGGTTTTTAATTATGTGCCTCAGGGAATACAAATTAGCGCAAACGGTATCCACGTTCAGTATGGTTTATGGTATATAGGTCTAGCTCTTATACTGGTCTTTCTGGTGAGCGGGGACCTGTATTTTCTATTTAGAAGGCTAATAAGCACAAAAAATATTGAAGAACGTAATCAGATCACGTATTTGCTCACCGGTATCGCAGTTTTGGTGGTCACCGCTATTATTTCTTTTGCGCCCGGCGGCGGAGGTTTTCCGTTAACTCACATCGGTAATTTAGTGAATAGTGTGTGTCTGAGTTTTGTCTTTTTACAACCTCGGCTGCTCGATATGCGTTTTATTTTGCGCAGAGGGATTGTATATACCTTCACTGCTCTGGTATTTGTGGCTATATATGCACTGTGGCTATCCTTGCTTCACTTCTTTGTTCGACTTGACTATAACTTAACCTCACTTCTGGCTGCGGGACTACTTACTGCTATTTCGGGATTTATGTTCTGGGCTTTTATGCGTGTTTATCTTTATCGGAAAGTCGAGCAAGCCTTTTATCGGCAGAGCTATAACTCTCGCCAGGAATTGCTCGACTTTTTCAAGCGCCGGGCACCCATGGTCTCGGACTTAAGTCAATTTAGCAAAGAGCTACTATTGCTACTCTCCCTGGCTATAAGATGTCGTCATGCCTATTTATTGCTACCGGATTCTACCACGAATGATTTTGTTGCCCAATTTGCTGAGCCTGAAGATAAAGAAAGTCCACTACTAGTGGTTAGAAAAGATAGCCCGGTCATGGATTGGCTGGGGCGAGAAAATAGATACTTGAACATCGAAAATCTGGATATTCTTCCTGAGTTTCGGGGTATGTGGGCAGAGGAAAAAAAGGGGATGGAAGCTATGGACGTGGAATTAATTTTCCCTCTGATCAGCCGCGGTAATTTAATTGCTATTTTGGCGTTAGGGAAAAAGGAAGCCGGCAGATATTCAGTCGAAGACGTCAGTTTAGTTGAGACTGTTGCTACCCAAGTATCAGCCAGCCTGGAGAAGGAATATCTTCAGGAACAACTAAGAAAGAGGGAGCAGGAACTGTCACTGATTAACCGGCTGGCAAGCGTCATTTCTTCCAGTTTAAATATACGAGATGTATACGGTGCCTTTATTTCTGAACTGAAACAGGTTGTTGATGTGAACTGGGCAACTATTGCCATAATAGAAGATATTGAGCTTCATTTTGAAGTTCTGTCCACTGAGGTGGGGTCGACCTGGCAGGCAGGAGAGAAGATACCGCTTAAGGACACTGGCACCGAGTGGGTAGCCGCTCATAAAAAAGCTCTGTTTGAGCCAGACCTGACTAAAAATGCAAGGTTTAAGACCGGAGAAGACCACCTGAGGTGGGGAATTCGGTCGATCGTCTATCTACCGCTGTTGGTTAAGAACGAGGCTATAGGCAGTCTGATCATCGCTAGCCGTCAGCCGAATGCTTATACTCCCGGGCAAGTTAGGCTTCTGGAACGCCTGGCTTCTCAGATTGCGGTGGCTGTTGACAACAGCCGTCTTTATTCGAAAGCCGAACAGCGAGCCCGAGTCGACGAGCTTACCGGGTTATTCAACCGCCGCCATTTCGATGAGAGCGTGAAATTGGAAATAGACCGCCATGCTCGCTATCGAAGTATGCTGTCTTTGATTTTTCTTGACCTCGATTTTTTCAAAGCCTACAACGATACGCAGGGGCACACAGCCGGCGATAGAATTCTAGAGCTAATTGGCCGGTTGATAACTGGGGCGCTTAGAAACACTGACCTGGCTTTCCGATACGGTGGCGATGAGTTTGCCATTATACTACCTCAGTCGGCAACCAATGATGCCTTTATAGTGGCCGAGAGGGTTCGAGGTAGAATTGCCGCAGAGATGATCAAGAGGGATGTCAAGATAAGCGCTAGCCTGGGTTTAGCTTCATGGCCCAGCGATGGAGTGACATCCGATGAGCTGGTGAATGCGGCTGATAGGGCTCTTTATTATGCCAAAGAAACGGGTGGAAATCGGACATGTGTTGTTTCCAAAATGCTGCCAACTCAAACTGAGGCTGCCAGCACTACGGCTACAACAGAGAGAGAAGTTTTAAGCATCATACATACCTTAGCCGCAACAATCGAAGCTAGAGACCCATATACTTACGGCCACTCGCGTAAGGTTAGCAGCTATGCTGTATCACTGGCTGAGGCTATTGGTTTGCCCTCGGAAAAAGTGGCTATTGTCAGTACTGCGGCTTTGCTTCATGATATAGGCAAGATAGGTGTACCAGATGAGGTACTTTTTAAAGTTGATAAACTTGAGCCCGAAGCCTGGGAATTGATCCGAGCGCATCCCAAATTATCGACAACCATAGTCGGGCATGTAGTCAGCCTGGTATCTTGTTTGCCGGCTATACTTCATCATCATGAGCGATGGGATGGAGCTGGCTATCCCGCTGGCCTTAAAGGCGATGAAATCCCGGTCGAGGCTCGTGTCCTAGCTATAGCGGACGCCTTTGACGCCATGACGTCATCTAGGCCCTATCGTGGTAAGCTATCCTACAAGAAAGTACTGCAAGAGCTGAAACGTTGCTCTGGTGCGCAGTTTGACCCGAAGCTGGTTGAGGCCTTTTTACCTATTGCTTTATCTGCGGCTCCGGAAGAATCTGGCGTAGCCTAAAGATGTGGCAGTACTAAAGCATATTAATAGCCTCTATTATTCCTGGTTTTGGCCAATCCTGAAAGAACCATATCAATCCGAAATTTTTTCACGAGCTGCCATAGCCGAAATTACAGGTGAGCAACTTCATTTAGCCTCTTGACAACATATGAGGCTACGCACATAATTAGGCAAGCTCAGTGAAGCGGAATCAATGAACATTTACGCTGTCCCTCCTTTGCTGGCTGTGATTGCTTATATTCCTTTACTTGGCATGCTGCTGGCCAATCGCCCCTGGAATAGACAGCAAAGGCTGTTTGTCTGGTTTCTCGTGGCTGCGGTACTGTGGAGCATCAGTGACGTTCTATTCCGCAGCGATTTCTTTATAACCGATAAGGTTATTCTGGCTAAAATTATTTCATGTGCCTTCACTCTGGCAGCAGTACAGTTTCACTGTTTTATATCTTCTTTCTATCCTCCGAATAAAAGCCGCTGGCTGCCCCTTGCCTATTCTTCACTGGCCATCATCATCTTGTTGGTGGCGCTAGACTACGTGCCTAAAGATATTATTATGATTGAAGGGAAACTATACACCGTTTATGGCAATGGTGTTTTCTTAATGGGGTTACCTCTGGCGATTCTAACGGTTAGAAGTGTGTATTTTTTGTGGCAGCGGTTCAAGACATCAGAGAATCCCGTACTGCGTAACCAGATAGCTTATTTATTATTAAGCATCGGTATCTTGCTTGGTGCCGTATGTACTACTTTTATTCCCTGGGGGAATGAATTTCCTATCAGCCATATTGGCAATCTCATCAATGCTATTATCCTGACGTACGCGGTCCTCAGACATAGTTTATTAGACGTGAGGGTTGTTTTACGTCGTGGGCTAGTCTGGATGGGTCTAATTGCTGTAGGCATTGCTCTCTATTTGGTTTTGTTTCTACTAATACACTCGTTTAGCGGAATTACGATTGATGCAAACACTGTAGTTCTGGGCACACTGGCGGCAATTGCCATTAGTGGAAGTGCTTATTTGTTGCAGGGTTTCTTTTCCAGGCGAACGGATAGGTTATTCTATAGGGCGCGGTTCGATTACCTCGAAAAACTACGCATTTTTCTAAAGTACAAATTAACCAGCATTCTAAGTCTGAGTGAATTGAGCGAAGGATTGTTGCCATTACTGGCCGGAACCTTGCATTGCAGGCAGATACATTTATTTCTGCCCGACTCCACAGATGGTGATTTTGCTGTCCAGTTTTCTGAACCAAATAAACAAAATATTTTGAACGTGCGATTAAGCCAGGACAATCCACTCCTGGAATGGATGAGGCGTGGAAACAGATATCTGCTAAGAGAAAATGTGGATGTTTTCCCGGAACTTTACGGCGGGTGGGGTGAGGAAAGAGATGCGCTAAAAGCTCTCGATATGGAGTTACTATTTCCTCTGATAAGCCGCGGCGACCTGGTTGCCATACTCTCGTTGGGGAAGAAGGAATCCGGCAGGTATTCGCTTGAGGACGTTAATTTAGTCGAGGCCGTTACCTCTCAGGTAGCAGCCAGCTTAGAAAGGGAATATATTCAAGAGCAGTTTAGAAAGCGGGAGAAAGAACATCTTCAGAAGGAACTAAGAAAGAGAGAACAGGAGCTGGCTTTGATTAACCGGCTGGCTGCTGTCATCACTTCCAGCTTAAACATGCGGGAAGTTTATGATGCGTTTATTAATGAACTTAAAGATGTAGTTAGTATCGACTGGGCCACGATTGCTCTAATAGAGGGAGACCAAATTCGCTTAGAGGTTATATCCACAGAGGTAGGTTCAGCTTGGCAGGCAGGTGAGAAGATGCAGCTTAAAGACACGGGCACTGAGTGGGTAGCCAGGCACAAGGAGGCGTTAGTTGAGCCGGATCTAATAAAAGCCAGGAGGTTCAGGACGGGCGAAGACCATTTAAAGCAGGGCATTCGGTCGATCGTTTACCTGCCGCTATTGGTAAAAAGTGAGGCTATAGGCAGTCTCATTGTCGCCAGCCGTAAGCCCAATGCTTACACGCCGGGGCAAGTTCGGCTCCTGGAACGCCTGGCTTCTCAGATAGCAATGCCGGTTGAGAATAGCCGCCTTTATGCTAAGGCGGAGCAAATGGCTCGGGTTGATGAGATTACAGGTTTGTTTAACCGCCGCCATTTTAATGAATGCATTAAAAAGGAGATAGAACGCCATTCTCGCTATAGCGGTATTATGTCTCTGATACTTCTCGACCTGGATTATTTCAAGGCCTACAATGATATGCATGGCCACACAGCCGGCGATAAGATTCTGGAAATGATGGGGCGTTTGGTTAATAAGGAGATAAGGAGTACTGACCTGGCTTTCCGCTACGGGGGTGATGAGTTTGCTGTTATCTTGCCTCAGTCAGCAATTGATGATGCCTTGGTTGTGGCTGAAAGGGTTCGCCGCAGGATCGCTAATGAGATGAGCAAAAAGAATATCAGGATAAGCGCCAGTCTTGGCCTAGCTGCCTGGCCAGATGACGGAACAACAGCAGACGAGCTGGTGAATGCCACTGACAAGGCGCTCTATCAGGCCAAGGAGACGGGGGGCAATAGAACCTGTATTGCCTCTGAAATGCTGCCTTCATTAACGGGAAAGGCCTCCGCAAAAGCTAAAGCGAAAGACAAGTCCTGAATATTATCAGCGAGCTAACAGCCACTCGTAGTGTTCTATTTTTTCACCAAAACACATATGTTGTCAGATAAAAGCTTGAGCCGGAAGCGGTAAGAGTTCTCCGGAAATATGCTGACTATTTCAAAGCCGGTCCGGGTTAATAAGCTGCTGAGTTCCGAATAGGAAAAGAGATAGTAATAGCGGTAATAAGTTTTCCTGCTCGTTTTCCAGGGTATATTAACCTCTTTACTTCTTAGCCAGAAGCGCGGTTGCCATTTATTCCACACGGTGACAAAAGCCTCACCTCCCGGTTTTAAAACGCGCCTTAGTTCCTGAAAAGCTTCTAGTCTTTGTTTTTCGCCTTGGATATTATGATAGACGGCTGCGGCAATGGCACAGTCGAAGGAGTTATCTGGGTAAGGTAAAGAAGTGGCGTCAGCCAACGCCAGCTTTACTTTTAAGTTGAATTTAGCAGCATATTTCTGTGCTAGTTTCAGCATATGTGAGGAAAAATCTACTCCATACAGCTCAAAGTCGTTTTTAAAGGGCAGGAAGTCTGGCCCGTGAGCACAACCTATATTCAGGAGCTTGCCACTTTGCCATCTGGCAGCCATATCCTCCAGTTCTTTGGTGAAGCGGGACCCGTGTCTGAATCGGTACCAGCTTTCGGCTATTTCATCGAAGACTTCCTTGTTTGTTGGCGTGGCAAACACCTCGCGTCCTGTAATTCCGACTGACGTGGGGTGTATCATATCAAGATTGCCGCCAAATTAGTAGTAATATATGTACCCATGACGTGTAGAGGGCGCTTGACAGCGGGTATATAATATACGTACCAACATTAACGATAAACGTAATAGAAAATAATTCAGTGGGGGCAGAGAAACGGCATCCGTATTGGGGTCACTTGGATGCCGTCGAGCCAGTAGTGAAACCGACCACGTAGGGGTAGTCGGTTTTTTATTTCTAAACGATAGTTACCATATGCCTGAGTCTAATTTGGATATGACTACATGGGGGGCATAAATTAGGCTGATGATTACCAAGGATGAGTTGTTCAAGACCGGAAACAAGGAAAGGATTTGGCAGAAATACTGCGGATTTCTGGACCTCTCTGTAACCGATTTTATGGAGCTACAGGAGCAGCTTTTAATGGACCACATTGACCTGGTTTATAATAGCCCTTTGGCTAAGCAGTTCATGTCTAAAAAGCCAAAAGACGTATCTGAATTCCGTAAGCTCGTACCGTTGACCACCTACAACGACTACGCTCCTTATCTAAATGAGAAGAATGACGATGCTTTAGCTACCAAGCCTTACTGCTGGGCTCGCACTTCGGGGAGAGGAGGCACTCCCAAGTGGATACCTTATACGGAGAAAGCCGCTGAGATATTGGGCAGATGTGGTATTGCTGCGATTATCTTGGCCTGTGCCAATAAAAAAGGTGAAGTTAATATTGGTAATGGTGTGCGAGCATTGCATAATATGCCACCAATCCCCTACGTGTCAGGGATTCTGCTCCAAACCATAGCCCAGCAGATGGACACTCATCTTATGCCTCCTCTTGACTATGATAATCAAGACTTTGCTGACAGGATTCGAGTTGGATTTGGTATGGCACTACGTGACGGCGTGGACGTGCTGAGCTCTCTGAGCAGCGTTCTCATAGCAATGGGTGACCGCTTCGCTGAAGGGTCAGGACAGTTGAAACTAAACCGACACATGTTGCACCCTCAAATAATGTGGCGCCTGCTCACAGCTTGGCTGAATTCCAAGAGAGATGACAGGACTATATTACCTAAGGACATATGGCACCTCAAAGGAATTCTTGCCTATGGCATGGACACCGACATCTATAGGGATAAACTAATATATTACTGGGGGAAAAAGCCTCTGGTAACTTATGGGGCTGCGGAATCAGGGCCAATTGCGACCCCAGCTTGGAATAAAAAGGGCATGACCTTCTTCCCGCTATCTTCTTTTCGTGAGTTTATTCCCGAAGAGGAGTGGCTTAAGAGCCGGGAGAACAAAAACTACCAGCCCTCCACCATACTTTTGGATGAGGTGAAGCCAGGAGAGCGCTATGAGGTAATCATTACCAATTTCTATGGTATGCCTTTACTGCGATATAGGATAGGCGACCTCATTAGAGTCGTCACACTGGAAGATCAAGAAACAGGCATTAAGCTCCCACAGATTGTTTTTGAGAGCCGCGCTGATGACCTTATCGATATTGCCGGCTTCCCCAGACTGGATGAAAAAACAATATGGCAGGCTATGGTCAATACGGGAATAAGGTATGAAGAATGGTCCGCCCGTAAAGAGAAAGTGGGAGAAGAGCCCGTTGTGCGCCTATACGTCGAGCTCAAGCAAGAAATAGAAGTTAAGGAGCTGGAGAGACTAATTCACCAAGAGTTGGCAACAATTAATCAGGACTACAGAGACTTAGAAAAAATGATTGGCGTCCGGCCATTACGAGTGACCCTTCTGCCTGCCGGGAGCTTCCAACGATATTATGAGGAAAGGAAGAGGAGTGGCGCTGACCTGGCTCACATGAAACCTCCCCATATGAATGCTTCAGACACCGTCATCCAAAACCTGTTAAATTACGCTCAAGACAAATGGGAGCGAATCTCATGAACGTTTACTTATTATTGCCGTTAGTCCAGACCCTTTTCTGCATAGTGCTGATGACAATAGTATTAAAGGGACATTTTCGGGGCTTCAATCATAGCTTGTTTTCCCTTTTCTTACTGGGTCTAGCTATCTGGGGTATTATCATTTTTGGCATGCGGTCAAGCCCGAATGTAAAAGAGGCCTTCCTATGGGATAAACAACTATTAATACTAACACCATTTATGTCGGTAGTTTTTTACCACTTTTCCCTTCGCTATACAGGCGCCAAAATAAAGAGTTGGGTTCTTCCTTCCCTTTATTTATTTTGCTTTATCTTAGTACCCTTCACCGCAACAGACCTGGTCTTCAGCGGCATGCAGATAAAACCCTATGGTTACGCTCCCATCTTTGGACCACTAGTGGCTCCGCATATGGTGTTTACTTACGGATTGACATTAGTGGTACTTGTAAACTTCATCAAATTTCATAGGACTTGTCCTTACGCTGAGCTAAGGAATCGGATTCTCTATATCATCATTGGAATCATTATTTTCATGGTCGGGGGAGCTTTTGATATTCTGCCGATACTGGGATTGCCCATTTACCCTGGTTTTATAATTGGCAGCATAGTTTTTTGCCTTTTAACCACAGTGGCGATTGTAAGGCACAACCTTCTGGATATCCGTATTGTCGTGCGCAAAGGCACCGCTTATCTCTTGTCCAGCGCTTTGGTCGCTGCTCCCTTCATAGGTATCTTCCTCCTAGTCAGCCGTTTCTCCGAAGAACTAGTAGCCTCCCCATGGGTTTACCTCGCTCTCATCGTTACGTTTGCTCTTGCCCTGCCGCTATTATGGCAAATAGTCCAGAGATGGGTTGACAGATGGTTTTACCGGGAGAGATATGACTACCTGAAAGCCTTGGAAACCTTCAGCCGGCATACTCACAGCCTTAAGGACTTTGCCAAGCTAAGTTCCACCATGGTTGAATTGGTTGCCGGTGCACTGCGGGTTTCATGTGTATATCTCCTTCAGCCGCTCACTTCTGCTGGTGATTTTGCTATAGTATCTTCCGCCGGCCTCAATAACGCTACCAAAGCCGTGCTCCTACGAAGCAACAGCCCACTAGTCAGATGGCTAGCGCGTTCCGGCGATATGCTATTTTGTGAAGACTTAGACATTATTCCACAACTACAGGATGTTATTTCTAAAGAAAAGGAGAATTTAAAACAGATTAGAGCGGAGCTCATTGTTCCGCTGAAAACACCTAGCGGTCATCTGGCAGGTTTGCTCGTCCTGGGACCAAAATTCTCGGAACAAGTCTACACCCTCGAAGACAAGCAGCTGATTTATACCATAAGCAATCAAATGGCTACGCACCTCGAAAATGCGAGATTGTATAATGACGTAGTACGTTCCAGAGAGGATTTGGAGAGGTGGCTCAATGCCATGAGTGACTGCGTAATAATTGTAAATACAGACTATAGCGTGCGATTCATGAATAAGGCTGTGATAAAAGCGTTCGGCAGTAATATTGGTGAGTTATGCTGGAATACACTGGGAAGAGAGGCACGGTGTGCTGATTGTCCTATGCAGCGCTATCTCCACGGTAATAAAAAAGAATACCACCATTCGAGTCTTATCGGAGATAGACGATACGATGTTGTAGCTGCCCCATTACTAAATCCAGATGGTAGCTTAGATCTCATTGAAGTGCTTAGAGACATAACCGAGAGTGAGAGAATGGAGCAGGAGATTATCGAGGCCAAGGCAAGAATTAAAGCATTGCATCATTCAGAGCGGCTAAAGACAGAACTCCTGTCTATGGTTTCCCACGAATTGCGTACTCCATTGACTGCAATCAAGGGCTTTGCTACGACGCTTCTTCGTCCTCATATCAGATGGAGTAAAGAACAGCAAAGAGATTTCCTTCGAAACATAGACCTGGAAACCGATCGGCTCACCCGTTTGATTAGTAATCTGCTGGATATGTCGCGTCTTGAAGCCGGTGCATTGAATCTAGATAAAAACAGCTATCAGGTTTCTGAAATACTGGAATCAGTTGGTAGTACAGTAGACGCTATGACGAAGCAGCACAGGTTGCAAGTGGAAATATCTGAGGGGCTGCCAACGGTCGTTGCTGATAAAACACGTGTGGGGCAGGTGTTAATTAATCTTGTTGAAAACGCCGTAAAGTATTCCCGGAAAGGTAGCCAAATTATGATTAGCGCCAAGTCAGCAGATGATATGGTTGTTATAAATGTTAGCGATAAAGGAGAGGGTATACCTCCTCCTTTGCTAGGCAAGGTTTTTGAGCGCTTCTATCGGGGAGACAATGTTGTTGCCGGCCGTAAAGATGGGATCGGTCTGGGGTTGTCCATTTGTCGGACTCTGGTGGAGGCACACGGTGGGAAGATTTGGGTAGACAGTGAAATAGGGAGAGGCTCCAACTTTAATTTTAGCCTCCCAGCGGGTAAAAGGAGAGACTAATGGATAGAACAAAAGTGCACCGCCCTCGCATCCTCGTTGTTGACGACGATACAGCGATCACAAAGTTTATTCGTGCTAACCTAGAAGCCGAAGGCTGGCAGACTATTAGAGCTGCGGATGGTGCTGAAGCTCTTAAGGCTGTTGAAAAAGAGTTACCGGTTTTAATGATCTTGGATGTAATGATGCCTAACGTGGATGGATTGGAGGTTTTGCAGCGGCTTCGTCAGTGGTCGCAAATCCCCGTTATCATGCTCAGTGTACGAGAGGAGATGGCGTACAAAGTGAAATGCCTGAACCTCGGTGCCGATGATTATATGACCAAGCCGTTTGGAGCCGATGAATTGATTGCTCGAGTCAAAGCAGTGCTCCGACGCAATGAGGTAAGCAATATATTGCCCAGGCAATCTACTTTTACTAGCGGGGATCTGGAAATTAACTTTGTCACCGCGCAGGTTACCCTATCCGGCAATCAAATAAGGCTAACGCCAACAGAGTATAACCTGCTGCTGGAACTGGTGCTTAATGCGGGGAAGGTTCTTCCTCATAGCTATTTGTTACAAAAGATCTGGGGCATCGAATACGGATGTCAAAGGGAATATCTTCATGTCTTTATAGCTCGTTTGCGGAACAAGATTGAACCTGACCTGGCGAAGCCAAGATACATTATCACCGTTCCCGGGATAGGCTACCGGTTTCAAGTTACTGAATAAAGCAAAAGCCCGATACCAGGTAAAAGCAATTTTACCTGAAAAAATTGCCTCTTTATTACACAAGCAGATTTTGGACCACTGCTTGGTTAAAGTGTGGTAGTTAAAGTGTGGTAGCTAAAATATGCTCAGTCACAGATAAACCAGAACTAACGGTTAAATAGTAAGTGAGGTCTTAATTGGCTGATTGCCTGCTTTGGTGTTAAACTGAGTGCGTGCGGGCTGTTTCTAAGATTACCAGGACTATATCCGGGGTGACGCCGGTGGCTGTTATGGGCAAGCCGATAGGTTGCCCCGGCGAATGCATTTATTGTCCCACCTTCGCGGACGCTCCCAAGAGCTATACTCCAGAATCGCCAGCGGTGCTCAGGGCTAAGCTGTGCAATTATGAGTCCAGAAAGCAGGTTGAGCATAGATTAAAGATTCTCCAGGATATGGGACACCCGGCTGATAAGGTAGAACTCATTGTTATGGGTGGAACTTTCCTGGCTTATCCTGTGGAGTACCAATATCGATTCATTAAGGATTGCTATGACGGATTAAACGGCAGCGAATCACCTAACTTAGAGGCAGCCAAAAAGACGAACGAGATGGCCGAGCACAGGTGCGTGGGGCTGTGTATTGAAACCAGGCCAGACTGGTGTGGGGATGAGGAAGTCAAGAGAATGCTGGAGTTCGGCACCACGCGGGTGGAACTGGGCGTGCAGACGCTAGATGATGACATCTTCAAGCTGGTGAAGCGCGGGCATAATGTTGCGGAGGTGGTCAGGGCAACTAAATTGCTAAAAGATTACGGCTTTAAGGTTTACTATCACTGGATGCCGGGGCTGCCGGGTTCAAGTCAGGAGCGCGACTTAGAGCTGTCTCGGCAGCTTTTTGAAGATGATGATTTCAGACCTGACGGGCTCAAACTTTATCCTACGCTGGTTATTGCCGGCACCGAGTTAGAAAAATTGTACCAGGATGGCCGCTATCAACCTTATCCCATGGATGAATTAGTGAATTTAATGATAGGCATCAAAACCAACGTCCCTGGCTATGTCAGGATTCCGCGGGTGATGCGTGATATGCCCAGCAAATTCATAGTGGCCGGCTGTAAAGACCTGGCTTTGAGAAGCGCCATTAAAAAAAAGATGGAAAAGAGCGGCGTTGGCTGTAAATGTATCCGTTGCCATGAATACGGGCATCGGCTGAGGGATGGCGTGAAAATCGGCGAACCGCGATTGAAAAGACTGGACTACGATGCCTCTGGAGGACGAGAGGTATTTCTTTCCTTCGAGGATGACGAGGAGACTATATTCGGTCTGCTAAGGATGAGAATGGATTCCCCGGCACTTGGCAACGAAGACCTAGCCATAGTCAGAGAATTGCACGTCTTCGGCCAAGAGGTTCCTCTAGGGGAGAAGTATGCCGGAGCAACTCAGCACCTGGGGCTGGGTCTGGAGTTGCTGAAGGAGGCCGAACGAATCGCTAAAGAGTTTAAGGCTCGGAGAGTTGCTATCCTCAGCGGCGTAGGAGCCAGAGAATATTTCCGCTCTGAATGTGCCTATAAGCTAGACGGTGCCTACATGATTAAGCAGCTTTAAGTTTACATCCAGGAAATCAGGCCACCAGCTTTATATGCTTTTTACGATCAGAAATCTCGAATACAAAATCCCAAAAGACATCAAGTTCCAATTTCCTAATTTGGTAGCATCTATGTTTGAATCCATTTTACATTTTGGGAAAAGGCTGGTTATTGCTGGAGATACACTTGGCATGTATAATGATAACTAGGCGGGGTGATTCAAAGGTAAAGGAGAAATCATGCGACTATTATTAATTATCGGCCTTATACTTCTAGCCTTATGGCTGCTTGGTTTCCTGGTTATCCCGGGTTTGGGCTGGTTTCTGCATATACTGCTCATCGTAGCCGTTATCTTGCTAATTATATGGCTGCTGCGAAGAGTTTTTCATCTCTTTTAGGCGACCTGGAATCCTGAAGCCGAAGTCGGCGATTTAGCTAATGGCTTCGCTTTTTCCTCTTGTACCTTCCGTAGAGCTCTATAGCCAGTATATTCAATGAGATTGATAATATTAGAGGTATAAGCAGCAGCCACAGGTGCTTATAAATATCGATACTCAGATACTGGCAGACAAAAACTAGGATAAAGGCGAACAATACGCCTAACGCGGCGCACCCCACCGCAAAATAGATAATCTCTAGTGTAAAACTATCCCGTCCGGCCATTCTAAGCTTTTGACCTGCTCCGCATCTCCAGGTTTATATGCATCACTTTGGCAATAAGAAGGAAGACCAACGCCGATAGATAAGTCCACATCAGAAAAGCGATCAGAGCCCCTATGGAACCGTAGATAAGATTATAAGGGTTGAACACCCTGAGATAAACTAAAAATATTATCTTGGTGATTTCAAAACAAATGGCGGCAGCCAGTGCGCCCAACCATATATCTTTCCACTTCGGCCGTTTACTGGGCACGAACTTGTAAAGCAGAAGAAAGACTATGAAGGCAAGCGCGGTAGCTAAGATGTTGGCCAGTATACGCTCTATCAAGCTGCTACTGACCACCTCGGTTCCCTGTACCAGGATACCCTGCTCCGATACGGTGCTGAGGAACACAGTTATCAAGACAGACAAAAACAGGAGGAGGGCAGCGCCGATCATCATTATCAGGTTAATTAGCTGTCCCTTAAGCAGTGGCGCTGGCTTGCGGATTCCCCAGGCCGTATTCAATGAGGCTCTTATAGTATTGAAGAAAGACGTGCCGCCCCAGATGAGTCCGATTAGAGCCAAGACACCGATGGCGCCCCTGGCGGTGGCAACGCCAGTTACCGTGGTGGCAATCAA
>Ga0153916_10000200_pt1 | contig 37674 bp, 36 predicted proteins | sample Opewatmetagenome_FD_109642 | JGI IMG/M metagenome (GOLD analysis project Ga0153916, IMG submission 109642) | Freshwater wetland microbial communities from Ohio, USA - Open water 3 Core 3 Depth 4 metaG | ecosystem: Environmental > Aquatic > Freshwater > Wetlands | place: USA: Ohio, Lake Erie...
GCTGGGGCGGCATGCACAGTTGGCGGCGGATGATCCAGCTCCTGGAGATGGTCGACCGGCCCCAGACGCTCGGCTTCCAGGCCGACATGGCCCACACGCTGTTGTACCTGCTGGGCTACAACGCCCCGGAGGACGCCATCCTGCCGCCGGACTTCGACTGGAAAGACGAGGCGAGGTTCTACGCGGCCTACACGCAGTTGACCGACGCCCTGCGGCCCTGGACGGTCGATCTGCACATCGCCCAGAACGACGGCACGGTGCACGGCTCCGGCTCGCACGACAAGACCGGCCGCCACTGCCTGGCCACGGACCCGGGCGGCAAACTGGACATCGTCCGCTCGGCCGGCTACTGGCTCCGCGACAAGAGCGGGCAACTGACCAAGCGCTTCCGCCACGTCTGCTGGGACGGCTGCATGTTCCCCAACGCCACGATGATGAACCCCCAGACGTGGAACGACATCCTCCGGGCGATGATCGCCGTCCGCGACGCCCACGGGTGGAACGAATGATTCGGTCGCCAGCGACAGAGAATGCATCATGTGCAAGGAGGGAAAAGGGGAAAGGGGGGAAAAGGGAAAGGAAGAGCTGGAGTGTCTGATTCACCGGACCATCGGTTGCTTGATCGAAGTGCACCGTAGCCTCGGTCCCGGATTTCTGGAGAACGTTTACCACCGGGCGGTCGAGATCGAGTTGGCGCATCACGGCATTTCCTATGAGAGCGAAAAGGAGATTGCTCTCGAATACCGCGGCAAGCCCGTCGGCAATCACCGGTTTGATCTAGTCGTCGACGGCCGGCTGGTGGTTGAGTTGAAAACGGTCGATGTGCTCCACAAGAAGCACTACGCCCAGGTAAGATCGTATCTCAAGGCTCTGAACTGCCCGGTGGGACTGTTGGTCAATTTCTCCGAGTACCAACTCGACGTCAGGCGGGTTGAACTCGACGGTTAGCAACTGCTTGCCTTCCCCTTTTTCCCCTTTCCCATTTTCCCTTCTTACACTCGAATGAAAGTGACATAACACCACGTTTTCTCGACGGAGCAAGACCCCATGTCCAAACCCCTTCGCGTCGCCATGATCGGATGCGGCTTCATGGGCCGCGCACACTCGAATGCTTACTGCCAGGTGAACCACTTCTTCCCCCGCGAGCACCGGCCGGTGCTGAAGGTCTGCGTAGCGCGGCCCGAGGAGAAGGACAAGCTGGAAAAGTTCGCCGCGGCTTGGGGCTACGAGTCGATGGAGTTCGACTGGCGCAAGGCCGTCCAGCGGTCAGACGTCGACGTCGTGGACGTCTGCGTGCCCAACATCATGCACCACGACGTGGTCATCGCCGCGGCCCAGGCCGGCAAGATGATCGTCTGCGAGAAGCCGCTGGCGATGAACGCCGCCGAGGGCCGGGCGATGCTGGCCGCCGTGGAGAAGGCGGGCGTGGCGAACATGGTCTCCTTCAACTACCGCCGCGTCCCGGCCATCGCCCTGGCCAAGCAAGTGGTCGATGAGGGGCGGATCGGCCGGCCCTTCCACTACTGGGCCACGTACAACCAGGACTACACCATCTCGGCCGACGTGCCCCAGGGGGGCATGGCCCTCTGGCGGCTGGATATCAAGGTGGCCGGCTCCGGCGTGACCGGCGACCTCTTGGCCCACTCGATCGACACCGCCGAGTGGCTCAACGGCCCGATCGCCCGGGTCACGGCCCACACCGAGACCTTCGTCAAGGAGCGGAAGCACGCCGAGACGGGCAAGATGGAGAAGGTCGGCATCGACGACGCCTGCCTGTTCCTGGCCGTGTTTGCCAACGGCTCGATCGGCACTTTCGCCAGCACCCGCTACGCCCGCGGACGCAAGAACTACAACACCCTGGAGCTCAACGGCGAGCTGGGCGCGGTGCACTTCAACCTCGAAAACCCGCACCTCTTGGAGTATTTCCGCTACGCCGATCCCAAGACCGGGCAGAAGATCGAGGACCACCTGACCGGCTGGCAGACGATCCACGTGACCAACTTCGAGCACCCCTACATGAAGAGCTGGTGGGTGCCGGGCTGCACGATCGGCTACGAGCACACGTTCATCAACGGCCTGGCCGACTTCCTGGCCAGCCTGGAAGGCGGCCCCAAGTTCCAGCCCGACGTCCGCGCCGCCCTGCGGACCCAGATCGTCTGCGACGCGGTGCTCGATAGCGCGAAGAAGCACCAGTGGGTGGAAATACCCGAGTCGGTTGTGCTTTAGCACGACACGTACCAGTCCACCGCCGAAGGTGTACGAAAGTCAGCGCGAAAACGAGGCCCTTTCGCCGTGGAGGCCGTTCAAATGCGACAGTATTTCCTCGTTAAGCACGATCTTGAATCGTTTACGGCAATGCCTGGATTCATCTGGAGAACCAACTTGCCGAAAGAGAAGATACCCATCGGCTTCGGAATGGTCGCGGAGGGAGACCGTTGGATCGAATTCGCGTATATCAAGGACGAGGAATACCGCCAACCTTGCAGTGTGATCACAGGTTTCCGGGAGTGCGTGAAGCCGCACTGGTACGGCCAAATTCCCGTAAACGAGGGCACGCTGGACCCCGAGTTATGGCAGGGCCGACGGGCTCACTTGATTAAGGGGAAAAGGTGCGACGGATACCAGCCGCGTCATCCGGTCACTGTCCCGTCCATTCACCAGATGCTCCGCAAGAACATACAGCCACGCGTGGCTGTTGCTCGGATTAGCCTCGGCGACTTCAGAGTTGTCCGCGAGGAAACGCGCCGCCGGGAGTTGGACGCGCGCAAGATTCCCTTGCTGAAGCGAGAACCGCTGAACGAGCAGGAACTTCTGTCCGTTGTCGTTTGGGGCCAAAAGGAACTTGGAATCGAGAAGATTATCGAAGTCCAATGTCGCTTCCCAGACCTGCTCGTGTGCATTAACGGCCAAGAAGTCTACTTAGAACTGGAGGTCGATAGCCTTGGCTTTTGGGATCACATCAACAAGCGGCAGCTTCGACCCATTCGCAAAGGAAAGTGGAAGGGCAAGCTCGCAGCCAACGTGCGCGATAAGGACGATGACAGGCCTGTCGCCGTTCTGTGTTGGGTTGACGGGGACAAAGAGCACACGCTGAGGAAACATGTCCCTGATCTTCGGGTCTTCGAGCTCCAGGCCCTTCTTCGCGATGGGGGTAGGATCACCTGGCCATAGTCCGCGGGGCCGGTTTTCCGAGCGAACCAATTCAGGTGCGTTTCGGGGCGCCGTCGAAGAGTTCCGTGTGTGCGGCGTGGACGGGCGCGGAGGGAACGGACATTTTCAGCCCTTGGGATGACCGTAGAGGTAATGGTCGATGTTGACAGCCAGATTCGGGATGCCGGTCGGCACGGCAAGTTCGGCCACGCCATAGACGCCCTCTCCCGCCGCGGGCTGTTCGGCACGCTCGGCAAGCGTGACGACCACAATCGAGCCCTCCGGCAGTTTTACATCGCCGTCGAGTACGATCACGCTGTCCTGGACGCGTCCGCGATAAACAGTCGACATCTGCACATCTCCAACGCGACCGGCTGGCCGTCGTTAAACCGCCGCGGCAGGAGGATTTCGAACCGCCGAAATGAGTCGCTCATAGGTGGCCGGTCCCTCGACGACAAACGAGATGCCTTCAGTGGCCAAATACGCCAGGGCCGACTCGGGGACTGCCATCTCCCCCGTCGCCCAACTCTTGAACGAGAATCGGCCGGCCAGCGACCCCACAGCGCGGCGCTTCGACTCGGCGTCAGGAAAGTGAATGAGAATCATCATCGCGTCCTGATGCAGCTCTTCATGCAGACCTCTCAGCTATGTTATCACGGGGGGCAGGTTTCGACAAGACCGCGAGCCCTCCGGGCCGCGATTTCCCCCTCCCCTTGCAGTCTCCCGGTTCGCGACGCCATGCCACCCAGCGGGCCTTCGCGCTTCAGATAGCATCCGTGCTTGCGGAGATGCTGCAATAGCGCGTGGCGTTTCATTCGACCGTCACAATCTCGCGGATCGCGTCGGGGGGAACGCCCCGCAGCCCGTCTTTGCGACGATCCTCGAGCACAAGGGCGATCGCGTCGGAGAGGCTCCGCAGACACTCCTCCTTGGTGCGGCCCTGTCCATTCGCGCCGGGGATCTCAGGACAATACGCGACGAACCAGTCGCCGTCGCGCTCCACTACGGCCGTGAACTCGTTACGCATCGGCTGCTCCTGGTAACTCACGGTCGCCCAGCCGGGGCGTCGAACGATTCTCCATTCTATGCGTTGCCGTACAGGCCGTGGAGGGAGTATACTTCCTCGTCATGAATTACTTCGCCCACGCTCTCGCCTTCCTCGATGGGACGGAGCCCGACCCTTGCTTCGTGGCCGGGACGGCGGTGCCGGATTGGCTCGTGGTGGCGGATCGGCAGGTGCGGGTGCGGGCGCGGCACGTGCGGCCGGCGCTGGGCGACCCCGATCCGGCCGTCGCGGCCCTGGCCCGGGGGATTCTCCAGCATTTCCTCGACGACGCCCGCTTCCACGAGACCCGCGCCTTTGCCGAATCGTCGCTGGCACTGACGGCGGCGAGCAGGGACGCGCTGGGCGAAGAGCCGGGCCTCCGACCGGGCTTCCTGGGCCACCTGCTGGTGGAACTGCTCCTGGACGCGGCCCTGATCGTCGAGTCCCCCGGGCGTCTGGACCGCTACTACGGGCTTCTCGACGCTGTCGACGCGGCGTGGGTCCAGGCGGTGGTCAACCGGCTGGCACCCCGGCCCACCGCCCGGCTGGCAAGGATGATTTGCGGATTCCGCCGGGAGCGGATCTTGTGGGACTACCTTGAAGATGGCAAACTGCTGGTACGGCTGAACCAGGTGATGCGCCGGGTGGGCCTGGCCCCGCTGCCGGAACGATTCCGCGACGTCCTGCCCGAGGCCCGCCGCCTGGTCGCCGAACGCAAAGCGGAACTGCTCGAGGGTATCCCCGTGCCTGCTAAGCCGCTAGCGGCTTAGCGGCACAACCACCGACCCCAACCATGTGAGGAAAAGACCCATGCGTTTCGGGATGAACCTCCTGCTCTGGACGGACACGCTCGGCGAGTCGATGCTCCCGTTGCTCGACGAGTTGAAGCAGATCGGCTTCGACACGGTGGAGCTGCCGTGCTTCGATCTGGACAGTCTCGACAACTACACCCGCTGGGGCAAGCGGCTCGATGAGCTGGGCCTTTCGCGGACCGGCACGGCGGTCCGCGGTCCGGCGGATAACCCGATGAGCCCCGATCCGGCGATCCGCCGCAAGGGGGTCGAGGCCAACAAGCGGAACCTCGACTGCTGCGCGGCCGCGGGCTGCGAGGTGATGGCCGGACCGTTCCACTCGGCGCTCGGCCAGTTCAGCGGCAAGGGGCCCACGGCCGACGAGTGGAAATGGGCCGTCGAGAGCATGAGGGAAGTGGCCGAGCACGCCGCCAAGGTGAACGTGATCTTGGCAATGGAGTACCTCAACCGCTTCGAGTGTTACCTGCTCAACACCGCCGCCGACGGGGCCCGCTTCTGCCGCGACGTCAACCACCTCAACTGCAAGATGATGTACGACACCTTCCACGCACACATCGAAGAAAAGAACGTGACCAAGGCCATCTATGCCCTGAAAGACTGCCTCGTCCACGTCCACATCTCCGAAAACGACCGCAGCACGCCCGGCCGCGGCAACGTTCGCTGGAAACAGAACTTCGATGCCCTCCACAAGATCGGCTACGACCGGGTGATGGTCGTGGAGGCCTTCGGGCTGGCCCTGGAAAAGCTCGTCCCGGCCACCAAGATCTGGCGGCGGATGTACAAAAGCGAGCGGCAACTGGCCGCCGACGCGCTGAAGTTCATGAAGGCCGAGGTGGCCAAGCGGTGGAAATAGCCGGCTTCTCGATTGGCAAAGCCGCCGGCTACCAGGGCAGGCGGAAACATAGGGTTCGGTGCCAAATCGCCCTTGCCGCACGAGGCTCGGCGGCGCTATAGTGCCGATATGTCGACGGAGCCCGAGCCATCTTTGGATTCCCCACAGGATGGGGAGATGTCGCTGCAAGCGCTTAGCGAGGCTTTCGCTGAAGCGATAGGCCGGGCGCCCCCCCATTCCCCACCCGAGCAGGGTTTGCAGGGTGACCCGCCCTCGGAGAGTTCGGGCGAAAGTGCTCCTGCCGAACACGCGCTCGTCGACGAGCCGGCCGAAGGGCTTTCCACCGGCGGGGAGCAGTCGCCCGACGACCCCTGCCAGACCAGCCCCCTCACGATCCTCGAGGCGATGCTTTTCGTGGGCAACCGGGCGAGCGAGCCGCTGAGTCCGGGGCGGGTCGCCGAGTTGATGCGGGGAGTGGAGCCGGGCGAGGTCCCCGACCTGGTCGATCAACTGAACCGCGGCTACCTGGCCCGGGGCTGCCCCTACCAGATTGTCAGCGAGGGGGCCGGCTATCGCATGGCCCTGCGGCGGGAGTTCTCCGCGGTGCGAGCCAGGTTCTTCGGCCGGATCCGCGAGGCGCGGCTTTCCCAGGCAGCCGTCGACGTGCTGGCCATCGTGGCCTATCGCCAGCCGATCACGGCCGACGAGGTCTCGACCCTGCGGGGCAGGCCCAGCGGTCACTTGATCACCCAGTTGGTCCGCCGCCGCCTGCTCGCAGTCGAACGCGCGGCAGACAGGCCACGCAATCCGCAGTACCGCACCAGCGAGCGATTCCTCCAACTGTTCGGCTTGCAGAGCCTCGGCGACCTGCCGCAGAGCGACGAGGCCTGAGACCCGCCGGCGACAACTTTCTACAGCCGCGCCTGGCAAATTCTCCGAGGAGGATCTTGGACGTAAGTCCTTGTGCAAAAAGGACTTGTCGTTTCCCCCCGAAAACAGCACTGACGCCTCTCTGCCCAGGTGATAGAATTGGGTCTCCGCTGGAAATGTGCATCCGAGGGCAGTTGCTGCGGAGCGAAGTAGGTTTCCTGCCAGTCTCCCTTTATGGAAATCTCCCGGCTCTTGGCCGAGTTGCGCGCTGCGATTCCGCTCGTCGCCCCCTCGTTGTTGGCGGCTGATTTTGCCAACCTGGAGCGAGAAGTCCATCGTCTGGAGGACGCCGGCGCCCGAATGCTCCACCTGGACGTGATGGATGGGCATTTCGTGCCCAATCTGAGCTTCGGCGTTCCCGTGGTGGAGGCCGTCCGCCGGGTGACCGACTTGGTCCTGGACGTGCACCTGATGATCTCCGAGCCTCAGCACTTCCTTCAGCCGTTCCGCGAGGCGGGGGCGGACCTGCTGACGGTCCACGTCGAGGTGGCCGAGGACGCCCCCGGACTGTTGGACGAGATACACCACCTTGGAGCGGGGGCTGGGATCACCCTCAACCCGGCCACCCCCCTCTCCGCCCTGGAAGAATGCCTGACCCGGTGCGATCTGATCTTGGTGATGAGCGTCATGCCCGGTTTTGGGGGGCAGCACTTCCAGCCGGAAGCCCTCGAGAAGGTCCGCCAGCTTCGCGCCACAATAGGGCGAGAGGTGCTGCTGTCCATTGACGGCGGGGTGAACGGCGATACGATTGGTTCCTGTGCCGAGGCGGGGGCCCAGGTATTCGTCGTTGGAACCGGTCTTTTGGGCTATCCCGACTACCGCGGGCGAATGGCCGACCTGACGGCCGCCGCCCGGGCGGCCATTGACGTACGTGTCTAATCCTATGGTCCAGATCGTCTTGATTCTTCCCGGCTCGACGGACTTTGATCGCCAGCACCGCATCCAGGGCAACCTGGACGTCCCGCTCAACGATCAAGGCACCGCCGAAGTCAGTCGCATCATCGAGGAAATCCGCGGGCGGAACATCGAGGTGGTCTACACCGCGTGCTGCGAACCCGCCGCGCAGACGGCCGAGGCGATTGCCGCCGCCCTGGAGGTCAAGCTCCGCAAGCTGGATCGGATGCAGAACCTCAACCACGGCCTCTGGCAGGGGATGTCGATCGACGAAGTCCGTGTGAAACAGCCCAAGGTCTACCGGCAGTGGCAAGAACATCCCGAGTGCATCTGCCCGCCCCAGGGGGAGATGCTCGATCAGGCGGCCGAGCGGGTGGAAGCGGCACTGACCAAAATCCTCAAGCGCCACAAGGAGGGTGTGATCGCGCTGGTGGTCCCGGAGCCGCTGGCGAGCCTGGTCCGCCGCTTCGTCCACCACGGCGAGCTGGGAGACCTGTGGAAGGCGGCCACCGAGCACGGCCGCTGGGAGATCCTCGAGGTCAACCCCGAAGCCCTGGTCGCCAGCGGCTGATCCAGCCCGCCCTCGCCTTAGTAAACCTGCCCAGCTCGTCGTCGTGCACGCCCTGAGCGGACACGGGGCATTTCCCCGGGGACCGCCGCAAAGGGCCAATGCCCGAAATCAGCAGGAGACGGAACATGGCGTCGAAGGACCCCGATCCGAACACCTGGCGGAGCATGATCAAGCATCCCAAGCGGGCAGTCCCGGAGGGGCTCTGGAAACGCTGCCCGGGCTGCCAGCAGACGATCTTCCGCAAGGAGGCGGAGAAGCGGCTGGGGGTCTGCCCCGAGTGCGACTACCACTGGTACGTCCCCGCCCGGGAGCGAATCGGCCAGGTGCTGGACGAAGGAACCTTCGAGGAGTGGGACGCCGAGCTGGAGTCGGGCGATCCCCTGGGGTTTGTCGACAAGATCCCCTACCCCGAGCGGATCAAAAACGAGCAGGAGAAGACGGGGCTGCGGGAGGCGGCCGTGGTGGGCGCGGGCATGGTCCGCGGCCGCCGCGTCGCCTTCGGCGTCACCGATTCCGCTTTCATCATGGGGAGCATGGGCTCGGTCGTCGGCGAGAAGCTCACCCGGACCGTCGAGCGGGCCACCGCCCAGAAGCTGCCGCTGATCCTGATCTCCGGCTCCGGGGGAGGGGCAAGGATGCACGAGGGCGTGCTCTCGCTGATGCAGATGGCCAAGGTCTCCGCCGCCCTGGCCCGGTTCGACCAGGCCGGCGGGCTGTTTATCTCGGTCCTCACCAATCCGACGATGGGCGGGGTGGCCGCCAGCTTCGCCTCCCTGGGCGACGTGATTTTCGCCGAGCCCAAGGCCCTGATCGGCTTCGCCGGCCCGCGGACCATCGAGGCCACGATCCGCATCGAGCTCCCCAAGGGGTTCCAGACGAGCGAGTTCCTCCTGGAGCACGGCTTCGTCGACCGCATCGTCCGCCGCCCCGAGCTCAAGAGCGAAATCGCCCGGGCCATCGACTACTGCGGGAAGTAGGGTGAAACCAAGCAAGGAGGGTGGAGCCAATTCCCACCGCGTGCCGCGTTCAGCTATCAGCCGTCGGCGTTCGGCGGGCGATGTTCCCTGCCTCCTCCTACGGCTGTGCCGGGCGAAAGTGCTGAACGGGACCCTCGAAAGCGATCCGCGGGTCCGACACCTGGGCGTTGAAGGCCGCAATCACGAGCACTCCCGTGGCGTCGGCCAGCGCCTGCATGATCACGTGCCCCGGCCCGGCCCGTGCCACCGTGCCGGGCGTACAGGGAAGAACGGGCGCGCCTTGCGCGTTTTGCGCGCAGCCGATCGCCGTTTGGCTGAGCACGGCGCAAGCGTGCACTTCGATCCGCGGGTAGCTTCCGATGAAATGGCCCCGCAGGAGGCCGAAGCGCTGCGCGGTGGCCGGCGTGAGGCCTTGTCCTAACTCCACGGCGCCGCTGTTCCCGTGGCAGCACAGCCGCACCACGCCGACTCCCCGCGGACAGTATTCCAGGACCCTGCGGGCGATGCGGTCCATCGACCAGTTCGCATCCACGCGAACGTAGTACGATGGACCAGGCGCCGCCTCACGCTCTGCAGCACTATGGAAGCTTTCGGGGAGCCTAGCGTCCACCACGCTGACGTGCGGTTCAGGCATAACCCACCTCCGCTGGTGATCAAGAAAAGAGGGACTTTACCAGACCAGGGCACCCGCACGACCCCTCGGCAAGACATCGCTTCACCCGCCGAGGAGCCGAGAACGAGGGCGCCGGTCATTCTCTACCGGTCTCCTGGACTTTGTCAATCACCCCGCCAAGGAGTTATCGCCTTTCCCGTTGTGAGCATCGACTTTCTCATCCGCCACGGCTGCGCCCAGCGCATCAAGCCTCCCTGGATGGGCCACGGCTTCCTCTCTCGGCAAGCAAGCCGAGCGAGCCGACCAGCGCGAGGAAGAGGAGTGGCCCGGCCAGGGCGCCGAGGATTCCGCCGCAAAGCGCTCCCTGGGCGGCTCCCGCGCGGTCGCGGCAGAAGGCGAGGATGCCGGCGCCGATGCCCGCCCCGGCAACGCCCGCGAGGAATGCGTCCAGGGATCTCGCCCTGCCGCGGGTGCGAAGCCATCCGACCGTCGCGCCCAGGATGCTTCCGGGGATTGCGCCCAGGGACGCGGCGGCCATGGCTCCCAGGAAGGCGCCGCACAGCGCGCCGTTGACTGCGCCGATCACGAAGGCGAGCAATTTGACACAGCGGATCCGGCGGGCCGATCCGAAGAACAGTCCGTAGCAAGCCCCGGCCAGCCCTCCCACCGCGGCCAACACGCCGGCCGCAGCCAGTGCCGCGGCAGCCGCCCAGGCCACGGAGCCGACCGTCGCCCCAACGACGATCCCGTAGAATGCCCCGAACAGTCCGCACTGGGAAGTGGCCCGGACAAGGGGCCTCCTGGGCCATCCGCCGCGCGTGAGGGGCTCGTGATGGACCTCGCTGTCGGGCATGTTGCGCTGCGCTGGAGCGGCGGGCAAATCGGCGCCGAAAAGCCCCCGGCCGCGAGCGGCCGGGCTGAACCTTCAGGTCAGTCTATGCCGGGCAGTTGGGGCGGTGCAAGGGTCGCAGTCCGATCCTCCGGCCCGCTCGACGGAAGCGGAACCGTCGGCGCAGCATTCTCCTGGTGGCGCCGGTGGAGGTGGCGCAGTTCCAGGAAGAGCCAGACGCCGGTGATCAGGGAGGAAGTGAAGTCGGCGGTGGGAAAGGCGGCCCAGACGCCGTCGAGTCCGAAAAAATAGGGCAGCACCAGCACGGCGGGAATGAGGATCAGGACCTGCCGGGAAAGGCTCAACACGAGCGCGTGCCTGGGTTTCCCCACGGCCTGGAAGTAGCTGGAGCTGACGATCTGGAAGCCCACCAGCGGCAGCATCATCGTGCAGGTCCGCATGGCGTGGGTCCCCAGGTCGAGCAGTGCCTCGTCCTGCCGGCTGAAGAGGCGGATCAATTGGGACGGGAAGAGCGTGGTCAGCAGGAAGCCCGACAGGGCGATGGCCGAGGCCGCCGCGACGGCGGTTTGCAGCGCCCTTTTGACCCGGTCGAAGTTCTCCGCGCCGTAGTTGTAGCCGATGATCGGCTGGGCCCCCTGGTTAATGCCGAAGATCGGCATGGCGATCATCATGAACACGGCGTAGATGATTCCCATGGCGGAGACCGCCAGGTCGCCGCCGTAGTCGTGAAGCTGGTGGTTCAGCAGGCCGTTCATCACGCTGGCGGCCAACTGCATCACGAACAGGGGAGACCCGAGGGCGAAGATCGCCGCGCAGATGGGGCGGTGCCAGCGGAGGTTCGCCGGCCGCAGCTTGAGCAGGCTCCGGCCGCCGAGGAAGTAGGCCAGCACCCACACCGCGGAGACCGCCTGGGAGGCAACTGTGGCCAGCGCCGCCCCTTTCATTCCCAGGCCGAAGCCGAAGATCAAGATCGGCGCGAGGACCACGTTCAAGAGCACGCCGATCAAGAGCGTGAACATGGCGATCCGCGGGTTCCCTTCGCCGCGGATCACGGCGTTCAGGCCGAAGCCGACGACCTGGAAGACCGACCCCAGCACGATGATCTTGAGATAGTCGTGGGCGAAGGGGAGCACGGCCTGGCTGGCCCCGAACGCCTTCAGCAAGGGATCGAGCAACGCCAATCCCACCACGGTCAAGACAACCGAGGCAACCACCAGCAGGGAGAAGGCGTTGCCGAGCACTTGTTCGGCTTCGTTTCTCTTCTGTTCCCCGAGGCGGATCGAGACCAGGGCCGTGGCGCCGAAGCCGACGAGCATCGCGAAGGCCAGCAGGATCAGCATGAAGGGGAAGGCCACGGTGATGCCCGCGATGCCGTCGGGCCCGACCGCCTGCCCGACGAAGATCCGGTCCACCACGTAGTAGAGGGCCTGGGCCACCGTGCCGATGATGGCCGGGACCGAAAACGTCAGCAGCAGGTAGGGGATGTTCCCTTCGCCGAGCTTCTTGGCGCGGTCGGTGGTCATCGGGGCACTCACAGCAGGACGCTCCCGCGGGGCCGGGGGCTCAAAAAGGAAGCCCACGGTTAACCCAGGGGGTCGGGAGTCGTTTTCCATGTCGGCGAGAGAATCAACCCATACTCAGAAGCCGTTCCCGCCGACATGGAAAACGACTCCCGACCCCTTCGCAACAGAAACTCCCTAGGAGGCGTCCTCCAGGGTGCCCACGATCTCCCGCATCTCCGCCGTCTCGTGCTTGCTCTGCCACACGGCCCAAAGGATCAGCAGGACGGCGACGATCACCACCGCGATGCCGATCGGCCAGTGGGTGGCCAGGTTATCCAGAGGCAGGTCCTTGGCGCTCTTGGGATCGAACTGCTCGACGTCCGGCCGGATGCCCACTACGTTGCACGCCAACACCAGGCCGAGCCCCAGCAGGCTGACCATGTTCATCACCTTGACCATCGGGTTGATGGCCGGGCCGGCGGTGTCCTTCAAGGGATCGCCGACCGTGTCGCCGGTCACGCTGGCCTTGTGGGCCTCGGAGCCCTTGCCGCCGTAGAGGCCGTCCTCGATCATCTTTTTGGCGTTGTCCCACGCGCCGCCGGCGTTGGCCATGAACACGGCCAGGAGCTGCCCGACGAGGATCATCCCCGCCAGGAACCCACCCAGGGCGTAAGGGCCCAGGAGGAACCCGACGGCCATCGGGGCCAGGATCGCCAGCATGGCCGGGCCGATCAGCTCTTTCTGGGCGGTGCTGGTGCAGATGTCGACGACGCGGCCGTAGTTGGGCTTCTTGGTGCCGGCCATGATCCCCGGGTCCTTGAACTGCTGGCGGACCTCGTTGACGATGAAGAACGCCGCCCGCCCCACCGCCCGGATCAGCATCGAGCTGAACAGAAACGGCACGGCCCCGCCGATCAACAGCCCGATCAGCACCTTGGGATCGGCCACGGTGAGCATGCCGGAGAAGTAGTTGTACTGGGCCTCGGTCATCCGGTCGAGCTTGTCCTCGCTTCCCACGGCGATGACCGCGATGAAGCTGGCGAACAGCGACACCGCCGCGATCACCGCCGAGCCGATGGCGATGCCCTTGGTCTCGGCCTTGGTGGTGTTGCCCACGGCGTCCAGGTCGGCCAGGATCTGGCGGGCCCGCTTGTAGCTCCCCGGCTTCTCCTTCTCCATCGCCTCGCGGTCGTAGCCCATCTCGCCGATGCCGTTGGCGTTGTCGGCCACGGGCCCGAAGACGTCCATCGAGATCGTGTTGCCGGTCAGCGTGAGCATGCCGATGCCGGTCATGGCCACGCCGTAAGCGACGAACACCGGCGGCGCGCCCCCATAGCAGAGGACGGAGAGGATCACCGCCGCCGCGATCACCAGGAGGGCCGCCACCGTGCTCTCATAGCCGACGGCAAATCCCTGGATGATGTTCGTGGCATGACCCGTCTGGCAGGCGCGGGCGAGCGTCTTCACCGGGCTGTGCGAGGTGTGGGTGTAGTAGCTGGTCACCTTGTTCAGGGTGATCGCCAGGATGATCCCGATGAAGCAGGTGAGGACGGGCCGCGTATCCAGGCCGGTAGAGCCGAAGTTGTACCAGGCGGCGTTGGCCGGGCTGCGGCCGACGGTGGGCTTGGCGGGGTCGGCCGGGGCGAACCCGGCGGCGGCCTGCGGGTACTTCTCGACGTACGTCTGGCCGTCGGGGAAGGTGATGTTGAAGTTGAGGTAGAAGGCGCCGATCAGCACGAAGCCGACCACCGAGATCAGCGAGCCGATCCAGAAGCCGCGGTGGACGCTCTTCAAGGCGGTGTCCGAGGTGTCGTCGGCCCCGGCCTTGACGGTGTAGGTGCTGATGATCGAGCCCAAGACGCCGATGCCGCGGACCAGCAGGGGGAAGATCACGCCCTTGTGTCCGAAGCTGGCCATGCCGAGGATCATCGCGGCGACGATCGTCACTTCGTAGCTCTCGAAGATGTCGGCGGCCATGCCGGCGCAGTCGCCGACGTTGTCGCCGACGTTGTCGGCGATGGTGGCGGCGTTGCGGGGGTCGTCCTCGGGGATGCCGGCCTCGACCTTGCCCACCAGGTCGGCGCCGACGTCGGCGGCCTTGGTGTAGATCCCGCCGCCGACCCGCATGAACAGGGCCAACAGCGTGCCGCCGAAGCCGAAGCCCAAGAGGGCCTCGTAGGCCTTCTCGCCGTAGATCAGGAAGATGCAGGTGCCGCCCAGAAGCCCGAGCCCGTCGGTGAGCATGCCGGTGATCGTGCCGGTGCGGTAGCCGAGCTGGAGGGCCTCGCCGTAGCTCCGCTTGGCGGCCGCGGCGACACGGAGGTTGCCGGTGGTGGCCAGCTTCATGCCGTTCCAGCCGACGGCCAGGCTGAACAGCGAGCCCGCCAGGAACGCCCCGGCCCGGCCGAAGGCGAACTCCCAGTGGCCCCACTTGGTGAGAAACAGGGCGAACGTGATCACGATGATCAACGGCCCGATCTTGCGGAACTGGGCGTTGAGGTAGGCGTCGGCCCCTTCGCGGACCGCCGCGGCGATCTCCTGCATCTTCGCCGTTCCCTGGTCCGCCTCCCGCACCTGCTTGACCAGCATCCGGGCGTAGGCCAGGCCGGCAACTGCGACGGCGAGCACCGCCAAGAGCGCAAGCCGCTCGCCGCCGCTGAACTTCGCGGACCACAGCGGCTCGAACCACTGGAACGACTCACCGGCGTGGCTCCCCGCGGAGCCGACCGCGGACTCGCCCTGGGCCTCCTTCGGCTCGCCGCCGGACCAGGCCGGCGCGGCATAGTAGGCACCAAGGAAGAAGACTGCAAGCAACACCAGGAAGGCCGTCTTGACCTTACCCCTTCTCCACCTCTCTTGTAATGTTTCGATCATGGATACTCCTAGACGCTGCACACGGCCTACCAGAGACCCGTTTCAGACGTGTCTGGCCAAGCCGCGCGGTGGGGCCGCAAGAAAGCATAGGCCAGACGTTCCCCAGTAAGGTGTCCAGGCTATCGGAAGGGGACTTTGTTGTCAAATGGCTACGTCTTATGGGGGTCGGTATATGCCATTCTACGGCAGTCCATCCCCTGACGGTGGTGATCCGCTTCACGTCCCAGTTTGCCGCCCCCGCGGCTCGGTTGCGCGGCGGGAAACGGATTTTTCGTTTGTGTTTTCCCGCACAGTCAATTACGATAAGGAGAGTGACCCTGTGAGAAGAGCAGCGGGCGTTTTGCCGCTGCGCTATAGGCGCTATTACCCTTTCGGAGGACCGCGGTCATGACGTCCAATCGGAACAGGTCGTACTTACCACGGCTGGCTTTGGTTTGTGCTCTGGTGCTCGTCCCCGCAGTGCTATCGGCGGCCGAGCGTTCGAAAGGGCGCGGTGCGGGTCCCTCCGCGCCGGCCGGTGAAACGGTGGACGTGTTCGCGGCCATCGAGAAGGGCCAGATCGAGGTCCTCTTGACGGCCAAGGATTCCACCCAGTGCACGGTGAGGGTGAAGAACAAGACCGACAAGCCGCTGAGCGTGAGGCTTCCGGAGGCGTTCGCCGGCGTCCCGGTGCTCGCGCAGTTCGGCGGCGAGGGGGGCTTGGTCGGCGGTGGTCGTAGGGGCGGTCGCGGCGGCGGGTACGGGGGCGGCTATGGCGGCGGCGGTGGCTATGGCGGCGGTATGCAGGGCTTCGGCGGCGGCATGGGCGGCATGGGTGGATACGGAGGCATGGGCGGCATGGGTGGCATGGGCGGCATGGGTGGCATGATGTGGAACATCCCGCCCGAAAAATTCGATAAGATCACAGTCCCCATCGTCTGCCTCGACCACGGCAAGCAGGACCCCCGCGAGACCGTCAAGTACGAGATCAAACCGATCGAAAAGTACACCGACAAGCCCGTCGTGCACGAGGTCTGCAAGGCGCTGGGCAAGGGGCTCGTCCCCCAGCGCGTGGCCCAGGTCGCCGCCTGGCACCTCAACAACGGCCTCACTTGGGAGCAACTGGCGGCCAAGCAGCGCCGCCACGTCACCGGCCTGAGGGAGCCGTATTTCTCTCCCCAGGAGCTCCAGGCCGCCGTGAAGCTGGTAAGCGCCGCCGCCAGCACGGTCGAGCAGCAGAAGAAGACCAGCAAGTCGCAATCGCTCAGCCAGAACTGAAGCGCGTAGGGAGCTTCAGTCCTTGAGCAGCTTCTCGCGGAGGATCTGGGCAATCAGTGGATTGTACTCGCCGGAGCTGGTACGGGGCGGGATCCAGTGCTGGTAGTCGAAGTCGGGGTAGCTAAGCGGCCGGTGCAGCCCGCGGTGAATCACGAAGAAATCCTGGACCTTGGCGGCGTCCTCGGGACTGTCGTACTGTCCGAGGTCGATCTTCGGCTCCGGCACGTTGCCCACCATCTGCTCCAGCCCGCAGCCCACGTAGACGAAGAACTGCCGGAAATCGCGGACGGCGTTGATTTGCGGGCCACCCCCGTAGTCGCCCACCCAGATCCTCTCATGGGTCTCGATCACCCGATGGGGCAGGCTGACGCACAGCCGCACCTCCGCCTCCGGATCGAACCGCTCCAAGAGCCGGATCAACTCGACGACTTTCATGGGCCACCTCGCAGCACGCTGACGCCCCGGGGCAATTCTCGACCATGATGGTGCGGGAATTCCGGCGGGCTACTTCTTGCGATCGGCCAGATAGTCGTTCAGCTCGATGGCGAACTTGTTGTCGGCGCCGGCCTTCACTTCGACGCCGATGGGCGACTTGGCGGCGGTCGTCAGCTCGTCGGGAATCAGGCTCTTCTGCGTCTTGACGGTTTCCAGGTAGGCTTTCAAGCCCTCCTCGTAAGACTCGCCGTCGGGGGTCTTTGCCCTTTCCCCGACGCTGATCTTGTTCACGCCGACCTTGAACTTGCCGGCGGGGGCTCCGTCGTAGGTGGCATGGGTCTTCATTTGGGCGACGCCGTTGGCATCGGTTCGGCCGTTGGCCGACCACTGCCCCGCCTCGGGAGCAAAGGTGATGATCGCGCCGTCGACCGGTTTGCCTCCCATGGTGACGGTCACCTGGCACCGATACAGATTGGGCAAGCCCGCCGGCTTGGGCTGACCGCCGCATCCGAGCAGCGTGCAGAGCAGGGGGGCGACACTCACAAGGGCAACTACGCGGCAATTCATGTTCGTCCTCCGGATAGATCAGTACGGTTGGCGCGTCGAAAGGACATCTCCCCGACAGCGAGGATCGCCAACCCCGCGGCTTGCCCGCAAAACTACCGTGCGGCCCCCGGTCGCGGTCCGATGGCGGCTCGCTAGGACCGTATTCTGGCCTAGCGGCGGCGGACCTGCAAGACAGGGCGCTAGGACACTCCGGCCAATCACCTCGGCATGGGAATAGTGCGAGGGGCCCGCTTGCCCCCCCAAGTTGTTGGGGGGGTGCTCCGGAGGCCCTCTCCCGATCGCAAGAATCGGCAGTTTTTTCTGACAGATCTGCTTGAATCGGTCTGGCCTGGCAAGTATCATGCATGGTTGCTGGCGTTCTCTTTTCCCCGGGTGGGACTATTGTTCTTCTTTTTTTGGGGAGCGGGATATGGAGCGGAAGCGTTCTGGCTTCACCTTGGTGGAGCTCTTGGTGGTGATTGCCATTATTGGCATCCTGATTGCCCTGTTGCTGCCTGCGGTGCAGGCGGCGCGTGAGGCGGCCCGCCGCTCGCAGTGCAGCAATAATCTGCACCAGATCGCGGTTGGGCTGCACAATTACGCCGACATCTACAAGGTCTTCCCGTATGGCTGCGGCGGGCCCTCGCAGACGGGGGACTATGGCGGCGTCCACTACTGGAGTGCGTTCAAGGCGATTCTCCCTTACGTGGAACAGACGGCCCGGCACGACCAGATGCAGGCCGACCCGCGGACGCCGTGGACAGACTACCCTCCCCACCAAGGCCCGATGCAGACCTACTTGTGCCCGTCGGATGGCGCCGCGCCGCGGCCGCCCTACGGGATGCCCAACGGTGCCCGCTGCAGTTATGTCACTTCCCGGGGAGACGTAACTTGGGACAACATGACATTCACCACCGCCGGTCGGATTCGCGGGATGTTCGGTTCTGTCTACCACAGGAGCTTCGCGGAAGTCACCGACGGCACGAGCAACACGGTCGCGGTGAGCGAGACAGCCACCGCGATCGGAACGTATTACAAGGCGATTCGGGGCGGAGTCATCCGTTCTTCGATCGCCCACTTGGACTGGGACCCTTCCGGCTGCATGGCGGTGCGTGACCCCAACAATTCCCAGATGATGGTCGGGAACGACCAGTGGCATTTCCGCGGCAACTGGTTCGCCGATGGCCGGCCCTGCAACGGCGGCTTCACCACGGTCCTGCCGCCCAACTCCCCCAGTTGCGCGGGCCTGGAAGGGGCATGGGATGAAGCGGCGTGGGGGATCTACAGCGCCAACAGCTTCCATACGGCCGGGATCAACGTTGCCTTGGCCGATGCCTCGGTGCGGTTCATCAGCGACACGATCAACTGCGGGAATATTACCACCGGATCCCCAAGCCAGAGGGGTAGCCAAAGTCCGTACGGCGTCTGGGGCGCTTTGGGGACGGTCGGCGAAGGGGAAGCCCTCCAGCCGCCCAACTAGCAGTCGCTCAAACCGGAGTCGGCGGTCTGCCTCGGTTGCCATGCCCGCGCTCGTCGCAGGTCTCCGCCGCCGGGGCTTCGGCGTGATCCCAAAGCTCGGTCGTGCCCAGTTACAAGTCGGCGTGGTGCGCCGTGCAACATCCGCGTTGGAAGGAACTGGGCAGGGAAAAGGAGGGGGGCTGAGGGGCGCTGATCTGGCGACGCAAACCGCCAGTTCGGGGGGGCGCGTCCACCGCGGTGGCTCGTAGCACAGGCATCCTGCCGCCCCCTGTCTCGGACTCTCCTTGCTGCCGCCGCCGCAGATGGTATAATCAGCGGTAACAAAGGGAGACGATTCGGACGTGAGCCCCGAAAGGTCCCTTGCCTGAGTCCCGGATTGGCGACGATCCGGGCAGGGCGAGGAGCGTTCTCGCGCCGATCCCGCCGCCGTGGACCCTGCCGGGTCCGGCCGCGGCGAAGGCTCCCCTTGAGCGTGTGGGGCCGTACCTTCTTTCGTGAAAGGGGCCGTGGGCGAAGGTTTTCGGCCAGCTTGCGTCGATTCGAGCTTTTTTCGAGGAGTGGCGGACATGCCGCAAGGTACCATCAAAAAGCTGGTGGCGGACAGGGGTTTCGGTTTCATCAAGGGGGAGCAAGGTGAGTTGTTCTTTCACCACTCCGCCCTTGAGGGGACGACCATCGAGGCCCTTCGCCCCGGGCAGACGGTCGAATACGAAGAGGGCCAGGGTCCCAAGGGCCCTCGCGCCGAGAAGGTCCGGCCGGTCGGATGAGCAGTCGGGTCCGTGCGCCAGCCGCGGCGTGGCCCCCAAAACTGCGTTTCGGGGGCCTTTTTTCTGCGCCCTATCCCGGCGACCGCGGCTCGGCCGAGGGCCTTTCCACCGGCGGCTTCTCGGGCGGCGGTTCCGCCGCCGGCGGTTTGCGGCGGCGACGGGCGTCGAGGAACGACTTGATCGACATCGCCACGAACACGCCGCACAGCACGGCCATCGTCGCCCGGAACAAAAGCGCCTGTTTCTCGACGAGGAGCTGCCCCAGCTCGACCAGGGAATACGCCGTGGCGAAGAAGCCCAAGAGGCCCACCACCACCGCCGCGTGCATCGCGCGGGCCCGCCACGAGCTGTTGAGCGCGGCGACGCCGAGGGCCAGGATTACCAGGCCAAACACGGCCGGGAGCAAGGCGGTGATCCAAGTGGTCCACCCTGCCTGGTCGGCGCCGAAGTAGCTCCCCAGGCCCAGGGCGGCCAGCAGCCCGCCGAAGACGATCGCGGTTCGTGCCATCGTACAGTTCCCAACGCTAGAAAGAACCAAAGGGGTCGGGAGTCGTTTTTCATGTCGGCGAGAGAGTCAACCCATATTCGGAAGCCATTCCCGCCGACATGAAAAACGACTCCCGACCCCCTCCGGGCAATTCTGGCTTCGCGAAAATTGGGACAGTCCCCAGGCTACTCCAGCATCTCGCGGAATTGATCGAACAGGTAGCTGCTGTCGTGGGGGCCGGCCGAGGCTTCCGGATGGTACTGCACGCTGAAGGCCGGGAGCTTGCGGTGGCGAAGCCCCTCGACGGTGTTGTCGTTGAGATTGACGTGGGTCACCTCCAGCTCGGCGGGCATCGACTCGCACACGACGGCGAAGCCGTGGTTCTGGCAGGTGATCTCGACGCGCCCGGTGGCGTGGTTGAGCACCGGCTGGTTGGCCCCGCGGTGGCCGAACTTCAGCTTGAAGGTCTTGGCCCCGCAGGCCAGCGCCAGCAGTTGGTGCCCCAGGCAGATCCCGAAGACCGGCTTCCTGCCCAACAGTCCGCGGACCGTCTCCTGGGCGTAGCTCACCGGCTCCGGGTCGCCGGGCCCGTTGGAGAGGACGACCCCGTCGGGCTTCAAGGCGAGGACCTCGTCGGCGGTGATCGTGCCGGGGACGACCGTCACGCGGCAGCCGAGGTCGAACAGGTGCCGGGCGATGTTCCACTTCATGCCGAAATCCAGCGCGACCACGTGGGGACGGCCGGCCGAGGGCTCGCGCCGCGGGCGGACGCCGGGCGTCAGCCGCGTCCAGGCGCTGAGCGCCTCGCCCCACTGGATCGGCCGATCGGGGAGCACCTCGCGGACGAGGTCCCGGCCCACCAGGCCCGGGCTGGCGGCCGCCTTGGCCACCAGGCTCGCGTCGTCCCGGTCGACGGTGGAGAGGACCCCCTTCATCGCGCCGCGGATTCGTATCCGGCGGACCAGGGCGCGGGTGTCGATCCCTTCCAGGGCGACGATCTGGTGGCGAACGAGAAAACTGTGCAAATCATCGTCGGCACGGAAATTGCTCACCCGCCGGCTCCGCTCCCGCACCACGAACCCGGCCAGGTGCGGCTTGGCGCTTTCGAGGTCCTCGCCGTTGACGCCGTAGTTGCCGATCTCCGGATAGGTCATCGTCACGATCTGGCCGCGGTAGCTGGGGTCGGTGAGGATCTCCTGGTATCCGGTCATCGAGGTGTTGAAGCAGACCTCGCCGTCCACCTCGCCCGGGGCCCCGAACGCCTTTCCGCTGTAGACGGTGCCGTCTTCCAGGGCAAGTTTCGCGATCTCGGCCATCTTCACCAAACGCTCGCTTCGGAGGTGTCCATCGTGGCAAGGGTTTCGGTTTATGCGGGCGCGGCCAGCGGCGGGCTTTCTAGAAGCCGGCGGGGCAAGAGGGCACGCGGGTTCGCTGCTAAAGTCTCTAGGCGGGTCGGCCCGATAGCTTTGGTACGGCTGTGGGTCTACGAACCGGGCGAGCCCACAAGCTCCCCTGATTCGGACAGCCGTTTATAAGGGCTCTTGTTCCGGCGAGCAAGAGCCCTTCTTGTTTGCCCAATTCCACAGGCCGCCGGGAAACTGGGTCATTTGGGTAGGCGCTCTTCGTCCCGCACGGCGACCTTCGCCCCCAGGCAGCGGCCGATCTGGCGGACCGCCTGGCGGAGCCGGTTCTCGTTTTCCACCAAGGCCATGCGGAGATATCCTTCTCCGGCAGGCCCAAAGCCTGCGCCTGGGCTGGCCACCACGTCCCCCTCTTCCAGCAGTTTCATGGCAAAGTCGAAGGAATTCATCCGGCTTGCCCAGGGCTCCGGGATCCTTGCCCAGACGAACATCGTCGCCCGGGGGCGGACGATCGGCCAGCCCAGTCGCTCCAGACCCTCACAAAGGACGTCGCGGCGGCGCTCGTAGACCTTGGCTTGGGCCTCGACGGCCGCGTCGGTGTGCCGCAGGGCCATAATTGCGGCAATCTGGATCGGCTGGAACATCCCGTAGTCGTAGTAGGTCTTGATCGTGGCCAGGGCCCGGATCATCTCCGCGTTGCCCGCGCAGAAACCGACCCGCCAGCCCGCCATGTTGTACCCCTTGCTCATCGTGGTCAGCTCCACGCCGATGTCGATGGCCCCCGGGGCGGCCAGGAAGCTGGGGGTCTTGTAGCCGTCGAAGACCACGTCGGCGTAGGCCAGGTCGCTGATCACCATGAACTGATACCGCTTCGCCAGCTTCACCAATTCCACGTAGAACTCCGGCTCGACGGTGGTGGTCGAGGGGTTGTGCGGAAAATTGACGATCAGCAGCTTCGGCTTGGGGTACAGATGCTGGCAGGTATAGGCGATGTTGGAGAGGTATTTCTCGGTGTCGGTGACCTCCAGGAGGATTTGGTTTCCCCCCGCCAGGGCGACGGCGTAAAGATGGGCGGGATAGGAGGGGGCCGGCACAATGGCCGTGTCCCCCGGCCCAATCAGCGCCAAGCACATGTGGCTGAACCCCTCCTTGGAGCCGAGGCAGACGACCACCTCGCGCTCGGGGTCGAGCCTCACTCCATACTGCTTGAAGTACTTCCCGGCCACGTCCCGGCGAAGGTTCAACAGGCCCAGGCTCTCGCTGTATCCGTGGTTCTTGGGGTCCCGGGCGGCCTCGGCGAGCTTTTCGATGACCAGCTCTTCGGGGGGGTCGCTGGGGTTGCCCATCCCCAGATCGATCACGTCCTCCCCGGCGCGGCGCTTCTCATACATCAGCCGGTTGATCCGCGCGAACAGGTAGGGGGGCAGCCGCTTCACCCGATCGGCAACCTCGATCGAGAAAGGCCGGCCGCCAGCGACCATTTCGCCACGGGAATTGTCTTGGCTCATAGGCTGACCGCAAACCACCAAGGGGTGTCCATGCATGATGAATGATGTCTCGAAACGTGTAAAGAGCTATCGGCCGTGATGTTTAGTGCTTTATGTGTCCCCACCAACCCCCGCTTGATACGGGGTGCTCGGCAGCAAATAATGGAGACTATGAGCGATCGCCATGGCCAGCTCGATTCCCGGATTGAAATCGTCACCCCGGAGAACATCGCCTTCCAGTACCGGGTGGCGGGCCCTTTTCGCCGCTTGCCGGCGTTCCTGATCGACGTGGCGATCTGCCTGGTCACCTTCGCCGTCCTCAGTCTCGCGATCATGCTGGTCTCCTTTTGGTTCGGTATTCCCAACGTCGGGGCCGGCGTCCTCTTGCTGATCCTGTTCGTCCTGGTGTGGTTCTACGGCGGACTGTTCGAGACGTTCTGCAACGGGCAGACCCCCGGCAAGCGGCTGATGGAAATCCGGGTGCTTTCGATCGATGGCCGGCCGATCGACGGCCTGCAGGCGGTGCTGCGGAACATCTTGCGGGTGGTGGACGCGCCGCCCCCCGTTTTTTTCCCCATAGGGTTGGTGGCGGCGGCGATGAACCGCCGCTTCCAGCGGCTGGGCGACCTGGCCGCCGGGACGATGGTCGTCGTCGAGGAGCCGCGGTGGTTTCACGGGGTGGTGCGGATCAGCGATCCGCAGGCGCTGTGGCTGGCGGGCCAGATCCCGCCCGGTTTTCAGGCCAGCCGCTCGCTGGCGCGGGCCTTGGCGCTCTACGTCCAGCGGCGGTTCCACTTGGCCTGGCCGCGGCGGATCGAGATCGCCTCTCACGTCGCCCTTCCCCTGCGCGACCGTTTTCAGCTCCCGCCCGGAACCGATCTCGACCAATTGCTCTGCGGCTTGTACCACCGCACGTTCATTACGGAGCGGAGTGCCGAGTCGTCGGCCGCCGGCGCGTCGCCGTTTGCGCCGGCCGCGGGGACGATGCCTCCGCCTGCCCCGCCCGCCAAGGTTCCGCCGCAGCGAATTGAACTTGCAGCCACGCGCAGCCAAGGAGGCCGCCGATGATTCAGCGCAGCTTCCCATTCATCCTTCATCCTTCATCCTTCATCCTTCCCCCATGAAGGTCTCCGATCTCGTGGAATCCCGCCAGCAGAACTGGCGGGAGCTGGAAGCGCTGTGCTCCCGCATGGAGCGGTGGTTCGGCCGCAGGGTGGACGCGCCGGCGGTGGCCCGCTTCTCCGCGTTGTACCGGGCGGCCTGCGCCGACCTGGCCCTGGCCGACGCCTACCAGTTGCCCCCCGGGACGATCCAGTACCTTCACCGCCTCGTGGGCCGGGCCCACAACCAGCTCTACCGGAGCCGGATGTTCCGGGTGGGGACGTGGGCCCGGCAGTTGCTGGTCGACGTGCCGCAGCGGCTGTTTGCCGACAACTACCTCCGCCTGGCATTCTGCGTTTTCTGGGGCATCTTCTTCCTCTCGATGACCCTGGCCTACACCGACCCGGGGTATGCCGAGCGGGTCGCGGGGGAAGAGATGCTCAGCATGATCGAAGAGCAATTCTCGCACCCGATGTGGGAGGACCCGGCCCGGGCCGGCTTCTACATCTTCAACAACGTCGGCATCGGGCTGCGGTGCTTCGCCTTCGGAGTGGGGTTCGGCGTGCTCGGACTGTACATCACGGTCTACAACGCCGCGCTTTTGGGCGCGGTCTTCGGTCACATGGCCGGCAGCGCAGGGCGGGAGAACTTCTTCGAGTTCGTCACCGCGCACGGGCCGCTGGAGCTGACCGCGGTCGTCCTCTCGGCCGCCGCCGGGATGCAACTGGGGTTCTCCCTGGTCGATACCCGCGGCCTGACGCGGCTGGCCGCCCTCCGCGAGGGGGGGCGAGCGGCGATGCCCGTGATGGGCGCGGCGATCGTGCTGTTCGCCCTGGCCGCCCTGATCGAATCCAGCGTCTCGCCGGCGCCGCTCCCCTACTGGGTCAAAGCGCTCACGGCCGGCGTCTCGACCGGGCTGCTCTTGTTCTACTTCGTGGTCCTGGGCTATCCGCGAGGAGAGTGACCGTGGAACTGGACAGGACGCGGATCGCGATTCGGGAGCGGGGGTACCTCGAGATCCTCGACCTCGCGCTGCACGTGATCCGCGCGTTCGCCCGCCCCTTGACGCTGGCCCTGGCGGCCGGGGCCCTGCCGGCGATGCTCTTCAACGGGTGGCTGCTGGCCGATTACTCGCGGGAGGACTACGAGATCGGCGTGCCGCTGTCCTACGTTTTCTGGATGCTGGTCCTGGTGTGCTTCGAGGCCCCGCTGGTCACCGCGCCTGTGACCCTCTACCTGGGCCGCGCGGTGTTCACCGAGCGGCCCTCCCTCGGCGAGCTCGCCCGGAGCCTGCTGGAAAGGCTCCCTCAGCTCCTGTTGTTCCAAGGCCTGCTGCGCGTATTCGTCTTCCCGCGGCGGTACCTGAACGAGGTGATCCTGCTGGATCGAAACCCGCTTGTGGCGCGGGACCCGCGGAGAAAGTCGACGCGGCGACGGGCCGCCGAGTTCCACCGCGGCGAGGGGGCGGACCTGATGGCCCGGGCCATCTTCTCGATGCTCCTCGGGACGCTGTTGTTCTTCTCCATCTGGTCCTCCATTTTCGCCCTTCGCGCGGTGCTGTTGAGCGACCTGGCGTGGGACCTTACGATGTTCACGATCTGGATGCCGGCGACGCTGTGGATCGTGATCGGGCTGTTTACCGTGGCGCGGTTCCTCGGCTATCTCGACCTGCGGATCCGCCGCGAGGGTTGGGAGGTCGAGCTGATGCTCCGCGCCGAGGGCGACCGGCTGGTGAGGCAATGGTCATGACGGCCGCCTGCTGCGTCTTACTGTGCCTGGGCAACGTCCTCGCGGCGACCGATCCCGAAGCGGCGGTCGCCTCCGGGCGGAAGGCCCTGGACCATTGGGTCGGCGGCTACCCGTGGTACGACGCCCGCACGGACGACCTCCGGCCGGTCGACGTCTCCGAGCCTTGGGTCCCGCAGCGGCAACCGGGCAGCTTTTCGCTCAACCTGGAGCCGCTGCTGCGGTGGCTGGCTTGGATCCTCTTGGTCCTGTTCCTGGCCGCGCTTGCCTACGTGCTGGTCCGCGTGTACCTGAGCCGGACCCGGGGAGGGAGCCCGGACGGAGACGACGCCGGCCCCTCCGATGCGGCCGACCGGCAGCGGCGGAGCGAGGCCCTCCCTCTGCCGGCCGCTCGTCTCGAAGGAGACTTGCTGGCGCAGGCCCGGCGGCATTACCGGGAAGGCCGCTTCGGCGAGGCGATCCTCTACCTGTTCGGCTACCAGCTCGTCGAGCTCGACAAGCGCCAGCGGATCCGCCTGGCCAAGGGCAAGACCAATCGCCAATACCTGCGGGAGATCGGCGGCCCAGGCCGGCTGCGGCGGCTGGTCGAGCAGACGATGGTCGCCTTCGAGGACTTTTTCTTCGGCCGCCACGCGATCGATCGGGCCCGGTTCGAATCGTGCTGGTCCCGGCTGGCCGAATTCGACTCCTTGGCTGCCGAGGGGACGCCATGACAAACGGGCAAGGGGACGCTGGGGGACTGTCCCAATTTTCGCGTGGGGGACTGTCCCAATTTTCGCGCAGCGAAAATGGGACTGTCCCCTTCCCGAGCGCCGAGCGCGACCACCGGCCGCGGCCGAACGGCGGGCGAGCCCGCCGGCTAAACGGCTACTGCCCTCTTCCCTCTTCCCTCTCTCCTCGTCCCTCGTCGCTCGTCCCTCGTCCCTCGTCCCTCTGCCCGCTGCTTGCCGCCCTTGGCCTGCTCGTCCTCCTGCTCGCGGCCGGCTGCCGCGCGAAGGACATCGACACGATCTACGGCCGGCGGTCGGGGATCAGAGGGGCGAGCGTCAACGGGACGGGCGTCCTGGCCGACATGTTCGAGCGCGCCGGCCACAAGGTGCTCGCGCGCACGAGCCTTTCGCCGTGGCTTCGTCAGAACGCCGACTGCATCGTCTGGTTCCCCGACGATTTCCGCGGGCCTTCTCCCCAGGTGCAGACTTGGCTGGTAGGCTGGCTCGCGGAGGAGCCGGAGCGGACGCTGATCTACGTGGGCCGCGATTTCGACGCCGCACCGCGGTACTGGGAGAAGATCCGGGCGCTGGCTCCGGCGTCGCAACTGGCGGAGATTCAGCGGCGCAAAGCGGCGGCCGATCTGCTGTTCAACGAACAGCGGGCCCGGCTCCGCGAGAACGAGGACTGCGGCTGGTTCAAGGTGGACGTCAAGCCGGCCCCCCGCCAGGTGTCATCCCTCGAAGGAGAGCCCGAGTGGCTGGCCGGGGTCGATCCGTCGAAAGCCGAGATCGAGCTTGCCAGCCGGCTCGTTCCTTCTCCGGAGGCGGAAGCGTTGCTCACGTCGGGCAGCGACGTGCTCGTGAGCCGGCAGTTGGTGGAAGACAGCCAGTTGATCGTCGTGGCCAACGGCTCCTTCCTGCTGAACCTGCCGCTGGTGAACCACGAGCATCGCAAGCTGGCGGGGCACCTGATCCACCAGATCGGCCCGCCGCCGCAGACGGTGGTTTTCCTGCAGAGCTTCGCCGGGGGGCCGCCGATCCGCGACAAGGATCCCAGCCCGAATCCCCCAAGCGGCCTGGAGATCCTCAACGTCTGGCCGACCAACTGGATCCTCATGCACCTGGTCGTGGCCGGCATCCTTTTCTGTTTTGCGCGGTACCCGATCTTCGGCCGGCCGCTCGAGCCGAAGCCGGACGGTCGCTCCGACTTCGGGCGGCACATCGAGGCGGTGGGGCAGTGGCTGGCCCGCTCGGGGGACGAGGAATATGCGGCAAGGCGGCTGTCTAGTTTTCAAAAGATCCAAGAGGAAGGGTGAGCCCCGAAGATGCTTGAACCCGCCCGCGACCCGCAGATCGAATCGACCCCTCCCGATCCGCCCCTTTCCGCCGGCGGTGCGCCCGGTGGCGGTCCGCCCGCTGGCGATGCGGCTAGCGGCGGTGCGCCCGGGGACGGCGCGCCCGGCGGCGGCCAGCCGGCCCTTTTGATGCCGGCCGAGGCCGCGGTCGCCGACGGCGCGACCTCGCCCGAGCGGAAGCTGTTCGAGCGGATCACGGCGGAGATCCGCAAGATTTTCGTGGGGCAGGAGGAGCTGGTCCTGGGGACGCTGGTGGCGTTGTTCTCCAACGGCCACGTGCTGATCGAGAGCGTGCCGGGGCTGGGCAAGACGCTCTTCGTGCGAACCCTAGGCCGCGTGCTGGGCTGCCAGTTCGGCCGCATCCAGTTTACGGCCGACCTGATGCCCTCCGACATCACCGGGGCCCCGATCTTCGACATGCGGACCCAGGAGTTCCACTTCCGCCCCGGCCCGGTCTTCACCCAGCTCCTCCTGGCCGACGAGATCAACCGCTCGCCGGCGAAGACCCACGCGGCGCTGTTGGAGATCATGCAGGAGTACCGGGTGACGATCGAGCGGACCAGCCACAAGATCCAGCGGCCGTTCCTGGTCCTGGCCACGCAGAACCCGATCGAGGCCGAGGGGACCTACAACCTGCCCGAGGCCCAGTTGGACCGCTTCATGTTCAAGCTGCTCGTCAGCTATCCCTCCTTTGACCAGGAGGCGGAGATCCTCTCGATGCACAGCGTGCAGGTGGACCTCGACCAGCGGCTGGAGGCCCTCGAGACGGTGACCGATCCCGCGGAGATCGTCGACATGGCCCGCCGCGCCGGCGAGGTCCTGGTGGATCCGAAGCTGGTCCACTACATCAACACGCTGGTCCGGGCGACGCGGGAGTGGCCGCAGTTTTACCTGGGGGCATCGCCCCGTGCGGGACTTGCCCTGATGCAGGGGGCCCGCACGCTGGCCGCCTTCCGCGGCCGCGACTACGCCGTCCCCGACGACGTGGTCGAGCTGGCCCTGCCGGCCATGCGCCACCGCGTCATCCTCTCGGCGGAAGCGGAAGTGGAGGGCCGCCGCGCCGACGACCTGCTCACCGAGGTGATTCGCTCCGTGGAGGTGCCGCGACTTTGAGCTCCCTGGCGTTGGTGCTGTTGAAGCTGGCCGCGGTGGTGCTGCCGCTGGTGGCGCTGGCCGGGCTCGCCCGGATCTACCCCCGCCGGACGCTCGTCTGGTGCGCGCTGGTGCCGGGCGCGGTCTCCTTCGCGATCGTGCTGTTTCCCGCCGCCCGCTGGCCGCTGTTGGCCTTGGACCTCGTCCTGGCGACGGTCGCGGCGGCGGACGCGGCCACGCTCCCCGCGGCGAAATGGCTCTCGGCCGAGCGCCGCGCCGGCAGGATCGCCTCGCTCAAAAAGCGCCACACGGTCACGCTGACGCTTGCCAACCATTCCCGCCGGGCCTACGAGGTGGCGATTCGCGACGGCGTGCCGCACGAGCTCCGCCCCGAGCCGGCCGAGCTGGGGTTGCGCATCGCGCCGCGGAGCCGGACGATCCTCGACTACGTGCTCCGCCCGAGCCGCCGCGGGGCCTTCACCCTCGATTCGGTCCACCTCCGCGTCCGCAGCCGGCTGGGCCTCTGGCAGCGGTTGGTGGACTGCCCGGCGCACTCGGTCGTTTACGTCTATCCCGACATGCAGCAATTGGGCCAGTACGCGCTGCTGGCCCGGACCAACCGCCTCAGCCTGATGGGGGTCCGCCGCGTCCGCCGCGTCGGCCAGGACCACGACTTCGAGCGGCTCCGCGACTACACGATCGACGACAACTACAAGCACATCGAGTGGCGGGCGACCGCGCGGCGGCAGAAGCTCACCGTCAAGGAGTTCCAGTCCAGCCAGAGCCAGCGGATCGTGTTCCTGGTGGACTGCGGCCGGATGATGACCAACGAGGCCGCCGGGCTGAGCCTCCTGGACCACGCCCTGAACGCGATGCTGATGCTCAGCTACGTGGCCTTGCGGCAGGGGGACTCGGTGGGCCTGATCCCCTTCTCCGACGAGATCCACGGCTACGTTCCCTGCCGCGGCGGCATGCGCCAGATGAACCGCCTCTTGCACGCCTCCTTCGACCGCTTCCCCCGGCTGGTGGAATCGCGCTACGACCTGGCCTTCCGCTACCTTGCCTCCCGCGCGCGGCGAAGATCGCTGGTGGTGCTCGTCACGAGCGTCATCGACGAGGTGAATGCCCACCAGATCGAGCAGTACCTCACCAACCTGGTGGGGCGTCACTTGCCGCTGGGCGTGCTGCTCAGGGACCGGCGGATGTTCTCGGCCGCGGGGGTGGAAAACCCGCAGGGCCCCGCCTTCTGGCAGGCCGCCGCCGCGGCCGAGATCCTCGCCTGGCGCCACCAGGTGCTGGCCGACCTCACCCGCAAGGGCATCCTCTCGCTGGACGTTTTCCCCGAGGAAATGACCGCCCCGCTGGTGAACCGCTACCTGGAGATCAAGGCAAGACACCTGCTCTAAATGACGTTGCGTGATTCCTGGACTTGGCGACCCTTTCGCTAGCCCAGGCGTTTCCCTAGCCCAGGCGTTTACGCCAGGGAATTCGGGCGGGAGAATGACTCGGGATCTTGCCCCCTTAAGGGGGCCAGGGAGATTACGTTTGCGATGCCCCAGCGTCCCAGGCGTAAACGCCTGGGCTAGAGAAACGCGATCCTTACGGCGCTGTCCCGGAATCGAGGAAAGGCATTTCAGAAAGGATACCACGCGATGCTCCACGACGTGATTACCTGGGGGGCGATCGTCGTCCTGGCCGAATGGCTGCTCCAGATCGTGATGCTGGTCGTCGTTCCGCTCAGGCGGTCGCCCCAGGACGCGAAGGGATGGCTGCTCTTGATCTTCTTCCTGCCGTGGCTGGGGTTGGCGCTGTTCTTGCTCATCGGCCGGCCCAAGTCGCCCAAGTGGCGGTCGGAGCAGTTGGCCCGACTGCCGGAGAAGCTCGCCGGGGTGATGGGGCGGCTGCGCACGCATCCCAGCGTCTTTCGCCCCGCCGTCGCCCCCGAGCTGTCGCAGGCGGTCGCGCTGGCGCAGCACCTCGGCCGGATGCCGATCCTCGGCGGCAGCGACGCCGAGCTGCTGGCGGACTACGACGGGATCATCGCGCGGCTGGTCGAGGACATCGACGCCGCCGAGCACCACGTCCACCTGCTCTACTACATCTACGCCGACGACCGCACCGCCCGCCGCGTCACCGACGCCCTGGAGCGGGCCGTGCGGCGGGGAGTCCGCTGCCGGGTGCTCGTCGACTGGCTGGGGTCCCGGGCGTATACCGGCGCGCTGGTGCCCCGGCTCCAGGCCGTCGGAGTCGAGGTGCACGAGATGCTCCCCATCGGCCTGTTCCGCCGGAAAATGTCGCGGTTCGACTTGCGCAACCATCGCAAGATCGCCGTGATCGACGGCCGGATCGGCTACACCGGCTCGCAGAACCTCGTCAACGCCAAGTTCAAGGAGGGGATCACCTACGAGGAGCTGATGGTCCGCGTCACCGGCCCGATCGTCCTGGAGCTGCAATACGTCTTCGTTGCCGATTGGTACCTGGAGACCGACGAGGTCCTCGACGCCGCCGACGTCTTCCGCGACCCGGCGGTCGCCGGCGAGATTCCGGCCCAGGCACTCCCCAGCGGCCCCGACTTCCCCACGGAGAACAACCAGCGCTTTCTCGTGGCCTTGATCCACGGGGCGCGGCGGAACGTGGTGATCACGACCCCGTATTTCATCCCCGACGAGGCGCTCCTCCAGGCGCTCGAGACGGCCGTGCTGCGGGGCGTGGAGGTCCACCTCGTGGTGTCGCGGAAGGTGGATCAGCCCTTGGTGGGACTGGCCCAGCAGTCCTATTACGAGCAGTTGCTGGAAGACGGGATCGCCGTGCACCGGTACCGGGGCAAGTTCCTGCACGCCAAGCACCTCACCGTGGACGACGCGATCGCGATCATCGGCTCCAGCAACATGGACGTCCGCTCCTTCGAGCTCAATGCCGAGATCACCCTGGTTTTCTACGATCCCGAGCTGACGGCGCGGCTCCGCCAGCAGCAGCAGCGATACTTGGCCAACTGCCAGACGCTGACGCTCGAGCGGTGGCAGCGGCGCCGCCTGGCGGCGAAGATCCTCCAGAACCTGGCCCGGCTGGTCAGCCCGCTGCTGTAAATGAGGTAGAATCCCGGGAAGAAAGACGTTTCGCCCACCGGCAGCGGGATAGTCGGCATGACCTCCTCACCCTTTCAGCCGCGCCGCCGCCGGGTCCTTCGCGCCCTGGGCCTTCGGGTCGCAGTGTGGGGTGGGCTGGGGCTGGTCGCGCTAGTCTATCTGGCCGACGTCCGCCGGTTGTGGACTCCGCCAGCCACCGTCGAGCCGGGAGGCGAGGAAGCAGAGGCACCCGGCCTCGGCGACGCGGGCTGGCCGCACCTCCGCGGGCCGCGGTACGACGCCACCTCGGACGAGACCGGCCTGGCCGACCGTTGGCCGCCCGAGGGGCCCCCCGTCCTTTGGACCCGGCCCATCGGCGCCGGCTACTCCGCTCTGATCGCCGTGGGCAGCCGCGTCTACACCCAGGGGCAGAAGCTGGCCGAGCAGCGGCTGGTCTGCCTGGATGCCGACACGGGTCAGGAAATCTGGGAGTATCGCTACGGCTGGGCGTACGAGCCGGGGGGCTTGTATCCCGGGCCCCGGGCCACGCCGACCTGCCACGCCGGCCGGATCTATTTCGCCGCCCCGGACGGCCTGGTCGGCTGCCTCCGCGCCGCCGACGGCCGGCGGCTCTGGTCGCGGAACCTCGTCGAGCAGTTCGCCGGACGGGGCACCGAGTTCGGCTACGCCTGCTCTCCGCTGGTTGAAGAGGGGAAGGTGATCCTGCCGGTGGGCGGGGCGGAGGGCTCCGTCGTCGCCCTGGACGCCCGCGACGGCTCGACCCTCTGGGCCTCCGGCGGCGATCCGGCCAGCTATTGCTCCGCGCTGCCGATCACCTTCCGCGGCCGGCGCCAGGTGGTCGCCTTCTTGCAGAACGTGCTGGCTTCGTTCGATCTGGAGACGGGCCGCCCGCTGTGGAAGCAGAACTACTCCAGCGGCTACGACGAACACGCCGCGATGCCGATCTACCGCGAGCCTTACCTGATGACGATGCGCCCGTTCCGCGCCGGCTCGGACCTCTACCGGATCGAAACCCGCCCCGCCGCCGCAGGCCAAGGCCCGAACATCGACCTTGTGGCCACGCCGATCCGGCGGAGCAGGCAGATGTCCAACGACGTGGCCTCCAGCGTGCTGGTGGGGGAGCACGTCTACGGGTTCGATCTCCGCGAGGCCCAGACGAGCCGCCACCGCCCCTCGCGCGGCGAGTTCAAGTGCCTGGAGCTCATGACCGGCAGCGTCTGCTGGTCGACGGATCGCGTGGGGCACGCCACCGTGCTGGCGGCCGACGGCAAGCTCTTCCTGCTCAACGACCGGGGGGAGCTGATCCTCGCCCGCGCCACGCCCAGGCAGTACGAAGAGCTGGCCCGGGCGGAGGTCTTCCCGGGCGAAGTCTGCTGGACGGCCCCGACGCTGTACCGCGGACGCTTGTACCTGCGGAGCCCCACGCAGGCGACGTGCCTCTACGTGGGCAGGCCGGAGCGGCTGGACAAGGAAACGCTGGCGGCGGCCCGGCCGGTTTCCCAAATCGCCAGGGCCAAGCCGGTCGACTTGACGTGGCTCGTGGGCGGGGAGCGGGAATTCCCCTACGACGCCCCGGACCTCGTCGAGCTGGCACGCTGGTACGTGTTCTCGCTGATCGGCGTGCTCGCGGTGGCCGGGGCGGTTGCCGCCGCGGTCGCTGGAGGGTTTGGGCTCTTTTGGCGCCGCAGACCCCGGTCCGCCCCGGGCCGCGGAGCCGCTGCGGCCGACCCGCCGGCAGCCGCCGAGCCGCGCCCGGCGACGGCGCGCTTTGGCTGGACGCTCTTCTGGACGGTCTTTTGGATGGTGGCCCTCGTGTTGGGCGTGGCCGGCACGCCGCTGTACAACCGCCTTGGGTCCGGGTTCGTATATACCTGGCCAACGTCGCTCTTCGTCGCGCAGCAGCTCGCCCTGATGGCCATTCTCGATGCCCGCCGGCGCCCCGACTGCCGCCGATCGAGCCGGCGCTCGCTGGCGGCCGCGATCTTGCTATTGGGGCTCTGCCTGGCCTACTACGACGCCTGCCGCCGCCTGACCCTGGCCATTACCTGGGTATTCCTGCTGGGCTTTATACCCTCCTGGCCGCTGGCGATCCCCGCGGCGCGGAGCCTGCTGGGCGGGTCCCGCCCCGCGGTCGTCTTCCTCTGGACCCTCCTCGCCTTTTCCCTCTACTTCTGGGCCTCCGGCGGGTTCCTTCTCGGCCGGGCATGGGTGATGGGCCCGCCGCGCTAATCGAACATGGTTGTGCCATCCGCCTTCGCCGGTCGGCTACAGCTTCTTCGCCGTCACCAGCCGGGCGAAGTGGGCGAAAGAGCGGTCGTAGGTGGCCTCGGCGTCGGGCGGGAAACAGCAGCCGGGAAGCTGCCGCGAGCGAAGATGATAAGTAAGGCACTCGCAGCAGAGCCCTTTCCGCGGGCACGGATCGTAGGTGCAGTTGCACGAGGCGGCATTCGATGGTTTCTTGCACTCCATGGTGGTCTCCTGGCGACACGTTGGTCCCCCGAAGAAGCTACCGCCCGGCGCGACGCTCGTCAAGACGGCCCACGCCCTTTCAGGGCGTGCCACCCGGAGGGGCTTAGTTTCTCTTGACCGCCGCCCAATCCGCGCTCTACACTGGCTACAAGCCGATCAAGATTCTTGCTGGAAAGGAAGAACCATGACCGATTCCGAGTTCGCCGCCCGCGGTGGGGCGCGCCGGCCCGATTCGCGGCCCGAGAGCGGCCGCCGCGATTTCCTCAGGCAGGTGGGGGCGCTGCCCGTGGCCCTGGCCGCCGCCCAGGTCGCGGGGCGTGCGGCCGCCGCCCCGGCCGAACCGCCGAAGCTGCCGCAGATCCGGCTGGGCAAGCACTCCATCTCCCGCTTGATCTGCGGGGCGAACCCGTTCGGCGCCGGCTCGCACCTCTCGGTCTTCGTCAACCACGAGATGCGGAGCTACTACACCCACGATCAGATCCTCAAGACGCTGCGGCGGTGCCAGGAGGTGGGAATCAATTGCTGGCAGTCCGGCGGCGGCCACCTGGACCTCTACCGCCGCTTGATCGACGAAGGCGGCAAGATGTCCTTCCTCTCCCTCGGAACCAAGGCCGACGAGCTGGCCAAGCTGGTCCAGGGAGGCTGCATCGGCGTGGCCCACCACGGCGAGGTCACGGACACCCTGTTCAAGGCGGGCCGGCTCGACGAGATCCACGACTTCCTCAAGCGGGTCCGCGACTCGGGAATGCTCGTCGGCGTCTCGACCCACATGCCCGCCGTGGTCGACGCGGTGGAGTCGAAAGGCTGGGACCTCGACTACTACATGACCTGCGTCTACGAGCGGCACCGCAGCGAGGAGGAGCTGAAGAAGCTCTTGGGCCACGTGCCGATCCCCGTGCGCGAGGTCTACCTCCAGGAAGACCCGCCGCGGATGTTCCAGGCGATGCGGGCCACGAAGCGCCCCTGCCTGGCCTTCAAGATCCTCGCCGCCGGCCGGCTCTCCGAGCGGAAAGATTGGGTCGAGCGGGCCTTCCGCGAGACCCTCCGGTCGATCAAGCCGGGCGACGGCCTGATCGTCGGCATCTACGACAAGCACAGCGACCAGCCCGCCGAAGACGCCGAGCTGGTCCGCCGCTACGGCGCCAACGGCAGCGTAAGCTGAGGGCTATTGATCCGCAGAAGAGTAATGCCACTTCCGTTTAGCGGGGCCGCTTGCGGCCCGTGGTGTTCCGGCGGCCAGACCCGGCCACAAGTGGCCGGGCTAAACAATCGGCTCTGGTATTATCGTTCCGGGGATCAATAATCGTTGCCGGCCGGTGACCATGCACACGTCCCCATCTCCGCTCGACACCGCACGGCTCGTGCGGCAGACGTTCGTCGCCCGCGTCGAGCACCATCCGGTTCTCGATTCGACCAACGATCGGGCCCAGCGGTGTGCCGCCGAGGGCTCCCCGCCGCTCCCCTTGCTGATCGTCGTCGACCGGCAGACGGCGGGCCGCGGCCGGGGCGCCAACCGCTGGTGGACCGGCGAAGGGGGCCTGGCGTGCAGCCTGCTGGTGGACCTCGCCGCGGCGGGCATCGAGCGGAGCCAATCGCCGCTGGTCTCGCTGGCCGCCGCGATGGCCGTGGTCGAAACCGTCGCCCCCCTGCTCCCGTCGCACGCGGTGGGCCTCCGCTGGCCCAACGACGTCTACGCCGACGGGAGGAAGCTGGCCGGGATCCTGATCGAGGGGCTCGCCGGCGGGCTTGCGGTGGCGGGAATCGGCCTGAACGCGAACAACACCATGGCCGACGCCCCGGCCGAGCTCCGCCCCATCGCCACCACGCTCCGCGATCTCACGGGCGGCCCGCACGACCCGACCTCGATCCTCGTCGAGCTTCTGCGGCACCTCGAAAGCCTGCTGGGCCGGCTCGTCTCCGACCCGGCGAGCGTGGCGGCACGGGCCGACGCTGTCTGCCTCCAGCGCGGCCAGATGCTCGCGCTGGAATCGGGCGGCCGCACCGTCGGCGGCCGGTGCGCGGGAATCGCCCCCGACGGCGCCCTGCTGCTCGACACGCCCGAGGGCCGCCAGCAGTTCTACAGCGGCGTGCTGCGCTGGCGGGGGTAAACCCCGCCCCAGCAGACAGGCAGTGGGACGGGCGTCTCGCCCGTCCGCACACTCTGCGCAGATTCCTCCCGGACCGGCGAGACGCCGGTCCTACTCGATTCGCGGACGACTCCACCTACTTGTTGACGCGCCAGTTGCCGAGGTCGTCCTCCGTGCCGTCGATCCCGTCCTGGCCCACCGACCAGAGATCGAATCCCTGGGGGTGGTGCTTTCCGGGGGATAGATACCGATAAGGGCGTCCCCAGGGGTCCAACGGCACGGGTCCTTTGAGATAGGGACCGTTCCAGCGGTCTTTCTCAGGCGAGCCGGCCGGCCCCGTCGACAAGGGAGCGAGCCCCTGCGCCGTGCCCGGATACTGGCCGAGGTCCAGGCGATACGCCTCCAGGGCCGTGTTCAGCAGCGAGATCTCGGTCTTCGCCTTCTGGAGCTGGGGCGGTTGGACCTCCGCGTCCGGCAAGCTCTGGCTGGGCCATCCCTTCGACCCCAGGGGGTGCACGCCGACGAAGCTCAAATACTCGAAGCCGAACTGGCGGGCCAGCGCGCCGGCACGACCGACGGCTTCGTCTTTCTGCTTCAGGGTCACCTCGTCCGACTCGACGGCTATGCACAGCACCGTGCGCTTGCGGTCGGGCACCTTTTCCAGCAGCGCGGGAAGCTCCTGCCAAGTCGTCTCCCGGCCCTCAAACGTCATCCGGCCCATTCCCACCACCAGAACCACAAAATGCCGCTGCCGCGAGCCTGCGCCAGCCGCGGCTCCCGCCGTCGCGGTCCCGCGGACGAGTCTATAGCGAATCCTCACCCCTCGGCCGTCCTCGGTGGTGCCGACCAGTTGGAGCACGCCCTTGGCGCCTTCGCGGGTCTGGAGCAAGCAGGTGAGGGGCAGCTTGCCGGCGTCCGGCGTGGCCAGGGCCGTAATCGGCCTGGGCTCGGTCTGCTTGAGCCCGCGGTGCTCCGCGACCTCCGCCGGCGTGATCGTCTCCCAGCGGATGCCCGGATTCTCGTACACGGCCGCGTCGAACAGCAGCACGCCCGGCGCGCCCGCCTCGACGGCCCCCAATACGTCGACCTTCTGCTCTCGGATCCAGCGGTGCGTCTGGCGGTCGTCGGCGCCGAAGTCGTTCATCGTGGCCCGCCGGCC
>Ga0153916_10000201_pt1 | contig 37442 bp, 34 predicted proteins | sample Opewatmetagenome_FD_109642 | JGI IMG/M metagenome (GOLD analysis project Ga0153916, IMG submission 109642) | Freshwater wetland microbial communities from Ohio, USA - Open water 3 Core 3 Depth 4 metaG | ecosystem: Environmental > Aquatic > Freshwater > Wetlands | place: USA: Ohio, Lake Erie...
TCACGGTCCATTACAGGGTCGTCGGGTGGTTGTCACCGCAGGCGGAACCCAGGAACCCATCGACCCGGTACGCCTTATCACGAACCGCTCTTCAGGCAAGCAGGGGTATGCCCTCGCTCAAGCCGCTTTGGATGAGGGAGCGCAGGTCACTTTGATCTCTACCCTGGTTTCCCTGGAATCCCCACAAGGTGCAGACCTGATCGAGGTATCCAGCGCCGCTGAGATGGAATCTGCTGTGCTGAAAGCATGCACAAAGGCAGATGTCCTGCTCATGGCAGCCGCAGTTTCAGATTTCAAACCCACCCAGGCGGCAGGCCAAAAGATTAAAAAGGCTTCCGGAGTGCCAACCCTCGACCTTGAATATACCTCCGATATACTCATGTCTTTATCAAAACAACGGGGTAAATCAGGAAATCCCAAGGTCGTCGTCGGTTTTGCTGCTGAGACCCAGAACCTGCTAGCCAATGCAGAAGCGAAGCTCAAATCCAAGCATCTGGATCTTATTGTAGCAAATGACATCAGCAGTCCTGGATCTGGTTTCGGCGCCGATACAAACGAGGTGACCTTACTTCACTCGGACGGGCGATCCATGCCTCTGCCCTTAATGGCTAAATCCGAGGTTGCTGAAAGGGTCATCACTGAAGTCATCAAATTGCTAATAAAATAGATCCATTCACCAAGCTTGGGCGTACAGATAATTGATTGAACCGGAGGCAGAGATGAAGCTCAGAAATGCCATCACTGATATTCCCGGCATCCAGGTAGGGCATGCCCAAAATGATGAAGCACTCACCGGCTGTACTGTCATTCTCTGTAAGAAAGGCGCCGTTGGCGGTGTGGACCAGCGCGGTGGCGCTCCCGGCACACGTGAAGTTGACGCTTTGCATCCTATGCATTTGGTCAGCAAAGTCCACGGCATCACTCTGGCCGGCGGTTCAGCTTTCGGTCTCGAAGCTGCCACTGGTGTTATGCGTTATCTGGAAGAGAAAGGGGTTGGTTTCGACACCCATATCGTTAAAGTCCCCATCGTCCCCGCGGCTATATTGTTCGATCTCGGGATTGGGAAAGCTGATGTTCGTCCGGATGCTGCCATGGGCTATCTCGCCTGCCAGAACGCCTCATCCGAACCACCTGCAGAGGGCAACATTGGAGCCGGTACCGGTGCCACTGTCGGCAAGATTCTGGGTCTGGGTCAATGCATGAAATCCGGGATGGGTACAGCCAGCCAGCAGATTGGTGCCGGTGTGATCGTTGGTGCCATCGTCGCAGTCAATGCCTTCGGAGATGTCATCGACCCCTCCACAGGGCAGATCATTGCCGGGGCACGCTCAAAAGATGTTGGGCCGCTCCATATTGGTACCCCTGGCTACTTTGCTAATACCTTGCAGGTCATGCAGACCCTCATCGGACGGATAGCGCTAGGCTTTGGTAGCCGTGGCAACACCGTCATCGGCGTGGTCGCCACCAATGCCAGGTTGGATAAGGAAGCCGCCAACAAGGTCGCTCAGATGGCCCATGATGGTTTGGCACGTACCATTCGCCCCGCTCACACCATGTTGGATGGTGACACCATCTTTGCCCTTGCCACTGGCGAGCACGCTGCTGATGTGAACATCGTTGGTGCTTTTGCTGCCGAGGTATTTGCCCAGGCAATCTTGCGCGCGGTGCGTGCTGCCAAATCCATCGCAGGGATACCTGCAATCTCCCAATAAACTATTTGTAGATTATCTCTTCAACTTCTGACTTATCGCCATCGCCTTGAACAAAACTGATTTGGCTTTCTTTACAATTCGGGAAGACTTTTTCTCATCCTCTGCCTTATATCGCGGGTCTCCCAGGATCATATACAGTGCCTTCTCCACCCCATGGGGGATGATATCTCCCGCCATCCCGTAGCCAATGCAGTCATACCCCACCAGATACAGCCCCGGGATGGGAGACACTGGGTCCAGCCGTTGATCCCCACTTTGCCCCAGTCGGTGTGCCATCTCTGCCGTCCATCCCCCTCGGAAGAACATCGGTACCTGTAGCTCCACCGCTTCCTCAAAATTCGGGAAGATCTCTGTGAGCTGTGCTCTTACAATTTCCAGCTCATGCTTTAGGTCATATGGAGGCTGCATCACCCAAAATACATCCAGCATGTGCTTCCCCGCTGGAGCCAGCTTCGGGTCGAAGAAGGTTGGTGCGTAGCTGTTCAGCGTGCGTTCCCACCCCATGGTATGCAGCAAGGAATGTTCTCTCCCCAATAAAGCCTCATTCAAACCCAAAATCAGTGCTGCCACCACTGCTGGAACTGCCTGCCTCAGATGTGCCACATACTCTTTTGGCAGATTCTCTTCACCAACCAGCTGGATCAATCGCTTAATTCCTGCATCATGCACCACCACGCTAGCTTTGATCGTCCGGCCATCTTTGAGTCTTACCCCCACTGCCGTGCCTGCATTGAGCAGGATGGACTCTACCTTAGTTCGCGTAACAATCTCCCCCCCGTGAAAACGAATGACCCACTCCAATCCCTTCACAATCGCTGCTGTACCGCCGATGGCTGTTCCCCATACCGCCATTTGCTCCAGCGCATCCACTATAGCTCTCTTGGTCTCATTCGCAGAGAATGTGTCCACCGTTTGCGATGCAAAGCAGTAGGTGATGATCGTCTCCACGTACTTTACGTAGGCTTCATTCCCCGGGAAATACTGCTCGATGTATTCTCGAGCAGTCATGTCATTCGGGTAGCTCACTGCTGGGTCGTACATATCCGCAATCCACTGGTACACCTTTGACATCCCCCTCGCCCCTCCCACTAGTGCTTCCTGTGCCTCATCCGTCGAAGCGAACCGCCGGCCATCTTTGGTTAGCACCCAATGCTCGCCTCGCGATTTCACGTCGTGGATGGTAACCCATTGGATTGGAGCATCCAGCTTTGTGCACAGCTTGCCGACCCTGCTTTTTGGCCCTGGGCATGTCCAGGCTGCTGTGGTGATGGCGTAATCATCATAAGTTATGTGTGTGTATTTACCACCAATAAAACCGAGCTGCTCCAGCACCACCACCTTTTTGCCTGCCTGTGCCAGCCCTGCTGCGGTCATCAGTCCACCAATACCAGCTCCAATCACAATCACGTCGTAATTAGGCTCCAGTTCAACGGGTATTGCCTCAAGCCATGCTGCAGAAAACACATTATTGGGGCATAGGTAAAGGCATTCACCACATTCGGTGCAGAGATCTGCATCGATGATCGGCCAGGCGTCTTTATCTATTTGTATCTTGATGGCTTTCGCCGGGCAGCCGAGCATGCAATAACTACAACCGCTACAACGGGATTTCTCGATTTCAATTGCCATTTCTGCTCCTTACCAATAATATGTGTGCTATGGCTTGGTCACTGTGGTACGTAGATTATGCAAGTTAAATATAAACAAGGGCAGGTTCGTGATCGCGATTAAGATGAAAGGTCCCATCGCCAGCATCCCAATCAAAGCCACTTCTGGTCGCTGCAGGATGGTGATGGCTACCCCAAATGCGGTCAGTAACAAGGAGATATACAAGGTCAGCGGTCCATAGAATGTCAGCGCAGCCGAGCGGCCAGGTTGTTCTATCCCATCTGCAATTTTGCGATAGATCAGGTTGATCAGAAATGCCACACCCAGCCATCCCACGAAGTTCTGGATGGGTACCCCATTAGCAACATACGGAATGTACGGTCCACCACCTACCCATACCCACCATCCCTGGCTGACTGCGATCGGGTCGATCATCAGGTCCCAGGCAGTAGTCGCTAAAGCCCCAATGGCTGCCGCCCAGAAGGAGGATGTTTTATACTTGAACATGGGTGATGGGCTTGCTTCACGGGTTGAAAGCATATTGCTGATGCAGAAGGCCGCATACACAATCGGTTCCCAGGCTAACGCCGCCAGTAATGGCACCCCAAACAACGACACACCAAGCTTTGGGGTGTAATAATAATGCCCAAATACCAGCCCAAAGTTCACCCCCAACGCTTCAGCAGTAAACGCCACTACAAAGGAGAGCCCAAACATGATCAGGCTGCGCTTCCAACCTTTGGTCAACACCGCATGCCAGATCACAAATACGAGCAGTGCCCCCACATAACCCAACAGGAAATCCACCGTGAATGGAATCCGCATTCCAAGGAGCACATTCAAGGTAATTAATATTACGGAAATCACCGTTACCACTACCAGGTAGCGGAATAGACCCACTCCCTTATCTACATTTTTCATTCGGTTACTGCTCCCTCACCCGGATTTGTTTTAACCATCCGCCATTTGCATCTTTGGCTGCTCGTGCTTGAATAACGTCTCTACCACAATCCGCGGCATACCCAATAGCAGTGCCGTCGTCATCTCTATGAAAGTCCTATCACCCCTGATGACATCAAACACCATCTGCTGCATGAATGGGCTCCTGCTCAATAGGTCCGAACATACCTCCGGAAGGGCATACACTGCTTTGGCAAACAGCCGTGCTGATAGTAATTGAGGGGTGATGGACGCGTTGATCAACTTGGTATAACTACTCAAGTCAATTTCCTTGCTCTTCAGGGCATAATACATCTGCTCTGCTGCGATGCGGGCACTCACCACCGCATATGAGATGCCCTCCCCCATCCACGGGTCCGCCAGGTTGGCAGCATCTCCCACCAGCAATACCCGTCCTTTATGCAATGTCCGGGTTCGCCCTCCCAGTGGGATTTGGTGCCCCTGCATGTGTAAAATCTTTGGGTCTAGCAGCACCGCTTCACTGGCGATGAATTTCTCCAATGCTTTTTTGAGGCCAATCGCCTTGCCTGGTATTGCTTTAAACACTCCTACAGAGAGGTGATCCCGCTTTGGGAAGATCCAACCATATCCTCCTGGTAGGGCACCAAAGTCGAAAGTGGCATATGCACCTTGTGCTTCCAAAGACGCTGGTGATACTGCCAGTTCTGCTTCAACTGCCACCCCAACCTCTCGGTCTGGGATTAATCCTACCGAACGTGCCACGATGCTGTTCACTCCATCCGCGCCTGCCAGTAGTTGAGCCTGAAGCTCCCCCTTTGTGGTAATTACCACCACCCTATCTCCCTTATCCTCCACACTCACCACGCTGATCCCTTCCACCAAATGCGCCCCGGCTTGGACAGCCTGCTGGACGAGATAATGGTCGAACCGGTCACGCATCACAAGCCAGGCTACTGGCCAACCTACCTCAACCTTTAGCAGCTGCTGCCCTGCATAGGTCACCACACCACCTACTGCCTTTTGCTCGAATACTGCACTAGCATCGAAAGGCAAGTTCTGCATCGCTTTCCAGGTTACCCCACCACCACAGCTCTTATAGCGCGGTAGGGTTGCCCTTTCCAGGATCAGCACATCCAACCCGCGCTTTGCCAGCAAGTATGCTAGCACCGCTCCTGCAGGTCCAGTCCCCACGACGATCACATCATGCACTGTCAACTTCTCCTGGCTGGAATTCATGACCAGAGTCATGCTATTCCAGTTAACACCCAGAATTCAATTTAGAGACGCCTCGTTATCAACCTAACGAGGCGTCTTGTACTTCAAGCCTTCAAGTATTTATCGAACCACTTCAGGATGTGATTTAACCTCGCGATCCTGCGGTCGGTCCTCCCGGTGCGGGATAACCCATGGAACTCATCTGGGAAGCGCACCATCTCGCTGTCCACGCCCAATTTCTTCAAAGCCACAAACACCTGCTCACTTTGCTCGATGGGACAGCGCAGGTCATTTTCATTGTGCAGCACCAGAGTGGGTGTGCGCGCATTCCCGATATATGCGATGGGTGAGTGTGCCCAATAATTTTGAAGATCCTCAAAAGGCGGTTTGTTTCCCAGCTCGGTTTGGAAAGTCCAATTGAAGTCACTCGATCCCCACATCGAGACGAAGTTGCTCACACAGCGCTGGGTGACCGCTGCCTTGAACCGTTTGGTATGCCCAATGATCCACACTGTCATATAGCCACCATAACTTCCACCGGTGACGCCCATCCGCTTCGGGTCGATATATGGTTGCTTTTCCATATAATCAGCCCAAGCCATCAGGTCACCATAATCCACTTTTCCCCAGTCGCCGTAGATTGCCTTGGCATGTTCCTCCCCGTAGCCCCGCCCACCGCGCGGGTTAGTGAAGTAGACCGCGTAATCGTGGGCTGCCAGGTAATAAAACTCGTGCATGAAGAACTTGCCATATTGGGTAAGTGGTCCACCGTGGATTTCCATGATTGATGGATATTTTTTTGCTGGGTCAAAGCCGGGCGGTTTTAGAATCCATCCCTGCAAGTCATTTTTGTCGGGTCCCTTAAACCACACTTCCTCCACCTGACCCAGATCGATTCCATCCAACAGCTTGCGATTGAGCTGTGTGATCTGTCGTTCTTTCCCGTTTTTGAGCTGGCGCACGAATATCTGCACCGGGTCGTTGATCTTCCCATAGAAATAAGCCAGGTGGTTCTGCTCCCGGTCGAAGGTAAATGACCCCACCACCCCTCCTTCGCCAATCTCATCCCGCAGGTTATCCCCACTCACTGCTATGGACGAAAGCTTTGAGCTGCCGTGCAACACCGTATTGAAATACAAGCGTTTGCCATCTCTAGACCATGTGGGAGTCATGCGCTCAGGTGCACCCACATCGTTGATCGTGCTGGAATCAACGTGCAGGTCATATTTCTCGGTCAGGTTGCGAGGTGACTTAGACCCATCTGTCGGCACAATCCACAAGCTAGTATTTTTGTACGATAACCCCTCACCCTCCGAGCCGATATATGCGATATACCTGCTGTCGGGTGAAAACGAGGGCTGGAATTTTTCTCCTATCGGCCCTTCAATCTTATAGAATTTCCCGCCCATCGCAGTCATGATGAATATATCCCAGCGGTCAGGGGTTAAATCGGGATTCTCACTGCGATTGGAGCTGAAAGCTATCCATTTCCCATCGGGTGACCAGGTGGGGAAATGCTCATCATAAACCGCATCGTCGATGAGCTGCTTGGCTTTCCCGGTGCGTGTATCAACCGTCCAGACATGGCTCCTCTCGTGTGGCAGGTAGCCGTATCCATCCAGCTTATAAAATAACCGGTCGTAATGACGTGAGACGACGCCAAGTTTCTTTTTTTGCTCGTCTTTCTGGCGCTCCAGCGTTTCAGCATCCAATTTTCGTACCGTACACAATAACTGCTTCCCATCCGGAGACCAGCTCAGGTCATCAATCTCACCATCGATCTGGGTCAGACGAGTAGCCTCCCCACCCGAAAACGGGATCAGGTAGATTTGTGCTGGTTTTTCCTTATCCCCCCTATCCGAAAGGAAAGCAATCTGGCTTCCATCCGGTGACCAGCGACCGTTCCCATCATGTTGGTCACCAGTGGTAAATTGGCGAGGCACGCCGTTTGCAGTGGGTGCCACCCACAGGTTGGTGTATTTTTTTTCAGTTTTTCTATCCACCCGTTGAACAGTATAGACCACATGTTGTCCATCTGGCGCGATCCGTACTTCTGCTATGGTGTTGAATTGGTACAAATCCTCTGCCGTGATGGTTCGTAGTTTGCGTGCTGCCATAATAATCTCCATGCTGCAATTTTTATAGTTTTGTAGTTTTGTTCAAGCATAATTTTAACACGCAATCCTCATGGAATGCCTGCATGAGACGGGGCAGGCATAAAATTTATTTTCATCCCCGCAACCTCTGCTGCTAATTATCGTATATCTATTCAGCGTAATGTTTACAGAATTACGGCGATAATAAGCCGACAAACCGGTTTTAGAGGCGTTATCGTCGAAAGAAAGGAGCTTGGTATGGGAATCATTAAATTTATTTTTGGGATTATCGGGGGCATCCTGGGGTTGATTTTTGGCGTCATTGGGGTGATCATTGGCCTCGTATTCGGAATTCTTGGCTTGATCATTGGCGCAATCATCTTCGGCCTGGTGGTTATCGGTTTGGTGCTGCTCATCCCGCTTGCCCCAATCCTGATCTTGTTGGCCATCATCTTTTAGCTATTGCCAATTTGGATCTATCCTCCATCGCAATAAAGGGGCGGACGGTGTCTGCTCCTTTATCATTTAATCAACCTTAACTCCATTTTATTGGCATATTAATTCCCTCTTGTCAAATTAGACTATTATGGTCTAATATATTCTATTATTTTATCGATTATTAATTATCAGCGTGCATCTGCGGTAAAGTGTTTTATTTTCTGTGTTTATCTGTGTAGGAGGGCGCGAGCTTTGCGCACCATCTTTGGTTAGTTTTGTGTGTTCGTGTTTAATACCAGGAGGTAATTTATGTCTGTAACAACAGCTCCATCCCAAGAAACGATCGACCAGTTTGTCAGTAATGCTCATGGAAACCTTGCCATCGTCAAGGAGCTGCTGGAAAAATACCCATCCATGATCAATGCCAATGCCAGCTGGACTGAAACCGCTGTTCAAGCTGCTGCTCAAACTGGTCAGGTGGAGATCGTTAATTATTTGGTAGATCATGGCGCTGATTATGATATTTGTACCGCTGCCATGCTCGGGAATCTTGATTTCCTGCATGATTTTTTAAAAGAAGATCCTAATTTGGTGCATGCCCGTGGTGCTCATGGCATCCCAATCTTGTACTTCCCGATCATCCATGCCCATATTGAAGTTGCCGAATACCTGTTAGGGCATGGTGCTGACCCGAATGCTGCCTCTCCAGGTGGGATTACCCCTCTCCACGGTGCAATCATGTTCAACCAACCCAATATGGCACTTTGGCTGCTCGATCACGGCGTGATTCCTAATCCACAATATGACAGCAAAACACCTTTAGCCATCGCACTAGAGAAAAAGCAAACCGAGCTGGTTGAGATATTACGTTCGCATGGTGGGATTATATAATTCCGTGGTTATCGCCCAGTGAAACTGTAATCCAATAGCTCGCAGTATGCTGGACGTACTAGAATCTCATCAGTGTACCGAATAATCGCGGCAGCCTCAGGTAGTAGCATCTTTCCACTCCTCACCGTCACCTGACCATCATTCAGGATATCCCGGTAAGTCCCATCATGCAAGCTGACCATGATGTAACCAGTCTTTCCACTAGTATTAAAGATTCCGTATAAGTTCTTTCCCGGATACTCCCAGACTGCCTGGATGGCTGGATCAGCTTGGACAACTACAAACTTACCGTCCACTTGTGCCGGATCTTTTTTAAGCTTCGCCAGTCTACTCAGGAGTGGTTGCAAGGAATAATCGCCCCAATCCACTTTGTCGATATCAAAGAGTGAAGGAGTATGCTTGGTGCCCGATTCCTGGCCTCCATAGATCAGGAAGGGTCCCTTGTTAAATGCCTCAAATGCAGTCCACGCCATGGCTTGAGCTCGGCTGGGAGCCAGGCGCATAATGCGTGCTTGGTCATGGTTTTCCACACAGCGCATTTTGACGTAATTCTGCGGATAGATGCAATCCTGATAGCGCAACATCTCGATATAACGCCGGACTGGCACTTTTCCCTGCACTGCTAGCTGCCAAATTGACCAAATATCGTAGTCATACGTCATATCGAAAGCTGTATACAGCTCGCTATCCGAAAGCCCGGTTAACTCATTCGCACGCCGCGCCCCAACGAAGTTGGCATGTACTGACTCAGCCAACCAGATCACCCCTGGTTTGCTCTTATCTACCTTTGCCCGCGCTTGGAGCCAAAATTTCTGGGGTACCAGTGATGCCACATCACATCGAAAACCATCTACCCCTAGCTCTACCCAATCTTGTAGCGTCTCGATCAGATAGTCGCTTAAACCCCGATTTGTGTGTTTCAAATCAATGACGTCGCTCCATTCGGGAACCGTGGTTACTGGGTTGCCATTTTCGTCTTGATAAAAATATTCTGGATGCTCTTTCACCAGCACAGAATCATGTGCAGTGTGGTTGTACACCACATCGATCATTACCTTCATACCCCGCTCATGGGTTTGTTGGATCAATCGGGTGAAATCTTCCTTCGTGCCATACTCCGGGTTCACTTCCCGATAGTCTCTAACCGAATATGGGCATCCCAGACTACCTTTTTTATTCAGCAATCCAATCGGGTGGATTGGCATGAACCACAAGATATCCACCCCCAATGTATGCAGACGAGGCAAATCCCTCTCCACATCGATGAATGTGCCACTTGCACCATGATTCCGTACGTAGATTTCATAGATTACCAGATTGCGGTAGCTAGAGGGGGTGTCACTCGCCATGATGTCAGCCTCTTGGTTTCGAATTGCTTCCCGAACAATATTAATTGTACTCGATATCACAAATCAAGGCTTATAGCCTGGGGTGAGCTTCATACTATGTTTTTGTATACATTATTCATATCTCTTTGTATCAATACTGAAGTTCAGGTTCAATTGAAAATATGCACTGACTTTAGTTATAAATGAAAAATAGCAGTTACAATATAGACTGACAGACCTCGTATGAACGCAATGAAACTTGTGAAATTATCCCAGCTATGCTATTCTATTTGTGACCTGCCCAATTTTCAGCCTGCTGCGATAAGGAGCTACTATGGTTGAATCCAAGTGGAAAGAAGCTATTGATGAAACCGTGCAGAACTTGGTCACGCTAATCCAATTTGATACCAGCAATCCGCCCGGAAATGAGCTTCCAGCCATATTGGCTATTAAAGAAATCCTCGAGAATGATGGAATCCCATCTGATGAGATAAAAATTCTTGAATCATCGCCAAATCGGGCTAACTTGGTAGTTCGGCTAAAGGGTGATGGATCGCTAAGACCATTACTCTTGAGCGGTCATATTGATGCTGTGCCGGTCCAGCGCGAGAATTGGTCGCGCGACCCGTTTGGAGGCGAAATTGCAGATGAATGCATATGGGGCCGTGGTGCGCTGGACATGAAAGGGTTCTTGGCGATGTATCTGGAGACCTTCCTGATGGTCTGGCGTTCTAAATTGCCACTGAAACGAGATTTAATCCTGGCTGTCGTAGCTGACGAAGAGGGCCTTTATACAATGGGCTCGAAATTCCTGGTGGAGCAATACCGTGAGCTGATAGAAGCTGAGTACGGATTCACTGAAAGGGGTGCCATGACCGTACAAATTGGTAAAAACAAGCTCTACCCAATCCAGGTTGCAGAAAAAGGGACTTTGTCAATCATTATGCGCACTCGCGGTCAGCCTGGTCAGGGTGCCATCCCCCAAACTGACAATGCAATCCTGCACCTCGGTGAAGCCATTTACAAACTTAAGAAAATTGGATGGCTTCCAGTCCACATCACAACCACCTATCGCAAAATGCTAGAAGCCGTAGGCGAGCAGATTGGATTACCGTTCTCCCTGGTCACCTGGTTGCTGTCCACCACCTGGGGAGCCAGTATTGCCATGGAGTTCGCACCCGAAAGCATGAAGGATTTTTTCGTAGGTATATTGACCAATACATTTACGCCTACCGTACTAGGAGCTGGTAATTGGGAAAATATAATACCTTCAGAAGCTGAAGTCCTTTTAAGCTGCCGAATCCTGCCAGGGCAAATGATGGAGGATCTATACCAGGAGATCAAAGCAATAACAGGAGACCATGTTGAGTTTGAACCAATCTCTTCAACCTTCGGCACTGAGTTTCCAACTGATACGGACATGTTCAGGAGGTTGGTTAAAGCGACGAAAAGGATGGACCCGAACGGTATCGTGACTCCTGGAATGATGGTTGCTGGTACAGACGCCAACGAGTACCAATGGGCAGGGATCACATTCTATGGCTTCACTCCTGGCATCCTCCCCCCCGACTTTCCAATAGCAAAATTGGTTCATGGTGACGATGAACGCCTACCCCTTAGCTTTATCGAATCCGGCCTGCCCGTACTATGGGAGGTCGTAACCGACTCCTGCCTGGAGAGACTGGAGATTCCATTACCTTTAATCCGTCATTGATTTGTGGATCAGATTGGACCACTATCCCTGTTCCTTGGCATTTCAGCTCATACCGGTAGGTTTGCGATCTTTGGAGAAAATTTCTTGGTTGCCGACACAAACGTTCTTTGCGAAACCGGACATTTTCATAGATGGTGTTGTAAGTTATAGTTATTGCATGAAACCCAACGGTTAACCCAATATTCGACTAGTGAACTAGATTTCTATTATCATTGTATTCATCTTAATTGCGAATCCACACTTGACATAGAACATACGTTCTGGTATAGTATACGCTACACAAAAAGGATGGAAAATATGACCTCTTCAGCCATTCGACAGGCTCAACGTTACGTCTCTCCACCCAAGAGGGAGGAGTTCAATCAAAAGGTCTGGACTCTCGTTCGCCAGATCCCACCTGGGAAAGTCTCCACCTATGGTAAAATCGCTGCCCTTCTGACTCCACCTCCGGGGATGGATGTGAAGTCTTACCTGGCATTCGGTGCCCGCTGGGTAGGCGGTGCTATGGCAGCTTGCCCGCAGGATGTTCCCTGGCAGCGCGTGATCAACTCACAAGGTAAAGTCAGCCTGCGTCCAGGAGGAGGGGGTGGCCACCAACGTGAGCTGCTTGAAACTGAAGGTGTAATTTTCGACGAGCATGATCGTGTCGATTTGAAAATCTACGTCTGGGATGGTCCATCCGAAAATCATTAATTGAAAATATATCCTCCGCTTAAAATCACTGGAGATTTTACGATGTCTACCAATTATCCGATCAATCCGCGCGTACGCGCCTATGGGAAAGCTCGCATAGATATTGCTGAGCGCGCTAAAAACCCAGCTGATTGGGAGAAATTATGGAAGCCTCCATCAGCTTCGTACCCGTTTGTCTTGGGTGAATCATGGAAGCAGTGTGTGGAATATCGGGTAGATGATTTCGCCGCTGAAGTAGGTTTTTTTATCGATATTCTTGGACTGCCCGTAAATGCCTTCGACCCAGGTTATGCGATGTTTACCTCCCCTCAGCGGGATTTTTTCTTCTCGGTCGTTCCCGCTCCGCTTGCTGAGCAATCCACCCCTCCCGATGCCTTCCGTCTTCAATTTATGGTTAAAGATATCATCACCACCACACTTGAGCTAGAGCAACGTGGCGTTTTCTTTGAGCAGCCTCCTCAACCCCTCCGCCCCGGCTCATCCTTGTCCATTGCCTACTTTCGAACTCCGCATGGTATCTGTATCGAGCTTTGGGGTATGGTCAATGCACCTACCTCATCAAATGTGCAGCTGAATTTGCTGAATAATCATGACAATGGGAGTGAGAGTGAAACCGAAGAAGTTGATCCCGTCGAAGACGAGGGCAATAATGGGGATGAAGGCGAATTCATTGAAGATGAGGAGGAAGATGAAGAACCCGGTCAGGAAGAGCAGGAATCTGGGGAAGAAGATGAAGGAGAAGACGAAAAGGAAGATGATGAAGATGATGAGCTTGTTGAAGATGAAGACGATGATGAAGATGATGACGAAGATGATGACGAAGATGATGACGAAGATGATGAGGATGAAGATGAATTCGACCAGGATGAATATTCTTCCACAATAAAATCTGATCCTCAAAAAGTCAATCCATCTTATCGCCCTAAAATATTTCAAGATGCCAAATCCAAGTTACAGGATGTGCCAAACGGTGAGCAGGCTGATCTCGCGCTTGAGTATATCGACCTGGATGCCGCCTAAACTTGAATTGTTTCGTATTGTATTTTGAGGAACAACTAATATGAGCACCACTGACTACAATAAAGGCTTTGCCACCGTTTATAAAGGGAGTTTATATTATGAAGCCGGAGGTTCCGGGCGACCGATCCTGTTGATCCATGCGGGTGTGGCTGATTGCAGTATGTGGGACAATCAAATAAACTTCTTCAGCCAATCTTATCGGGTCATCCGTTACGATATGCGTGGTTATGGCAGATCACGCACCGAAACCACGGAGTTCTCTAACCGCCAGGATATCATCGACTTATTTAAGCTTCTCGGGGTAGAGCAAGCTTGTGTGATCGGCATCTCCCGCGGTGGGCAGATCGCGATCGACTTCACCCTTGAGCATCCCGAGTGCGTCTCAGCATTAGTTCCCGTAGCTGCAGGTATCAGCGGATATGATTTCCAGCCCGGTGATAGTGAAAAAGCTAAACATGAGTTTGAGCTTTTCACGCATATGGACGAATTATGGGAGAAAAAGGCTTTTAATGAGCTCGCAGACCTCGAAGTACATGCTTGGGCAGATGGTCCATCTCAACCCGTCGGGCGTGCTCCTTCCAAGCTTCGCGACTATATTCGCAAGATTGTCTTAGCGAACTACACCCGACAGGACGGTCACGCTACACCTCAGCCGTTGGTTCCCCCTGCTACTGGACGCCTGCGCGAGATTCATGTCCCCACCCTCATCCTGGTTGGCGAATATGATGAACTGAGCACATTGGCAATGGCTGATAAACTGGAACGGGATATTCCTAATGCCCGCAAGGTCGTGTTATCAGACACTGCACATATGATCCCGCTGGAACAACCAGTCAATTTTAATGAGATGGTATTAAACTTCTTGAATAAGACGGGAATATGATTACGATCCACACCCTTACCCCTGAAAGTTGGTCTGATTTTGAAAATTTATTTGGTCCGCGTGGTGCTTGTGGAGGCTGCTGGTGCATGTATTGGCGCCTGCCACGCTCTCAATATGAGGAGCAACATGGAGAACTGAACCGCCGTAATATCAAGGCCCTGGTTGACTCCGGCAACATTCCCGGTATCCTGGCTTATTCTGGTGATGAGCCAGTTGGCTGGTGCTCCATCGCCCCTCGAGAAGAATTCCCCACCTTGAGCCGTTCGCGTATCCTTAAACCTGTTGATGATCAGCCTGTCTGGTCGGTGGTGTGCTTTTTTATCGCTCGCAATCAGCGCCACAAAGGTATGACCGTTCAGCTTCTGAAGGCTGCCATTGAATATGCCAGGTCCAATGGAGCCAGGATCATCGAAGGCTATCCTGTTGAGCCTAAAGACGGTAAATCCCCTGATGTCTTTGTATACACGGGGTTATTTTCGGCTTTTAAACAAGCGGGCTTCACCGAAGTCTTGCGGCGTTCAGCGACCCGCCCAATCATGAGATTTTATATATAAAAATATAATTAGGGGAGGAAATATGATTATCGTCCGTCCAACCAGCCTTGCCGCCACCCTGGATTCAGCTTCTGAGGCATTTTTCTATCAAAAACCCATTCCAGCCACTCAGCGCCAGGAAGCCGCCTCGATGATTGTCAGCCGCCAAATCCATTCTGGATCAAATTTCGGCTTCTTCATCCTCTTCACCACTGAAACGGAGGCTCGATCCACGCTATTTTCAGGCGAACAGTTATTAACAGACTTTGCACGCAGTCATATTCAGCTCATTGAATCTGCCAGGATTCTCGCTTTGCTTGGGGTGGATAACGATGAGGTCATTCACTCTATTCGGGTCGCCGACCAACTCATGGGCACATTCTGTTATAGCAAGTTTTGTCCCAAAGGGGAGTGCAAATCTCTCACCATTGCCTATATGCGCTATTTGTCCTCATGCAATACAAAAGACTCAATTACCCGTCTGAACTCGCTTCTATCGAAATTGCCCGGTCACCGCGATGGTAAAGGCAAATGGATTGGCTTCCCATATTTTTTTACGTTGTTAATGCTTTCTGAGGTCGATGATCCTTTGGTTTCCCAGGAGCTTCATTATGCTGCCCCTTTGTGTAAAAAACACCGTGAGCAGCTCGGATCTGTGGATCCAATCTCAATCAGACGCCAGGCAATTATCACTAAAGCACTTTCGAGGAATTGATACCATGCTCACTCGCTGCTTCTGGGCTAACACCGATGACCCACTCTACCAGGCTTACCATGACCAGGAATGGGGTGTTCCTGTCCATGACGATCGCTTGCTGTTCGAATTTCTCATCCTGGAGGGTGCTCAGGCTGGTCTCAGCTGGTACACCATCCTGCGTAAACGTCCAAATTACCACTTGGCTTTTGATGGTTTTGATCCCCATAAAATAGCCAAATACGATGAACAAAAAGTGTCAGAGCTGCTGTTAAATCCTGGAATTATCCGTAACCGTCTCAAGGTCAATGCGACTATTCGCAATGCCCAGGCTTTCATAAAGATTCAACAAGAGTTCGGTAGCTTTGATACCTACATGTGGCAGTTCGTCGGAGGTAAACCCATTGTTAACGCATGGACCAACGGTCATGAGATTCCTGCTGAAACTGAGCTATCCCGTCGAATGAGCAAGGACTTGCTCCAGCGAGGTTTTCGTTTCGTTGGTCCAACCATTTGCTATGCTCACATGCAGGCAGTGGGTATGGTGAACGACCATACCACGGATTGCTTTCGCTACCAGGAGATCCTCAATCTAATAAAGTAATTATCATCATATATATACGGAGGATCGAGTGCAGCTTTAGAAGCCATCCCACTGGCAAGCATTGTCCTCTAACAGCAACCCAACTATTCAAATTATGCCCTACGGTGGAGATAAATCCCCTGGCCAATCGAAGGTGGTACAATTGTAACCCGCTGATGAGCCTGGATTTGTTGAAACTGTTTCCGGAGCGTGTCTGTCTGGAAGCATTCCAGACATGCACCAACCGGGGCATTCAGGTATCATCACCATGATAAATTGCGTCACCGGTTTGTGTGAGGCACTCATGCGGTTGAAGTTTTATTTAGCACTCAATTTACAGCATTGATGAAGACTATGGACCTAAAAAAGCTGGTTATCCGCTCATTCGCAACAGACCAGGATTTCTCCCGGTTACAATCCTTGCTCACTGCCGTCGAAGCGATTGATCATGATGGGAATGAGATCAGCGAGCAAGCTTTACAGGCACAGCTCAATCTTCCCGGTTCAATTCCCGATAAGGATCGCTGGGTGATTGATGCGCCCGGTGAGCCACAATCACTGATCGCTTCAGCCCTTGTCAGGCTCCCTCCAGGAATAAACAACGCAGATGCTAATATCTCCGTCCATCCCGATTGGCGCCGGCATGGATTAGGTAGCAGCTTGCTAACCAAAGTCATTGAGCGTGCGCGTCTGCTCAACGTGAGTGCTATCCAGATCTATGCTAATGTCAGGCATCCTGCTGCACCAGGTTTCTTACAAAAGCATGGTTTCACCTCTCAGGGTGCGTACACCGAATTGCGCCTCAGCGAAGACGGCCATCTACCTCCAGTGATTTGGCCATATGGTTACACAATGCGCCCTTACTCCGAGATTCAGGATCTTTCCATCCTCACTCAGGCGATGAACCTTAGCTACATTCTCCTTTGGGGTCATCGCGAGGTCAGTGAGAACGAGATGGCCTCTTGGTTACCCAATTTCAACCAGCAGGGCCTCTTCCTGGTATTTTCAGAAAAGGGTAGGGTAATCGGAATTAGCCGAGTGGAACCTTCACCCGAGCGGACTTTGAAAAACAGAGGTCCTACCGGTTATATCGACGCCCCCGGGATCGTTCCCCAACACCGTCGTCTTGACCTGTACCGCGCCTTGGTGCTTACCGGCATCCGTTGGCTTCGTGACCAGGGTCAAACTATAATTGAAATGGAATCCTGGGGTGATAAGTTGGAGGTCTTAAAAATGTACCGCGAGCTGGGGTTTAAGGATATCCGCCAGCTGGCTTGTTATCAGTTGAAATTAACCACGGGTGATAAACCCGAATAACCGATCTCTCCTTAAAAAACGAGAGCCGGGTACGCCACTGCCGGCTCTCTTTAAAAGGAGGAGAAGAAGAGAAATCGCCCTACAAATAACATCATATCAAATCCCAGCGTATCGTGCTTGACGGGTAACCTACGATTACCCTACGCTTTACCAACAATATTGAGAGTAGAGTACAAAAATACCATGGATTTTGCAATTCGTACCAAAAAACTAAGTCGCACATACAAGATTCACGGCGGTAAGAAATCCGAACCGCATTCATTGGTTGCCCTCACCGATGTCAACCTGGAAATTCATCCCGGCGAGTTGTTCGGTTTGCTTGGACCCAACGGTGCAGGCAAGACAACATTGATCAAGATCCTCACCACTCTGCTTGCACCGAGCACGGGTCATGCCTGGGTGGCGGGTTACGATGTCGCCGACGAACCCGAAAAAGTCCGTCCGCGAATTAATATGGTTTCCGGTGGTGAAACCTCAGGTTATGGTCTGCTCACGGTGCGTGAGAATTTATGGATGTTCTCCCAATTCTACGGACTTTCCTCTGGCGTCGCTAATCGGAATATCAAGCGATTGCTCGAAGTAGTTGGTCTTTCTGACCGCATGAATGCCAAGTCTTCTGATTTATCTACAGGCTTACGCCAAAAGATGAACATCGTCCGTGGGTTCATGACCGATCCAGATGTGCTCTTCCTGGATGAGCCTACCCTTGGCTTGGATGTAGGTGCCTCCCGTGAGGTTCGTCGTTTCATCCACTCATGGGTTGACGATAACCCCACCCGTACACTGCTACTCACCACCCACTACATGGTTGAAGCGGATGAATTATGCGACCGGGTTGCTATTATTAATCAAGGGCGCGTTTTGGCATGTGACACGCCTGCCAATCTGAAGCATAACCTACAGCAGGAAGTTATTTTCCGTTTGGAAGTCAGCCCTTTCAATGGTAGTCTGAATGCAGCAAAATTCGAGGCACTACCTGGGGTTTGCAATGTCATTCATCGTCCACAGGATGGATTCGAATCTCTCGAGCTCATCCTGGAAGAAGAACAAGCCCTGGCAAGTGTGGTCACCACCTTAAATTCCGCTAACATCCGCTTGCTAAACCTGCAAAAATGTGAACCTAGTTTGGAGGATGTATTCGTAAAGCTTGTTGGTCAGAGCATGGAAGAGGTGGAGCAGAAAGGTGAAACGAGTGAGCAATAACCCATATCTCGCCTCCGGGGTGCTCACACCCCAGGATGGCTTGCAATCCTTCGAGGCTGGTCGCTTGCGCAAGAACATGGGTTGGAGGCTATATCTCCAAACTGTGATCGCCCGCGCTTATCCGCGCATTATCGGTCAGGGGCGCGAAAAATCCTGGCTTTTTTTCGACATCTTTCTGCCTCTGCTATCAGTTTGCGCTTATGTATTTGTTTACCGTGCAATCCGTGCCCCCGAAGATTATATCGGTTTCGTCGTTGTTGGTGGGGCAATGACCGCTTTTTGGATGAATGTGCTCTGGAGCATGTCCAGCCAGCTTTATTGGGAGAAAGAGCAGGGCAACCTGGCATTATTCATCATGACCCCCACCTCGATGATGGCGATTTTGCTAGGCATGGCTTTGGGTGGTTTACTCTCCACTACATTGCGCGCTCTGGTAATCATCATTCTGGGTAGTCTGTTTTTCAATGTCCAATATGCTGTATCTAGCTTCGTCCAACTCTTCGCGGTCTTTATCCTTGCAATGTTGGCTTTATATGGCCTTGGAATGATGGCCGCCTCACTCTATCTCCTTCTCAGCCGTGAGGCTTGGCATATCTCCAACCTGGCAACAGAACCTGTCTACTTATTCTCAGGCTTTTACTTTCCCATTAAAAGCTTCACCTTTTGGATTTCTGCTGTCGCTTCAATTATTCCTCTCACATTGGGTCTGGACGCGATGCGCCAGCTCGTTTTTAAGTCCGGACCTTCTTTGGGATTCGTATCCGTGCCAATTGAGATTATCGTCTTATGTGTTTTAAGCATTGTTTTTCTGATTGCCGCCCGATATATGCTTGCCTATATGGAAAAACTGGCCATCCGAGAAGGGCGTATCACCGAGAATCGCCGCTAAGGTGCCATTGAATCTATGCATACATCCAAACTCCAAACCACACAAAATCCCTTATCCGGTTATTCTAGGTCCTTCCGCATTGCTGCCTGGCTGGGTTGGCAGATCGAATCCAACTGGACCGATCCTTTTCTCTTTGCAATCTACTCAATTATCAAGCCTCTTGCGGGAGCAGCTATTCTGGTTGTCATGTACAGCGTCATCACCAGTGGTAACTTCTCCTCACCCATCTTCTCTTACATCTACCTCGGAAATGCTTTCTACATATATGTAGGTGCTGTCATGACCGGGATTTCCTGGGCTGTAATGGATGACCGGGAGCACTATAAAACCCTTAAGTACATGTACATCGCGCCTATTAACATCCAGGCCTACCTTATCGGGCGCGGGGTCGCTAAATTCCTGGTTGGCTCTATTTCAGTCATCATCACCATCGTTTTTGGTGTACTCTTCTTGCACGTGAATGTCAACCCAGCCGCGATCAATTGGCCTCTTTTCCTGGTCTCCCTGGTGATTGGTGTGATTATGCTTGCAATGATGGGTTTGATCCTTGCCGGAGTTAGTCTGCTGATTACCCAGCACGTTTCATTTATCGGTGATGCCGTAGCCGGAGCCCTCTTCCTTTTCAGCGGGGCTATCTTCCCATTGGAAGTCTTGCCTTCCTGGCTCCGCCCAATCGGCTTCGCCATGCCTGTCACGTATTGGCTAGAATTATTGCGCCGTTCGCTAGTTGGTCATGTTGCTGAAGCTTTCCCAACATTACAGAATTTGAGTAATATTCAGCTCATTGCCATCATGCTCGGACTGACCTTTGTCTTCGGGGTGATATCCATCTTTCTCTTCCGCTTTTGTGAACATATCGCTCGGGAAAGAGGCTTGATTGACAAGGTGTCGAATTACTAAAGCTTCACATCCCCGACATTTCTAATCAAACTATGAATCATTCCACATCTCATCGTCCTAGAACCTCCCACCGAGCCTTGTCAACAATATATATCGGATTGCTCTCTTCCAGCCCGATCGGTCCGTTATGGGTTGCTGTTTCAGAGCAGGGACTCATGATGGTCGATTGGAGTATGCCGCAAGCAGATTTTTCCCGGCAGGTTGAACGGCGTTTCCATGCTGATGTTATGTATGATGAACCCCACACCGCGGATGCGCTCCTTCAGCTATCTGAATACCTGGATGGCAACCGATGCCAATTTACCTTGCCGTTGGATTTAGCCGGGATGACCCTTTTCCAGTCGCAAGTACTTCGCCTCACCACACAGATCCCCTACGGTCTAACCTCGACCTATAAAGCAATAGCTTTACAAGTAGGTAATGTGCACGCGGCACGCGCTGTCGGTCGTGTTGAAGCTACTAACCCAATACCGCTGGTAATTCCATGTCATCGCGTCCTGGGTTCTAATGGATCTTTACATGGCTATGGTGGACCCGGTGGGATTAAATTGAAGGCCTGGCTCTTGAACTTGGAGCAATCTTTCATTTAAATAGAATCTGCGGGCATGAAGCCCGCAGGAGAATTCTAACACCCAATTTTATTCTTTAAAACCGTATTTCTCAATGATGGCTTGGATGATACTGCCATCCTCCTCACTCACATTCACAAATTGGTACCCTACATCAAAATATTCCGGATTAATATCAGGCGCACACCAACGGCTATTGGCAGTGAAAACCAGCTCATTCTTTTTGACGAAATCTTCAGGCAACTTGATATGTAATTCCATCACATTATTTTGATCGATCTTGCTCTCGGTCAGCACCATGGCACCTTCCAGCGTAATATTCAATAAGGTCCCGATGATTCTCTCACTTTTTGAGTCATACACATTGGCAAATAAGAGCAAGTCTTTTCGTGGGTACTTTCTTCGCTCTAGCATGGTTTGCTCCTCACCTCTATTTAACACATGACCTGCTATAAGGATACCGGAAAAAGTGACATTATGCAAGCACTAATTATGTTAGTCGCACAATTACATCTTCTTCAGAGCTCCACTTTGAATCAATTATCTTCCGCAATGGTAAAATCATAACAACCCATTCTTTTATCGAAACGCGTTATTAGAGGAGATCTATATGCCTACCCCTATGATCATTGATGCCATTCGAACGCCCATTGGGTCACTGGGTGGCATCCTTGCTCACGTCCGACCTGACGATTTGGCTGCTCATGTTCTAAAAGCCATCATCAGCCGTAACAAGCTGGATCCTGCCTTGATCGAGGAAGTATATCTAGGTTGTGCGAATCAGGCAGGTGAAGACAACCGTAACGTTGCCCGTATGGCCACCCTATTGGCAGGTTTCCCTGTCGAAGTGGCAGCTGTTACCTTCAATCGTTTGTGTGCCTCCGGGTTGAACGCTATCAATCAGGCGGCCCGCGCCATCCGCGCAGGTGAAGGGGATGTTTTTATCGCTGGGGGTGTCGAAAGCATGTCGCGCGCTCCATATTCAGTACCTAAAGCTGAACAGGCTTTCGCTTTTGGTAATTTAATCGCCTGGGATACCGCCCTGGGGTGGCGCTACCCGAACCCCAAGATGCAGGAACTCTACGGCACTGAATCGATGGGCGAAACTGCTGAGAATATCGCCCAAATGATGCCTGAAATTACCCGCGATCAGCAGGATGCTTTTGCCCTGGCAAGTCATCAACGCGCCATCGCAGCTATAGATTCGGGTAAATTTGCAGAAGAGATTACCCCAGTTAGTATCCCCCAAAAGAAAGGCGATCCAATTATCGTCTCAACAGACGAGCGCCCGCGTCGCGATACAACGATGGAGTCTCTATCTCGTCTGCGACCAGCTTTTCGCAAGGAGGGCACCGTCACGGCAGGCAATTCATCTGGACTGAACGATGGCGCAGCTGCTGTTCTCCTGATGAGCGCCGATAAAGCAGCTGAGTTAAAACTCAAACCCTTAGCACGCATTATTGCCTCTGCTGCAGCAGGTGTCCCACCTCGCATCATGGGATTGGGACCAATCGGTGCGGTCCGTAAAGCTCTCGAACGGGCAAAGATAAGCTTATCAGATATAGGATTGATTGAGCTCAACGAAGCCTTTGCTGTGCAATCTCTGGCAGTTATCAAGGAGCTAGGGCTATCAACCGAAATCACCAATGTTAATGGTGGGGCAGTTGCCTTGGGTCATCCCTTGGGCTGCTCAGGTGCACGCATTCTTACCACCCTGCTACATGAAATGCGTCGTCGCGCTCCTTCTGAAAAACGCCCTTATTACGGTCTTGCCACCTTGTGTGTTGGCGTCGGTCAGGGTGAAGCTACCATCGTTGAATGGCTTGATTAAGACATGAACTGGTTCCGATGAACCTGTCCACATAATCTAGGCAGGGGTAGATTCTGCCACCTTCTTGTGCCCATCTTTGTCAAACAAGCGGGCAATCTCTTCTGGTGCCTCCTTTCGGAACTGGCTCATATAAAGGTTGTAATAGAACCCCCTTCGCGCCAATAAATCCACATGCGTGCCGCGTTCGACAATCTCACCTTCATCCAGCACCAACAACAGGTCAGCATTTCGGATCGTGCTCAAGCGGTGAGCAATGACAAAACTGGTCCGGCCCTTTAGTAAGTTCTCCAAGGCTTGCTGGATTAACCTTTCAGTACGCGTATCCACACTGGAGGTCGCCTCATCCAGGATTAAGATGCGTGGATCAGAAAGTGCTGCTCGTGCAATCGCAAGCAGCTGACGCTGCCCCTGGCTTAGTCCACTTCCCCGCTCGCCTAGTACCGTCTGGTACTTATCCGGCAATCGCTCGATGAAAGTATCTGCCCGCGCTAATTTTGCAGCCTCGATCACTTCATCATCGGTTGCGTCTGGGCGTCCAAAACGTATATTCTCCATCACGGTGTTGCTGAACATGAAGGTATCCTGCAAAACAAGCGCAATTTGCTCACGCAGAGATTTAGCCGTCACATCCCGAACATCCACATCGTCAACAAAAACCTCCCCGCTCGTTACATCATAAAACCGTGGGATCAGGTTGATCATCGTGGTCTTTCCTGCCCCTGTCGGGCCAACGATAGCAATGGTTTGCCCTGGTTCAGCGGTAAAGTTGATCTCACACAATACAGGCTGGTCTTCCTTGTATGCAGCGGAGACGTTCTTGAACTCTACCTTGCCTTTAATTTGAGGTAGCTCAATCGCATTAGGACGGTCTTGCATTTCAAGCGGTACATCCAATAAGCCAAAGATGCGCTCCGCACCTGCCACTGCACTCTGGATATTTGTCCACAGGATGGCGATCTGTTGAATAGGCTGGTTGAAGCGCTGCACATAGACCAAAAATGTGATCACAAGCCCGAAAGAGACCACCGTGCCGAACAACGATTGGTTGTTCAATAATGCCAGCCCGCCTACCACAGTGACAATAGCCAGTGCTAGGTAACCCAGCGCTTCAAGCGCCGGTGCCAGGGCACTTGTAAATGAAACTGCACGCACATTTGCATCTCGATTGGCTGCGTTGGTTACCTTGAATTGTTCGATGTTTTGGTCCGCACGATTAAAAGCTTGAACTTCACGTACTGCCGAAATGCCCTCCTGTAGCTCGGCATTTACATTGCCAATTTCTGTGCGTGTGCGTCTGAAGGCTTTCCGCGCTTGCCCCGAGAACCAAATGGTTGCAATCGCCATCAGCGGAGTCACCGCCATGCTGAGCAGCGCGAATGGTAAGCTCTGGGTAAGCATGTTAATGGCTATCCATACCAATAACAATATTCCACTCGCCACGCTTACCAAGGCGAAGCTCACCACTTGCTGGATCGTATCCGTATCATTGGTGATCCGGCTCATCAAATCTCCAGCTTCATGATCCGCATAATAACTCAGTTGAAGGTTATGCAAGTGCTCAAACACTTCCGTCCGGAGTGTACGCAGCATATGCTGGCCTACCCAGCTCATGGAGTAAAAGGTCAATCCGGTTAAACCTGATCCCATAACATACAGGATGATGATCAAGATCATCATCCTTCCCAACCCTGCCACCCGTTCTGCATCGGTCATTTGTGTGATATCTGCAGGTGGTCCCGAGAAACCTCCAGCCTGAAAAGCCATTTTTATAACCCGTTGGGTCAATCCCTGGGGTGCCTTACTCTGGGTCAGCCAGCAATTAGTCTCAGAGGCATTAGCCACCTGACCAACCTGGGGTATGTTTGCCAAACTGCTTCCCCCTGTCGGTGCAATGAGGTAACAATCCACCAATTGTCCGGTAAGTTCCGGGTTAGTCACCTGTGCCCATGTTGCTGTGACCACACACACCACGGCAACAATCATCATCGGCCACCAGGGTTTGATATACCTTACGAATCGCCGTAATGTCTCGCCAGATTTCTTCGGCTTAAGGGTTTCTCCTCCCATAATTTGACGCGGGTTAGCAAACATGAATAGCTCCTTCTACCTTTTTAATAAAATACTTTTAGGATTTATCTTCTTCCGCTTAAGCAGACGCTGTAATTGGTTCAACAACTTCAGAGGTCCCGCTTTCCTTTACTGAGTCATCAATCAGCTGCGAGCAGTAGATATCGGCGTAAATTTCACTTGTCTCCAGCAGCTCTTCATGCTTTCCTCGGGCAACAATCTGTCCCTTATCCAGTACGAGGATCTGATCTGCACTCATGACCGTGCTGATTCGTTGGGCGATCACAAAGCTGGTACGATTCTTCATCAGCAAATCAAGTGCAGCTTGAATCTTGGCTTCAGTCGCCAGGTCTACACTGCTGGTCGAGTCGTCCAGGATCAGGATGCGTGGGTTGAGCAACAAGGCACGCGCAATCGCCACTCGCTGTTTTTGCCCACCGCTTAAAGTGGTGCCACGTTCACTAACAGGGGTATCGTAACCACCCGGGAATGACATGATGAATTCGTGTGCAGCTGCTGCTTTGGCAGCTTCCACAATTTCTTCCATACTGGCATCCGATTTGCCAAAAGCGATATTTTCACGGATGGTTCCTGAAAACAGGGTACTTTCTTGCAGCACAATTCCTGTCTGTGAGCGCAGTGAATCGAGTGTGACATCCCTCAGGTCAAAACCATCAATGGTTATTCTTCCTTCACTTGGGTCATAGAAGCGCGGTAACAGGTTAATGATCGTGGTCTTGCCTGAGCCGGTTGCACCAAGCAGAGCGATCCGCTGCCCTTGCTGGGTATCGAAGCTGACGTTTTTCAAAACTGGCTCACCACTTTGAAAATAACGAAAGGTCACATTTTCAAATTTAACCTCACCCCTCACCGCAGGTAACGCTATTGCATTTGGCTTATCTGTCACATCGTTTTTAGCATCCAGGATTTCAAATATGCGTTTTGCTGATGCCGCAGCCTGACCAAATTGAGTGATGATGAACCCGAATTGTGCAACAGGTAAGAACAAATACACCAGATACAGGCTGAACTCCTGCCACTCACCCAAAGTAAGCGTGCCATGGATGATCTGTTGACCTCCTGCGTAGAGCGTAGTCGCCTGTCCAAGGTTGGCAATCAAGAATACCAGTGGCATCAGAAATGCAAATAAGCGTGAGATGGTAATCTGCTGATTCATTAAATTGGTAGCCGAATCTTTAAACTTCTTCTGCTCACTCTTCTCTCTCGTAAAGGCTTTTACCACTTTTATCCCCGCCAGATTTTCTTGCAGTACGGTGTTCAAAGCGGATAGTTTTATCTGTACTTTGGTGAAAAGTGGTTGGCTGATAGTGCCAAAGATCATAAAAAGGACCAGTGATACCGGTAAAATCCATATCGTCACCAGTGCCAGCTGTACATTTGTGGCGAATAAAATCACCAGGGTGGCGCTCAGGAGTAAGATTGCACCAATAAGCTGCAGCAATCCCTGTCCAAGAAAGAGCCGTACTTTTTCAATATCATCAGTCGCCCTGATCATCAGCTGACCAGTCTGGTTGCGATCGTGATATGAAAATGATAAACGTTGGATCTTGGCAAATAAGTCATTCCGAATTTCGAAAGCCATGCTTTGTGAGTTTCGTTCTGCCCAATACGTTTGCAGGAAGGCAAATACCCCTCGTAAAGCAGCAAATACGAGGATCAAGATTCCAGATTGCACCAGCAACCTGGGTGCATTTGTTTGGTCAACCTGCAAATGAGAAGTAAGCCGATCAATCGTCATATTCGCAGGCAGATTTAGAAAACTCAAGATTTGGGGTAATGCTTGCCCGATAAATTGGCTTGGAATATTGGGTAGTTGGGCAAGCAAAGTCTTGGCGATTACTCCATTGGTAACAGCATCAATGATGCTCCTGACTAGGCGTGGTACAGCTAGTTGTGCTACCGTGGCAATAACTAAAAACAAGTAAGGAAGTACTGCTAACCACCCATACTTCGATAAATATTTAGCCATCCGCATCAAGCTCCTACCCCCTGAAAAAGGCGAACGGTTGGGTTTAGATCGTCGTTTGTTCAAGATTAACTCCTTTCCTTGATCCACAAAAGTTTTTTTTAATCAAGAAGATTGCTTAGGATTGCAGATGATTTTCATATCTAATCTTTTTTCTCCAAGGCTATCGAACCATACAACCGTATATCGCCTCGCTGGAGAAGTGAGCCCTTGAAATATCAAGCTCTTGTGAAATTATGTATAAGATTTCAGTGGCGCATTTCCCTGCAGATGTTCACCCTTTAGTTTATTCGAAAGATTGAATTGGTTTTAGACTGCTGGAATTAGTTAGTTTTTCAGATTAAGTCCCACCATTTTTCCTGAAAGTAGAAGCACAATTTGTGAGCATAGTTAATCCTGCGATGACCGTTGCCTGTTGTTCTGGGGTTAGTTTGGTGGTTAATTCTTCCATCCATCGTGTTCGAGCGGTAATCCCCTGCTCCACTAGAGCTTTCCCCTTGCCGGTTATGGTTAAGCATTTTGCTCGCCGGTCGTTTGGATCTTCGGTCCTTTCAACCAAGCCCTGGAGAACTAATCGATCAATCAATTGGCTGGATGCGGCATTGGATACTCCTAATTGTGATCCAATTGCAGATACGCCACACGGCTCACCGTGATAGAGACTAAAAAGAGTGATGATCTGGGATGGCTAAAGTCCATTGTCATCCATTAATTGTTTAAATTCACGCATGGAATGTTGTAGGAACACTCCAGACCAATCTTGTAATGTTTGAGTAAATTTAGAATCGCCAGACATAGTTAAACCCTTCAATTAATTAAGCAGACTGAAATATATTATATTTACTCTATTTTGTCAAGATTAATCATAAAACCACAACGAGAGGTTTACTCTCGTCGTGGTTTAATATTTGCTTAGAGATTTAGTGATTATGGTGTAGCAGTGGGTGGAAGCGGGGTATTCGTCGCTATGATTACCGTCGGATATACTGTCCCAACTGTTGCTGTGGGAACTGGCGTGGCGATATTAACTGGAATTTTCAGGATCTGCCCTGCGGAGATATCATTTGCATTAGCTAGTTTATTTTCCTTGACAATCGCATCCACTGTGCTATTAAATCGGACCGCGATGGCACCCACTGTATCTCCTGGCATCACGGTGTAATTAATCAGCGTGCCGGGTGGTACCAATGTCGAGACCGATGTAGCTGTTGGCAGGAGCATGTTAGGTGGTGGGACGAGGATTTTCTGCCCTACAAGAATGATCAGTGTCGCAGGGTCAATCTCTAGGTTAAGGGCAAGTAAAGTCGGGATATCTGTTCCAAATCGTGCCGCTATATCGCCCAGCCCAGTATCCCCCTGCTGTACGGTGTACTCAAATGGTCCTGAAGGTGTAGGGGTCACTGTCGGTGTTGCTGTCTCAGTCGGAAGTGACGTTGGAGTTATAGTAGGTGTATTGGTCGCTGGTAAGGGTGTTGCCGTCGCAGTCATGGTTGGTGTGAAGGTTGCTGTCGGTGTGGGTGTTGCTGCCCTAAACGGAGAATTATCCCCCAACAACCAGAAGATCAGTGCTGCTGCCCCCGCAATGAGTAAGATTGCTGCCCCTATCATGACGGCCATCGGTGTACTCTGCCGCAGTTGCTGACGCTTGCGGTGTGCCTCGATTACCTTTTGGGGTGATTCTTTTGCACTCATGAGATTCTCCTCACAATACCTGGATACAGGTTACCCTGATCCATAGTGTTCAAAGATCATAGACGCCTATCAACAATGGATAGTTCCAAATGATTCTACCCGATTTTATTCGAGTTGTGGCACATTCACACATTTATCCAGCAATCATAAAAATAATGTAGAATCAATTAACACTACTTCATGAGGTGAATATGCATATCGTAGTCTTTGGATCTGGTGGAGTTGGGGGTTATTTTGGTGGCCGCCTGGCACAAGCGGGTGAAAAAGTTACCTTCATCGCTCGAGGTGAACACCTGCATGCCATGCTCACTGACGGTCTCAAAGTCGAAAGTATCAATGGGGATTTTGCCATCCAGCCGGTCATCGCCACCGACGACACAACTCAGGTTGATGCGGTTGATGCGATCCTGGTGTGTGTGAAGACATGGGATGTTACCAAAGCCGGCAAAGCGATCATGCCCATGCTTGACTCAAATACATTCGTCGTCCCATTAGAAAATGGCGTTGAAGCTCCATCACAGCTCGCGGAAATACTCGGTAGAGAGCACATCCTGGGTGGCTTATGCCGGATTGCCAGTCGCATTGCCTCTCCTGGGCATATCCAGCATACCGCGATCGACCCTTCGGTTGCCTTTGGAGAGCTGGATAATCGCTCGAGTTCGCGATCTCGTAAACTTCTACAAACTTTTGAGCACGCGGGGGTATCGGCAGAAATTCCTCCCGATATTAACGTCGCAATATGGCAAAAATTCCTCTTTATCTCAGCCGTCAGCGGTATCGGGGCAATCACCAGAGTCCCATTTGGATTATTTCGCTCTCTGAACGGAACGCGTAAGATGCTTGAAGATGCATTACGTGAGTGTTACTCCGTTGCAATAGCTCAAGGCATTCATCTACCAGCAGATAGCGTTGCCAAAACCCTGGCTTACATTGACTCATTACCCCCGACTACCATGGCTTCCATGCAACGGGATATCATCGATGGTCACCCATCTGAATTGGAAGCCCAAAACGGAGCCCTCGTGCATATGGGACAAATACTCAATATCCCCACCCCCGTTCATGCATTTATATACCATAGCCTCTTGCCGCAAGAGAACCTTGCTCGTGGATTAAAGGGTTAGCTAGACAACTCAGGAAACCGCACAAGTGCACACCCATAGGGTTGCGTTTGAGTGACCTCGGGGATAAGGTTCTGAGTTAATGACTCAATGACCATGGGTATATATACCTTTGTTGCCTCTCGTCGCCTGAAGGTGATATCATCCCAGGCTCCCTGGTAAGCAAGTTTTCCACTTCTATCCACAACGAAAAAGTGCGGCGTTGTCTGTGCCCCGTACAAATTCGCCACCTGCTGATGAGCATCTACTATTACAGTGGGTAGCTTCCTTTCAGTTGCCACTCTCACGATCATCTCTGGTGATTCGTTGGCGTTCGAAGCAATCCAAAGTACTTTCACCTGTGCCTTCCATTGGTCCAGGAAAGCAATTAATTCGCTATCCACATGTTCACACCATACACATTCAGCTGACCAAAAATTCAGAACTACAGTACTACCCAGTAGGTCTTCTAGGGCATACAATCTCCCCTTTAAATCGGGGAGTTGGAATTCTGGAGCCTTTGCTCCGATGGTCACTATGGCACCCATAAAGGTGAATATCCTCCAATCACGAGCTGCACCGGGTTGCTGCCATCTGCATTTACCATCCACAATTCTGGCAGATCAGATAATTTAGCTTGGTTAAAACGCACATAGGCAAGCATTATCCCATCTCGGCTCCAGGCAAGATCATAATGATTGTAATCAGCCTCATCAGTAATTGGGTGGGGGTTAGACCCATCGGCATTCATGATCCATATTTGCCTTCCAAGCGACCAACGAAGCACATCCAGGAACTTGCGCGTGAATGCGATCGCTCCACCCTCTGGCGAATAGCTTGCCTCAACATCTTCCACATCATTTGCCCCGGATATATCCTCTGTAGCGTTACTCTCTATCCGGTAACGTATCAGGTGGCTGGTTCCGGTTTCATAATTCCCGGGTGCTGGAAGATAGGAAATCTCAGGTGCCAGATAATATTCTCCGTTGGGGCTCCAGGCACCAGGTTGACCCGTCTGGTTCGGCAGCTGCACGCTCTCTTGGGAAAGGGGATTAACCACTTCATACCCACTGCTGGTCCGGTCGTAATACGCCAGCAAACCCGTTGATGACCAGCTCGGTTGAATGGTTTCATGGGTTGCCAGACCCAGGGGGATTGCGCCCAGGCTTGGTAAGCTCAATAACCAGATTTGCGCCGGACCTAAACCTCCTCTTAGAGTCGGCAGAAGATATTCATATGCCAGATAATGACCATCAAAAGACACCACAGGGCTTCTACATTGCGCCACTCCACAATCCAACAGCTCCTCTGGTCGGTATGAATTGTTGATCGAGCTCTCAGCCTTAATTCGATCTATCTGGTAAAGATCTGCTCCATCCTTAGAATTACTGGCACTGAAATAGAACGTCATCCCATCGCGGCTGGCAGAATAGTCAATCACCTTCATCCCTAGGGTGTATCGGCTAATTTCTCCAGTCACCGGCTCCAGGGTATAAATATCAGCTGGGCCATTCGATGGCCAAAGATATGCCAGAGCTGCCTGACTGGTAGTAAATGACCAGCTTTGTCCTCCCATTGGGAAAGCTATCCAGCTTACTGCCTTGGTTCCCGCTTCCAGGCTCACGCTGATCTCCTGTCCGCCAGGCCATGGCTGGTCAGGTGTAAATGTCAGGCTATGATTATCCCAGCTGAATGTACCTGCAATGGCTGGATCAATTTTCAGGTGTTCGCTGACTGGATTCGTTTGCATTGATTGGGAAAACACTAACCGGATCGGCGAGGTAGCCGGTACATTTAACGCCCCTGCCTGGGGATAGACCTCAATCAATCGGGGCCTTGAATTCCAGGCATATAGAACTATACCTGCTGCCGTGAGCAGTACAAAAACTATTACGGCTATCACACTTCTGGCTTTCATGTTGAAAATTATAATCCTTCCGGAGGAAATTCCTGGATTAGGGCTATTGCCAAGAGACAATCTTCGATTGTCACACTTTCTAGAATGTTTCGTTATTACGGTTAATCGATCCATACCTTGAAAGTATTTTCACAATCATGTTAAAACAACTCGATATGGTAGAATGTGACGCATGAAACGCTGGCAATTCTGGTTGGGGTTATTGATTAGCGCTCTATTCCTATATCTAGTTTTAAGAAAAATCGATTATTTTCAATTATGGCAGGTCTTGAAAGCCGCCAATTATTGGTGGCTGATACCCGGAGTCGCCGTGTATTTTGTTGCTCTATGGGTGCGTTCTTGGCGGTGGCATTACCTTTTGCGGCCTTTGAAAGCTATTACCACCCGCACCATGTTTCCCATCGTCACCATTGGGTACGCTGGGAATAACATTTTTCCCGCCAGAGCTGGAGAGGTCGTTCGCGCTGTGGTTCTCAAACGCAAGGAAGGTGTACCCATCTCAGCATCCCTGGCTACCATCATCGTTGAGCGTGTGTTTGACGGCATCGTGATGTTGGCTTTCGTCTTCGTCAACCTGGCTGAGCTGACCCGTCTCACCAGCGTTTCCATCGATATAGCGGGAATAAAATTTGGCATCCGCGAAGTCGCCATCTGGGGGAGCGTAGCCTTTTTTGGGGCACTGGCTATTTTCCTTGTCGCTGCCATGTTCCCCACCCCCACCGACCGTCTGGTCACATGGTTGGTTGAGCGTTTGGCTCCTGTTCGCATCCGTGAGAAAACCCTTGGGATCAGCCGGCGCTTCCTCGATGGTCTGGAATCACTCCGCTCCCCTCTTGATGTGGTGATGGTCTTTTTCACCTCAGTGCTTATCTGGTTGCTTGAAACTGTTAAATATTGGTTCGTAATGCATGCTTTTAGTTTCTCAGTAAGCTTCTTCGCCTTGATGTTAATGAATGGCGTCGTCAATTTGGCAACCACCATTCCCTCCGCCCCGGGTTATCTTGGCACATTCGACCTTCCTGGTATCGCTGTTTTGCAGGCATACAACATTCCACGCGAGATAGCTGCAAGCTACACCTTTGTGCTTCATTTTGCCTTATGGTTCCCCGTCACTGCTCTGGGTCTCTACTACATGTTCCGTGAAGGGATCAAGTGGACGGAAACCATCCAGGCTAAGGATGAGCCAGCACAACCAGAAGGAATCAATTGAATATGAAGCGCATTTCAATATTGGGTGCTGGCTTTGGAGGTCTATCTGCCGCTTATGATCTGATCAGGCGTGGTAATCAGGTTACCGTATATGAGGCTTCCGATCATGTTGGTGGTTTGGCGGCTGGTTTCAAAGAGCCCCATTGGGATTGGTCCGTAGAACAGTACTATCACCACTGGTTTGCTTCGGATAAGCACATGCTTGGATTGATCAATGAGCTTGGATGGGGCGATAAAGTGCTATTTCCCCGCCCCTATACGGTCATGTATTATCAAGGGCACTTTTACCCGTTCGATTCAATCCTCAAAGCCATCCTTTTTCCCGGCTTGGGCTGGGGGATCAACAAAGCTCGCTTCGGCTTGGTCGGACTGTTCTTACGCCTGACCAATGATTGGAAAGCCCTTGAAATGCACACTGTGGATGCCTGGATGCGCAAATGGGCTGGTGACCGCGTCTATGAGCTGATGTGGCAACCGCTGATGATCGGTAAATTCGGCGAGCGATATGCCCAACAGGTCAACATGGCTTGGATGTGGGCACGTTTAAAAGCCCGTACCACCCGTCTGGGCACCTTTCAAGGAGGTTTCCAGGCTTTTGCGGACCGGTTTGCAGCCACCTTACAAGGATTGGGGGTTACCCTGTTTTTAAATTCTCCCGTTCAACAAATCCTCTCATCACCTGGTGGAGACGGGATCGACCTCTTTACTTCCAACGGTCAAGTTCATTACGACCAATGTCTGGTGACTACTTCTCCCAACCTGCTGGCACGCCTCGTTCCTACCCTACCCCCAGATTACCTCAAGGGTTTACTCGAGCTAAAATCCATGGGTGCGGTGGTAATGACCCTTTCTCTCAAACATCAGCTTTCAGAGCAGGGGTATTATTGGTACAACCTTCCCAAATCGGCTGGTTTCCCTTTTCTGGCATTGGTGGAACATACCAATTTCGTCTCCCCTGAGCATTTTGGCGGTGATCATATTATCTACTGTGGGGATTATCTCGAACCAGACCATGAATATTTCAAGTTAAGCCAGGAAGAGCTGCTGCAGCGTTTCCTACCAGCATTTAAACACTTCAATTCCGACTTTGAGCCGGGTTGGATCAACAAAACATGGCTGTATCGCACCAATTATGCCCAACCAGTGCCGTTGCTCAACCATTCACGCAACATTCCCACTATCCAGACGCCCCTGCCCGGGCTTTATTTCGCCAGCATGAGCCAGGTCTACCCTTGGGATCGAGGAACGAATTACGCCGTCGAGATCGGGCGCAGGGCTGCGAATTTGATGATGGACTCATTGAATAATTAAGTTTTCCACCAATATATTGGGGCATATTCACTCGGGTCCACAATCTTGAATTCCCTAGTGCTTGCGAGCGGCAGAATGCACTAACCTTCTCTAATCTGATTTCCCAGGTAATCAGCATATTGTTTCGATGCTGACTTTGCTATCGCTATATTAATCATTTTATCCCACCCATTATTGAATCCTGTGCCTGTTATCCTGTAAATCAAATACCCCAGTATGCTTTCGTGTATAATCACTTGGAATGGAGGCTTCTATGAGACGTCCTTTATCGTTGAATATTTCCGCTATTCTTGAGCTCCCCATTATTTCACACGTACGTCGTAATCACGGGTTGGAGCATGCCACTTTGCATACCCTGGCAAATCATCTCCCGAACACCATGCTGATTGGCCATTCAGATGTTGGTGGTTTTTGGATTATTGGTGATGTTCCACCTGAGGTGTTGCATACCGCCGTCCTGGAAGCGATCGCACGACTAAGGGCTGGTGAGCGCCAGCTGGCGATTCACCCTAATTGTGGTACCAATTATGTTACTGCGGGCGCGCTTGCTGGTCTGGCGGGCGCCTCAGTCATGCTGGGTTCAGGCAAGCGTGTGCAGGATAAGCTTGCTCGTCTGCCTTTCGCTGCCGCGCTTGCCACCATTGCTTTGATCATTTCACAACCATTAGGTTTACTCCTCCAGGCGCGGGTGACCACCTCCGGTGACCCTGGCTCACTTGAAGTTACCGCAATTTCCCATAAGAAGCAAGGTCGCATGACCGTTCATCGTGTGCAAACCAGAGGGTAAGTGTGGTAGAGGAAGCTCCTGAGATCTATCTCTTTGATGGTGATGATGAATTTGCCATCAAAGAATCCATCGATAAGATCCGCACCCGACTCGGTGACGCAAATATCGCCGAGATGAATACCACCCAATTGGATGGTAGGTCATTCTCGCTAAACCAGCTCAAAGATGCTGTGGCAAGTGTCCCGTTTCTGGCTACAAAAAGGCTGGTTATTCTCACCCACCCTACCGCCAGTTTAAAAGACAAGGCCGAGCAAGAGCAATTTATAAACTATCTAAATGCCGAGAAACCTACTGCAAAATTGGTATTGGTGGATTATGAATTCCTGACCAATGAGAGAGATAAAAAAGAAGGCAGGTTAAATTGGCTCGAAAAATGGGCCTCCTCCCCGCAGCAGGCAAAGCGTGTCTACATCCGGCATCATCCACAACCCAGTGGCGCTTTAATGGTTAAGTGGATTCAAGAACATGCAAAAACTATGGGGGGTCAAATTTCACCTCAGGCTGCAGTTTTACTTGCCAATCAGATTGGTGACGACACCCGCCTGGCCACTCAAGAGATCACCAAGCTGCTGACGTATGTCAACTTCGCCCGTCCAGTGGATATAGATGATGTTGAGCATCTTACGCCTTTGACCGCTAAAATTGGTGGTTTTGAGCTGGTGAACGCCTTGCGAGACCGTGACCAGCGTAAAGCACAAGCCTTATTACACAGAAGTCTGCAAGAAGACGACCCTTTACAGATTTTACAGAGTATAGTCTATCAAATTCGGTTGCTGATTGTGGCACGTGAGATATTAGATGAGCACGGTTCGATCAATAACTTTCCAAAATCATTAAATATTAAATATTATCCCGCTAAATTGGCACTGGAGAGCGCCTCACGTTACTCCATTAAATTTCTTGAAATGATCTATCATCGATTGTTGGACCTTGATGAAGCGATTAAAACCGGGCAAATGGACGCAGATTTAGCCCTCGAGCTGTTGGTGATAGAGCTCACGATTTAGCCGAGTTTCCATTATTATTTACCCCCAACCAAAAATGATTTGGCAATACCGAACGCGTGGCACGTACCTCGATACCTGCCCCTTTCCATGAGTTATTACCCAAGGTGCGTGGATGAATTAGACATATATTGGGTGCCTTCCCATATTTCGTATGGTAATAATTGGCTGCCCTCTGGATTTTAGTGGTCAAATCTGATTTATTATCATTATCGAACCACAGCATTCCAATATTCATAATCTAGCCTCCGACGGTTTGGAACCATATCATCAAACCTGTTTTTCTCAATTATCGTCATTATAACAGAACATTTGTTCTATGTCAAGAGGATTCAGCAGTTTACTTGCCATCCATATTATGCAGGATATGTACCAGGTGCCCTTTCATTCGGGAAAATAAATAAAAATGCCATCCAATCTGACATGGATGGCATCTAGTCACTAAAAAATATCGTGTATTTAATGCTTCACCCAATAGCTGATACTTTCAATGTGATAGGTCTGCGGAAACATATCAATGAGAGTCACCTCCATCAACGAATATCCCCCCGCTGCTAGCTTTTTGGCATCGCGAGCCATCGTAGCCGGGTCGCATGAAACATATGCCAGTTGTTCTGCTCCTTGTGCTAATATACCTTCAACAGTTTTCCCTTCCAAACCTGAGCGTGGTGGGTCCATTATGATAATATCCGGATTGAAGATGATGCTACCCAACACCTCTTCCGCCGAGGCTTCATAGAGGTCCACATTCTCAAATTCATCCAGATTGGTGGTGAAATCTTCACAGGCATCAGGGGAAACCTCAATCCCCACCAAACGCTTCACATTAGGCGCCAGGAAGGCGCTAAATAATCCCACGCCAGAATAAACATCCAAAATTGTCATATTTTCTGATAAGGATAGATGCTCTGTTAAATACTTCACCATTGCCTGCGTTTGAAGGGTGTATACCTGAAAGAAAGAGCTGGCTGATACCTTGAAGTGCCTGCCTAAAACCTCCATCACAATATGGTCACTACCTGCTAGAACCAAACTGCCAGTTGGTCCCACTTGCACAATAGAAATTGCCAGGTCTTCAATGCTGAAATCCAATGGCTGGGGGTCAGAACTTTCCAGGATAAGCATCATGTCCTCATCCGCACCCAACCTCAAGCTGACGCGTTCCAGACCAGGCATAGGTTCAATCTCGATCTGAGGCCATAGCTGGTTGATTGCCACCTTCGGCAGGTGACACTCCCGGATGGCGAAGGGTTGGTTGGAATGTGCTTTCTGAAATCCCAATTTACCTTCATGGGTGAGGTGAAATTGAATATGATTGCGGTAATACCA
>Ga0153916_10000202_pt1 | contig 37404 bp, 31 predicted proteins | sample Opewatmetagenome_FD_109642 | JGI IMG/M metagenome (GOLD analysis project Ga0153916, IMG submission 109642) | Freshwater wetland microbial communities from Ohio, USA - Open water 3 Core 3 Depth 4 metaG | ecosystem: Environmental > Aquatic > Freshwater > Wetlands | place: USA: Ohio, Lake Erie...
ACTCAACCTCGGACGGGACGGCTCGCCGTTGTCGGGCCACGCCTCGCGCATGCAGATCGCCGAGCGCGCCATCGCCTACCGCAAATACGAAATCTTCGGCCGCCACATCATCGATACCTGGATACTGGCGCAGCATTACGACGTCGCCACCCGCGAGCTGGAGAGCTTCGGCTTGAAGGAAATCGCGCGCCACTTCGGCGTCGCCGGCGCCGGCCGGACTTACCTGCCGGGCGACAAGACCAGTTGGTACTTCGACCACGACCCGGACACCTTGTTTCGCTACGCGCTGGACGACGTACGCGAGACCCGCGCGGTGGCCGAACTGTTGTCACCGAGCTACTTCGTCGAGGCGCAGATTTTTCCCTACAGCTACCAAAACATTCCGCTGCGCGGCAACGCGACCAAAATCGATGCGCTCCTCCTGCGCGAATATCTGCACCGGCGCCGGGCGGTGCCGCGCGCCGATCAAGGTCGCGAGGTCGTGGGGGGGTTCACCGACATGGAATTGCAGGGCACGGCGCGCCGGGTGCTCCATTGTGACGTCACCTCGCTCTATCCCTCGATCATGCTGGTCTACAGCTACCTGCCGAAGAAAGATCAACTCGGAGTTTTCGCCGGCCTGCTGCGCGATCTGCGCACCTTTCGCGTCAAGGCCAAAGAGCTGGCGCACGACGCCGGCGACGAGGAGAGCAAGATCTATTTCAACGCCCTCCAATCGACGTTTAAAATCCTCATCAACTCTTTCTACGGCTACCTCGGTTTCGCCATGGGGCACTTCAACGACTTCGACGCGGCGAATCAGGTGACGGCGAAAGGCCGGGAGCTTATTCAATCGGCGGTCGCCTGGCTCAAACAGAAAGGCGCGCGGATCATCGAAGTCGACACCGACGGCATCTACTTCGTGCCGCCCGAAAGCGTCGAGAAGCCGGCGGAGGAAGAACGGTTGATCGCGACGCTGGGCGAGATTCTGCCCAAAGGCATCGAACTCGAACTCGACGGCCGCTATCCGGCGATGTTCAGCTATAAAATGAAAAACTACGCGCTGCTCGACGAACAGGGACGGCTGCGCATCAAGGGCTCGGGATTGCGTTCGCGCGGCTTGGAATTGTTTCAGCGCGAGTGGCTGGAAGAGATGCTGACGCTGCTGCTCAAGGATCAACGAGAAAAAATTCCGGCGCTCTACCGGTGCTACCTCGAAGATCTGGAGCATCACCGCAGAGAGATCTCGTGGCTCGCAAAGACCGAAACGCTGCAAGATTCCCTGGACGGTTATCAAGCCAAGGTCAAGGCGAAAAAGCGCAACGCCGCAGCCCCCTACGAATTGGCGCTGAAGGCCGAGCGTCCCTATCAGCCCGGCGATCAAATCTCCTACTACGTCACCGGAGCCAAAGCGAAAGTTAAGATCAGCGAAAACTGCAAGCTCGCCTCCCAGTGGGATGCCAACAACCCCGACGAAAACGTCGAACACTACAAGGCGAAGCTCGCGGAGCTGTATGATAAGTTCAGACCGTGGATCGAAGGAACGGTGAGGACCTAGTAACGAGTGCTGAGGACTGAGCATCGGTCAACTCAGTCCTCGTTACTCAGCACTCAGTCCTTAAACAGGGGAGACGTCATGAGCGACAAGGTAGCTCTAATCACCGGCGGCGCCCGCGGCATCGGCCGCGCCGTGGCGTTGGACCTGGCCGGCCGGGGCTGGTCCATTGCGCTTTGTTATCGAACCAGCGCAACCGAAGCGGCGGAAGTGATTGCCGGCGTGCGCCAAAAGGGCGCCCGCGGCGCCGCGATGCGGTGCGATGTTTCGGACCCGAAGACCGCCGCAGAGTTGGTCCGGTGGACCGAGCGAGAACTGGGGAGCGTCGACGCTTTAATCAACTGTGCGGGTCCCTACCGCCGGGTTTCCCTCCTGGAGGAAAGCGTCGAAAGCTGGCATTCCATGTTCGACAACAATCTCCATCCGGCTTTTTATTTGAGCCAAGCCGTTATTCCGGGCATGCGGGAACGGAAGTGGGGACGCATCGTCTGCTTCAGCATGGCGAACTCGGAGCAATTGCTCGCCCAGCCGCAACTGACCGGCCACTACATCGCCAAGGTCGGACTGGTGATCCTAATGCGATCCCTGGCCCGGCTGGCGGCGCCTCATGGCATCACCGCCAACTGCATCGCGCCGGGCTTCATCGATTCCGGCAGCGCGCCCAAGGAAGAACTCGATCGGATGGTAAAAATGATTCCCGCGGGCTATGTCGGCAGTATTGAGGATGCCGTCTCCGCCGTGCGCTTTTTATTGTCGGACGAAGCCCGCTACATCAATGGCGCCAATATTCCCCTGAGCGGAGCTTGGGGCATTTGAGCCCGATTTTTCAAATTCGGCTCAAGTTACGCGACCTCCATCCGATCATATACATTGAGGTACGCTATGGGTGCGGAAAAAGACCAAGATCGGGCGTTGAACCTAGTCCAACGGGCGATCAGTCTCCAAATGGCGGGCGACCTAGAGGAATCCATTCGCCTCTATAAGGAATCGATCTCGCTCTGCCCCACCGCTGACGCCTACACCTATCTCGGTTGGGCCTACAGCTATCAGGGCAAAATCGAAGAGGCCATCGCCCAATGCGAAATCGCCATACGGCTCGATCCGGAGTTCGGCAACCCCTACAACGACATCGGCGTCTATTTGATGCAGCAGCAAAAATTCGACGAGGCGATTCCCTGGCTGGAAAAAGCGAAGACGGCGAAGCGCTATGAGCCGCGCCATTTTCCTTATTTGAACCTGGGCCGCCTCTACGCCACCAAGGGGATGGTGATCAAAGCCCTGGAAGAATTCCACGAGGCGCTGCGCCTCAATCCTGACGACTCGGACCTCGCCCAGTTGATCGCGCAACTGGAAATCAACCTACAGTAGCCTTCTCGGCGCTTCAGGCGCCAAGCTCGCTCAGAACCGCGTCGAAGATCTCAACCGCCTTGTCGGCTTCCGCGCGCGTCACGATCAGCGGCGGGCAGAAACGCAACGTGCTTTCGCCGCAGCTCAAAAGCAATAGACCGTTCTCGAAACATTTCTGCATGACTTGATCGCGCAGCTGAGCGTCGGGCGCATGGCCGTCGTCCAGGCGCGCGAATTCGACGCCGATCATGAGCCCAAGGCCGCGCACGTCGCCGATGGCAGCATGGGGCGCTTTCAGCCCCGTGAGTTTGCCCATCAAATAGCTCCCGACCTCGGCGGCATTTTTGACCAAACCATCTTCGATCACGGCGATGGTGGCCAGCGCCGCGGCGCAGGCGACGGGATTGCCGCCGAAGGTGGAGCCGTGGGTGCTGCGCTTCCAACTGCTGATTTCCTCGCGCGCAATCATCGCGCCGAGCGGCATACCGCTGGCGATGCCTTTGGCCGCGCAAAGAATGTCGGGCTCCACGCCCCAATGCTCGCAGGCGAACATTTTACCCGTGCGCCCGAAGCCCGACTGAATTTCATCGGCGACCAGGAGAATCCCGTGGCGCCGGCAGAGATCTTGGAGCATCGGCAAATATTCGGGCGGCGGCACGACGTAGCCGCCTTCGCCTTGAATCGGTTCGACGAAAATCGCCGCCACTTCCTGGGGCGCCACCTCGTGGCGAAAAAGGGTTTTCTCCAACGCGCCGACGCATTCGATGGCGCAAGAACCGTAAGTCAGATGGTAGGGGCAGCGTTGGCAGAATCCATAGGGCAGGTGATGAACGCCGGGAAGCAGCGGGCCGAAGTGCGCCCGGTGCGACGCCCGGCTCGCCGTCAACGAGAGCGAACCCAGCGACCGGCCGTGAAAAGCGCCGTGAAACGCGATGATATGTGAGCGCTTGGTGTGATAGCGCGCGAGCTTGATCGCCGCCTCAACCGTCTCGGTGCCGGAGTTGGTGAAAAAAACTCTCTTCGCGCCTTGGCCCGGCGCGAGAGCGCTCAACTTCGCCGCCAACTCCGCCATCGGCTCGTAATAGAAATCGCTGCCGCAGATATGGAGAAACTTGCGCGCCTGTTCCTCGATCGCCTTGACGACTTGGGGATGGCAGTGACCGGTGTTCGCCACCGCTATGCCGGCCATGAAATCCAAAAACAAATTGCCGTCGACGTCCTCGACGACGCAGCCCCGCCCTTCTTTAACCACCAGGGGATAAACCCGGCCGTAAGACTGCGAGGTGTAGTGATGATCCCGCTCGACGATCGCTTTCGCTTTGGGACCCGGCGGCGTGACCTTGATGTGGGGTGCTTTCATGGAATTCTCCGGTTTCGGGTTTGGAGTTTAAAGTTTCGGGTTATTCGGATTTCTTCAACGCGAAACTCGAAACTATTCCGCGTTGTCGATTTGCGCCTTTTGCAGCTTGCCGGAATAGTCGACGTAAATAGCTTTCCATTCGCTGAAGATGTCGTACACCGTGGTGCCCGCTTCGCGATGGCCGTTGCCGGTATCCTTGACGCCGCCGAAGGGCAGATGCACCTCGGCGCCGATGGTCGGGCCGTTGATGTAGGTGATGCCCGCTTCGATATCCCTCATGGCGCGAAACGCGCGGCCAACGTCCCGGGTGTAAATAGAACTCGACAAACCGTAGGGCGTGCCGTTGAGCACTTCGATCGCCTCTTCGAAGCTTTCGATCTCGATAATCGACAGCACCGGCCCAAAAATTTCTTCCTGGGCGATGCGCATGGGCGGGGTCACCTTGTCAAAGATCGTCGGACGGAAAAAATAGCCGTCAAGGCATTTTCCCTCTTCATGGCTCGACCCGCCGGTCACCAGCCGCGCTCCTTCGCCCTTGCCGATCTCGATATAGCGCTGCACCTTTTCCCGCGCCGGTTGATTGATCAGCGGCCCCATCTCGGCGCTCTCGTCCAGGCCGTTGCCGATTTTGATTTTCTCCGCCCGCGCGACGAGCATGTCCGTGAGTTGGTTCTTGACCTCGCGATGGACAATCAGCCGGCTGGTCGCAGTGCAGCGCTGCCCCGTGGTGCCAAAGGCGCCCCACAGCGCCCCTTCCAGGGCGAGCTCAAGATCGGCGTCCTCCATGACGATCTGGGCGTTTTTGCCGCCCAGCTCCAGCGCGACCCGCTTTAAGCTCTGACCGCAAACCGCGGCGATCTCCCGCCCCACGGCGGCCGAGCCGGTGAAGGAAACCAGCTTGACTTCCGGGTGGCGCACCAGCGCCGCGCCGACCTCTTCGCCGCGGCCATGGACCAGGTTGACGACGCCCGGCGGCACGCCGGCTTCCTCAAGAAGCTCGACGAATCTCACTGCCGTGTGCGGAGTGTCTTCCGCTGGTTTCAAAATGACCGTGTTGCCGCAGATAAGCGCGGGAAACAGTTTCCAGGTCGGAATCGCCAGGGGAAAATTCCACGGCGTGATCAACGCACAGACGCCGACGGGCGCGCGCACCGACATGGCGAACTTGTCAGGCAGTTCCGAGGGCGTGGTCTCGCCGAACAGCCGGCGGCCTTCGCCGGCGACGTAGAAAGCGCAATCGATGCCCTCTTGAACATCGCCGCGGGTTTCCTTGAGGATCTTGCCCATCTCCCGCGTCTCGACGCGTGCGAGTTCTTCCTTGTGCTGGCGCAGCAGTTCGCCGACGCGGTAGAGAATCTCGCCGCGCTTCGGCGCCGGCACCAAACGCCAGCGCGGAAAAGCTTTCCTGGCCGCCGCCACGGCGCGATCGACATCCGTGGGACCGGAGGCCGGGAAAAGGCCGATCAAGTCGCTGCGCTCGGCCGGATTGCGGTTCTCAAAAGTTTTCCCCGATTCGCCGCCGACCCAGTGGCCGTCGATATAATTTTGCCGGTGATCGGCCATGACCGAATCTCCTCTTATCCGCCCGCTTGCTTTTCGTTCCGCCGCCTATCGCTCACGCGTCGACAAACCATGCTGGTGATATATTATTCGCCCGCCGCCCTGATGACAATCCCTTTTTAATCCTACAGCATTCCAAAGTGGTCAAAGCGCCGGAACCCCGTTGATTTTTAGGATTCGATCAGCTAGCGTCTGGCCATCCAATGGCGCGGAAACTTCTCGCCAAACAAACAGAGCACGGGGGGCTAATTGCATGTTGAAGAGTCTGTCGTATTTGCTGGCAATCGCCGTTTTGCTGCCCGCGCCGACAACGGCGGCCACCGCGGAGGACTTTTACAAAGGGAAAACTGTCCGCATCGTCGTCGGTTTCTCCGCTGGGGGCGGCTTCGACACCTACGCCCGCGCCATCGCGCGCCATATGGCCAAGCATATTCCCGGACAGCCGGCGATCGTCGTGGAGAACATGACCGGCGCCGGCAGCCTGATCGCGGCGAATCACGTTTATAAAGTCGCCAAGCCAGACGGCCTGACCATCGGCCACTTCATCGGCGGCCTTTTCCTCGGTCAGGTACTTGGGCAGGCAGGCGTTGAATTCGACGCGCGCAAGTTTGAATTCATCGGCGCGCCCATCACCGATCACGTCGTCTGCGCCATGACCAAAGCCAGCGGCATCACCAGCGTGGAAAAATGGATGGCGGCCAAAACCCCGGTGAAAATGGGCGGCATCGCTCCCGGCACTTCGACCACGGATAACGCCACGCGAATCTTGACAGCGGCGCTGGGGTTGCCGATCCAACTGGTCACCGGCTATAAAGGCACCGCCGACGTCAGATTGGCCGCGGAAAGCGGCGAGGTGTCCGGCGGCTGCTGGGGTTGGGATTCGGTGAAAACGACCTGGCGCAAAGCGATCGAAACCGGCGACGCGATCGTCGTCCTCCAAGCCAATCGCAAAACTCATCCCGAACTGCCGCAGATTCCCCAAGCGATCAAACTGGCCAAGAGCGAAGAGGGACGCAAGATAATCGAAGTCGGCATCCACGCGGACAGTGACATCGTGCGCACCTATACCCTGCCGCCCGGGACGCCGAAAGAACGGGTGCAATTGTTGCGCAAGGCTTTCGACGACACCATTAAGGACGCCGAATTTCTCGCCGACGCGAAGAAATCGAATTTGAGCGTCGAGCCGGTGCCGGTGGACGAGGTTGAACGGGATATCGGCGCCCTTTTCAAGCTCGACCCTGGGCTGATTACCAAGCTGAAAGATATTCTTTACAACTAAACAGGCTGCGCACTCACACCCCGTTAGGAGCAACGATACATGGACATGCTTCATGCCCTGATCTCGGGTTTTCTCCAATGCTTTAACTTGTCGACGTTCAATCTGATGATGATCGGTATCGCCATCGGCTTCGTCGTCGGCATTCTGCCGGGACTCGGCGGTCCGACCGCCATGGCATTGATGCTGCCCTTCGTTTTCAAAATGAGCGCGGTCGAAGCGTTTGCGTTCCTCTTGGGCATGACTGCAGTAACCGCCACCACCGGCGATATCACCTCGGTTCTGTTCGGCGTTCCCGGCGAACCCACCACGGCTTCAACGATAGTTGATGGTCACGCCATGGCCCGCAACGGCGAGACCGGCCGCGCCTTGGGAGCGGTCTTGATGAGCTCGCTCGTTGGCGCCATCTTCGCCGGTGTTGCCCTCGGCGCTGCGATACCGATCATCCGGCCACTGGTGCTTTCCTTCGGTTCACCGGAATTTTTCATGCTTTCGCTGCTGGGCATTTCCTTTGTCTCCGCGCTCAGCGGCGAGGACGTGTTAAAAGGGTTAGTTGCCGGCGGCATCGGCCTCATGCTCGCGACCATCGGCCTGGATCCGATCTCGGGTATCCAGCGCTACACCTTCGGACAACTGTTTCTTTGGGACGGTATCGGTCTCGTGCCGATCACCATCGGCTTCTACGCGATTCCGGAAACGATTGAACTCGCCGTCCTCGGCACGAGCATTTCCAAAAAGGAAGTCGGCGAATTCGGCGGCGTCATGGAAGGCGTCAAGGACACCTTCCGCCACTTTTGGTTGGTCATGCGCTGTAGCGCTCTGGGCACCTTGACCGCGATCATTCCCGGCATGGGCGCCGCTACCACCCAATGGCTCGCATACGCCCACGCGGTGCAAAGCTCACCGAACAAAGAGCGATTCGGCAAAGGTGACGTACGCGGCGTGTTAGGGCCAGGGGCGGCGAACAATTCGACACTCGGCGGCAGTTTGATTACCACCATCGCCTTCGGCGTCCCGGCAAGCGTGATCATGGCGATCCTGCTCGGCGCGTTTATCATTCAGGGCATCGTGCCCGGACCGGATATGCTGCTGCCTCCCCCGAAGGGCCATTTGGACCTGACCTTTTCCTTCGTCTGGGTCATCATCATTTCCAATATCATCACCGTCGCGATTTGCTTCCTATTTTTGAAGCCGCTGGCCAAGGTCACACAGGTTCGCGGCGGAATCATCATTCCCATCATCCTCGTACTGATCTATCTGGGCGCCTTCGCCGAAAAGAATGCTTTCGAAGACATGGTCATCGTCATTTTCTTCGGCGGTCTCGGGTGGGTCATGGAAAAACTGGAATGGCCGCGTCCGCCAGTGCTCTTGGGATTGGTGCTCGGACCGCTGGCGGAAAATCGGTTGTTTCTGTCCACCGACAATTATGGCTTGGCCTGGATGCATCGGCCGGGAGTCATGACTATCTTTGCCCTGACGCTCTTCGGCATCTTCTACCCGATGATCAAGGAGCGCCGACAAACCAAGAAAAAGGCCGCGGCACAAAGCGAAGGCAAAACTACTGTCGAAGAACCGAGAGATAAGGTGAAGCGCTTCGGCCCAGCCGCTTGGTTTACTACCGCGACACTCGCGATACTTGCAGTGGCCCTGTGGCAAAGCCGTAATTTCGGTTTCCGCGCCGGCCTGTTTCCATGGGCCATCGGTATTCCGACGCTGGTTTTGGCCATCGGTCAGCTCGGCCGGGATCTTTATGGCAGGAAGAAAAAGAAATATTCCGATATTCCAGAAATTCCTGAAACCGAAGTGGCGCCTGAAGATGTCAAGCGGCGCACGATCTCGGTCCTCCTTTGGACCCTCGGCTTTTTCTTAGCGATCTGGTTCCTAGGTTTTAGCTACGCCGTGCCACTGACGATGTTGCTGTACTTGAAAATTGCCGCCAACGAGAGCTGGCTGATGACCGCCTCCGTGACATTCTTTACCTGGCTGTTCTATTGGAGTTTGTTTGAGAAAATACTGAATGTGCCGTTTCCGGAAGGTTTGCTGATCAGCCTCATCAATGGCGGGTAGTAAGGAAAAGGGAGACGCGCGCGCCGAAAAAGCGTAGGCGGCATCAATCCGCGCGCTTCGCCAGCAATCCGCGCCAGACCTTTTCCGGCGTCAACGGCAAATTAAAAAGTCTAACCCCCGTCGCGCGGCAAAGGGCGTTGGCAATGGCTGCGGCGACCGGTAGCAACCCTCCCTCCCCCATGCCTTTGGCACCGAAGGGTCCAGGTCCGTTTTGGTTTTCGATCAGTATGGTTTCGAATTCCTTCGGTAGATCCGTGAACATAGGAACGCGATAATCGATGATGTTGGGGTTCAAAAGCTGGCCGTCTTTGTAGACCATCTCTTCCATCAGGCTGTGGCCGATGGCGTTCATGGCGCCGCCTTCATCCTGGCCCTCGCAAAGCACCGGGTGGATCGCCTGGCCGACATCGGCTAGCGACACATAATGGAGCAACTTGATTTCGCCCGTGACGGGATCCACCTCCACCTCCGCCCCACCCCAACTGGTCTCCCAAAAAGTCGTCGGCGACCCCAACGCGGCTTTCGTGCTCTTGATGTCCTGGTAAGCGCCCCTCCCAACAAGCTCGCCGCCCTTGGACAGAAATATTTTTTGCATGAGCGCGCCGAAAGAAAGCGCCGCGCCTTTGGTGCCATGCACTTTGCCATCTTTCAGATAGAGCCGGTCGGCTTTCGCCTTGAGCGCTTTGGCCGCATGACGCAACAGCTGGCGCTTCAAATCCTGCGCCGCGCGCTGCACGGACAAGCCCATTACCACGGTCGAGCTGCTGGCGTTGGTGTTGACGTCGTAGGGCGTCACGTCGGTATCGAGCTCGGCCACCGTCACATGGCTCAACGGCACGGCCATCTCCTCGGCGACCATTTGGCTCAATGCGGTGCGCGCCCCCTGCCCTACCTCGACCGTGCCGGTCAGCAGGGTGATGCTGCCATCGGCATTCATCTTCACGGCCGCCGTGGCGACCTTGTAGGTGCCGCCGCCGTCTTTCATGCAGCAGGCAAGCCCCTTGCCGCGATTGGGCTTGGCGCTCTTTTTCCCCCAACCGATCGCCTTGGCGGCGCGCAGCAGCCCCTCTTTGAGATCGCAATCCACCGGCGTGTCGCCCGGCGTGTAAAGCTCGCCTTTCTTGAGCAGATTCTTGAGCCGGAATTTCAACGGATCGAGGCCCAGCTTGGCGGCGATGATGTCCATCTGCGACTCATAGGCCCAGGTGACTTGGAGCGTGCCGAAGCCGCGGTAGGCGCCCGCCGGCACGGTATTGGTGTAAACCGTGTAGGCATCGGCTTTCATATGAGGAATGCGGTAGGGGCCGAAGCAGCGGTAACCAGCCTTTTGCGTCACTCGCGGCCCGGCGTCGGCATAGGCGCCGGTTTCCATGTGGATGACGCACTGGCGCGCCAACAGCTTGCCGTCCTTGGACACGCCGGTCTTGATGCGGACGCGGGAGGGATGGCGGGTCACGGTTTTGAAGCACTCTTCAATCGAGTGCGCCAGCCGCACCGGCCGGCGCGCTTTCCAGGACAGGGCGGCCGCCAGCGGTTCGGTCTTGACCGCGAGTTTGCCGCCGAAACCGCCGCCGAGATAGGGCACGATGATCCGGATTTTGTTGAGCGGCAGATGAAAAATATCGGCGAGATGCTCGCGCAGCGTGAAGGGTTCCTGGGTGCCGGCCCAAAGCGTGATGCGGCCGTCTTCGACCCGCGCGACGGTGGCGTGCGGCTCCATGGAAAAATGCTGCACCCTGGGAAAGGTGAAGGTGTCCTCGAAAACATGAGCCGCCTTTTTAAAACCTTGCTCGACATCGCCCTTGCTGTAGCTGAAGCGATAGCAGAGGTTGCTGCCGCGAAATTCCTTGGGCGCTTCATAGCGCTGCCCCATCATTTCACCGCCGCTGGACGATATCTCGTGAACCAACGGCGCGCCTGGCGCCAGCGCTTCGTCCAGAGAAGTCACCGCGGGCAGCTCCTGGTACTCGACTTCGATCAGCTCCAAGGCCGCTTCCGCCGTCGCCTCGTCCACCGCCGCTACCGCCGCTACCGTGTCGCCGGCGTAGCGAACTTTGTCGACGGCGACGATGGTCTGATCTTTGTAAGCCGCGCCGTACATGCCGAGCTGTTTTTGGTCGTCGCGGGTAATGACGGCGAAAACGCCGGGAAGTTTTTCCGCCTTGGCGGCGTCGACCCGCTGCAAACGCGCGTGCGGGTAGGGACTGCGCAGGACCTTGCCGTGCGCCATTCCCGGCAATTCAATATCGACGGTGTAAATCGCCTTGCCGGTGACCTTTTCCGTAGCGTCGACGCGCCGTTCCGACCGGCCGATCACTTTGTATGCCCGTGGCTGTTTCATCGTTTAACCTCGTTGCCGTAATGCTCGGCGACCCATGCCAGCGCCTGTTCGCGGCTGCTCAGTTCCCCGCCGAGCTGCGCCTCTTCGACCTGTTTAAGAATCTCGCCTAAAACCGGGCCGGGGGCAAATCCCAGCGCGAGCAAGTCCCGTCCGCGCAGGAGCGGCGCTGGATGAATCCCTTCCTCTTTTAGCTCCTCGATCCTTTGCTTGCAAAAACGATAATATTGAAAATCGCCGTTCGATGATAGCGCATCGATCCGGGTCAGTTCCAACAGTTCGTCGATCCCCTCTTCGCCGAGAAAGCGCTTGAGCGTCGCCAGACGCATGTTCGGCGCCTGTGTGTGGCGCAGGTGACCCCGCACCAAATAGGCGACGCGCTCCCAAGTTGCCCGGCTGCGCTTCAAGCGTTTGAGAACCGCTTCGGCCATTGCCGCGCCCTTATCGGTGTGACCGTAAAAAGTCAGCCGTTCGCCCTCGCGCTGGATGCAAACCGGTTTGCCCACGTCGTGCAGCAAGCAACCGTAAGCCAGGGTCTCCGTCGGCGCTTGCAGGTGGCTCAAGAGCAACATCGTGTGCGTGAACACATCCCCCTCGGGATGATAATCGGCGCTCTGCTCGACGCCCTTCATGGCGGCGATTTCCGGCATGATTTGCGGCAGCAGCCCGGTCGCGTCCAATAGTTCAAAACCTCTGCGCGCGCTCCCTTCGGTCAAAATGCGGCTGATCTCGTCGCCGATCCGCTCCCAGGAAATTTGCCCCACGGTCGGCGCCAGCGTGCGAATCGCCGCGCAAGTTTTTTCTTCGATGGTAAAATCCAGACCGGCGGCGAAGCGCACCGCCCGCACCATGCGCAGCCGGTCTTCGTCAAAGCGTTGGTAAGCGTCGCCGATGGCGCGAATCGAGCGCCGCTCAAGATCCTTTTTCCCCTCGACCTGATCGATGATGCGGTCGGCGACCGGATCATAGACCATCCCGTTGATGGTAAAGTCGCGCCGCAAAATATCTTCCTGGAGGCTGCCGTAGCGCACCTGGCTCGGATGCCGACCGTCCAGATAGGGGCCGTCATGACGAAAGGTCGCGACCTCGAACGGCTCGCCGTCGTCGACGACGAGCATGACGCCGAACTGGGCGCCGACGGGAACCGTCTGGGGAAAAATCGCGGTGATGTCGTCGGGCTTGGCGCTGGTCGTGATATCATAGTCCTGCGGCGTTTTTTTCAGCAGCATATCGCGCACGCAGCCGCCCGCGAGATAGCTCTCATGGCCTTGCGCGCGCAGGCGTTTGACGATGGCGATGGCTTTGTCCAGCGAAGGCACGACCGACCTCCCCGCGCATTGTATGCGGGAACGCTCCCGACTGGAAGCGCGAATCAAAGAGGAACTACGAGGGAAGCGCGCCGTTGCTATGGGGAATGAACTCGCGCAATTTGACTTGTAGCTCTTGAAAGGTGAAGGGTTTGACGATGTAGCCGTTGCAACCCGCATCGAGACAGCTTTGCAGATCCGTGCTGCGGAACAGCGCCGTCGCGGCGATAATCGGAACATTCTTGGTCGCCGGCGCGGCACGTAATATACGCACCGCCTCCCGTCCATCCATCCCCGGCAACATGACATCCATCAAGATCAAATCGGGCTTTTCGGCGATGGCTTTGTCAACCCCTTCCTTGGCCGACATCGCCGTCAACGGCTCCAACCCCATGAGCTTGATCTGCCAGGATAACAGCTCGCGCATATCCGGATGATCTTCGACGATGAGAACTTTCTTCATCAAGCACGCCGTCCCGCTGACACCTATACTATACCTGGAAACCCCGTCAACTACTTCTTTTATCAAGCATGATCCATGCCGCCGCCCCACCTCGGCGCCCCTGCTTAAGTCAGCGTTTTGCTTGCCTTCCGCGGCGGCGGCGAAGCTCCATCGATAACGCAAATTGTAAAGCGTCGGATTTTCGCGTCGCGGCAGCGCCAAGGGCCGCCACGGTGGCGTTCCATCGGCTCATTTTTCACCGCTTTTCTGTTGGTTGCCGACGATGACTGTAATGAGCTTTTCGGGTTGTAAATATCTTTTGGCGACGCGCTCGATATCGGCGCGGGTCACCTTCCGGATCAAGTCGGGATAGCGGTCCGGATATTCCAAACCGAGTTGAAAAAACTCCACCTGGGCCAGAAAATTCGCCACCTTGCGATTGGTATCCAGACGGAGCGGAAAGCTGCCGGTTAAATAGTCCTTGGCGTCGTCGAGCTCGCGCTCGCTCACGGGCTGCTCGCGGATGCGGCGAATTTCTTCTTTGGCGATTCGGATCGCTTCCTGGGCGGTTTCGTTTTTGGTCTGCATCACCAGCTGAAACTCCCCTCGTCCCCTTTCAGCGCTGAAGTAGCTGTAGACCGAATAGGCCAGCCCGCGCTCGTTGCGAATCGAATCCATCGCCCGGGAAGAAAAGCCGCCGCCGCCCAAGATGTAGTTCATCACCTGAACCGCGTAGTAATCGGGATTTTCCCGCCCCACGCCTTGATGTCCAAGAATGATATTCGCCTGGGTCAGAGCCTTATTGACGCGGATCGTCTGCGCCGCGCCGTGGCTTGAAGGGATGAGCGGGCCGCCGCTGGGCTCGCCTTTTTGCCAGGAACGGAAAGCCTGGTTGAACGCCAGGGTTATTTCTTCATGCGAGATGTCGCCCACCACCGACAGAATCGCGCGGTTGGGGCGGTAGTTGCGCTCGAAGAACTCCCGCAGCCCCTTCTGTTGAAGTCCCTTGACGCTCGCTTCGGTTCCTTCCACCGGCCGGCCGTAGGGGCTTTGGGGGTAGAGCGCGGCGGCGAAGCGGCGCTGCGCGATATCGCCGGGGCTTTCCTCGCGCGCCTTGATCGCCGCCAGCACCGATTGTTTCTGGCGGTCTATCTCTTCCTGCGGAAACGTCGACGAGGTCAAGACCTCCGCCAACAATTCAAGCCCGGTGGCGAGATCTTTTTTGAGCATCGTCATGCTGACGCTCGCGGTATCGTAGCCGCTACCCGCCGACAGGCTGGCGCCGATGAAGTCGAGGGTCTCGCTGATCTGCAGCGCCGAGTGCCGCCTGGTGCCGTAAGTCAAAAGCCGCGCCGTCAGATGCGCCAATCCCTCTTGGCCGGCGGCGTCGTGGCGCGCGCCGGCATCGAGCAAAAGTTCGACGGAAACCATCGGCAAAGTTCTTTGCTCCGAAGTCAATAGAACCATGCCGTTGTCCAATACCGAGCGCTTGGGCACGAGGCCGGCTTGGGCCGACGGCGCGCTCAGCGCGATCAAGCAGCAGCCCAGTAGGGCGCGAACGATTTTTTTCATTCGACTGAGCTCATGGCGGGTCATGGGTTATTTTCCTTGGTGGGAAGCAAAACTCCGACGGTTCTCCGGTCGCGGTCGAGATACTGTTTGGCCACGCGCCGGATATCTTCCCGGCTCACCCGCCGGATGCCGTCGAGGTAGGCATCCATCATGCGCCAGCCGGCGGCCGCTTCGTAGTAACCGATCTTCATCGCCTGGCCGAAGATCGAATCCTGGGCGAAGATGAACGACGATTCGATTTGGTTCCTGGCTTTTTGCAATTCACGCTCGCTGACCAGTTCCGACTTGATTTTTTCCAGCAAGCCGTCGATCTCGCGCTCGACCTCCGCCGGCTCTTTACCCGGCATCAATTGCGCCGTGACGCTGAAGCCGGTCGGGTCGATGGAGGCGCCGCTGTAGTCCGCGTCGATGCCGCGCGCGAGCCGCTTTTGATAAACCAACTCGTGATAGAGCCGGGAACTGCGCCCGCCGGCCAAAACCACCGAGAGCAGGTCCAAAGCGTCGCTGTCGGAACTCTTGAGATTGGGCGCATGGTAATACATCAGAATAAACGGCAGCTCCGCTTCTTTTTTGAGGATCACTCGCCGCTCGCCCCGCTGCGGCGGCTCTTCGACCCGCACCTTGGGCGGCTCGGCGCCGCGGGGAATTTTCTCGAACGCCGCTTTGATCTTGGGCAGTATCTCGTCGGTGGAAAAATCGCCGGTGACGACCACGTAGGCATTGTTCGGCGCGTAGTAGAGTTTATAAAAATCCACCAGGTCCTGGCGGGTCAAATTTTGGATATCGTCCATCCAGCCGATCACCGGCCGGCGGTAGGGATGAACCATGTAGGCCACCGCCCCCGCCGCCTCGCTCAAGGCCGAACCCGGATTGTCATCGGTCCTGAGGCGCCGCTCTTCCTGGATCACCTTTTTTTCCGGTTCAAAATAGCTCTCGCCCAAAAGCGCGTTGGCCATGCGATCGGCCTCGAGCTCGATCTCGATGCCGATCTTATCCCGGCTCATGGTGGCGAAGTAAACCGTCACGTCGGAGGTGGTAAAGGCGTTGGAGCGGCCGCCGTTCTTCGCGATGATGCGCGAATACTCCTCCGGTTTGGTGGTGGGCGTCCCTTTGAACATCATGTGCTCGAGAAAGTGCGCCAGCCCGCTTTTGCCGTCCTTCTCGTTGCGCGAGCCGACGCGATACCAGACTTGAAAGGTCACCGCCGGGCTCTTGTGGTCTTCGAGCAGGAGAACTTTCAAGCCGTTGTCGAGGACGAATTCGCGGACGTCGGTGGCGTGGGAAAAATCAGCGAGAATGGCCGGAAAAACGCCCAAAAGCACCGTGAAAAAGAACCGCCGCAACATGATGCTTCAAGGTAAAGGATGCGATTCGAAAGTTCAAGGATGGCCGGCCGCCGGATGGTTTTGACTCCCTTATCTCTTGTTTTTACGTCAGGTTGACACCTCCGAGCCGCCACAATAGTATGACTTCCCAGCACGGAGGACATCATGGCTGAAGTTACCGATATGAGAGAGTACATCGAGATTCTCAAACAGATGGGCGAGTTGCGCGAGCTGGAAGGCGTGGATTTGAACTTGGAAGTGGGCGCGCTGACCGAGCGGGCGGCGGAAGAAGAAGGCCCGGCATTGCTGTTCAGTCATTTCAAAAACTATCCGGCGGGTTTCCGTGTGATCTCCAATGTTTTTCGCACCTGTAAACGCACCGGCCCAGCGATGGGAATTAATGAGGAAAACGGCATCGATTACCTCTACGCCTGGCGCAAAAAACTCGCGGCCTACAAGCCCGTTCCCGTGCAGCAGGTCGAAGGCGGCCCGGTGATGGAAAATCAGATGGCCGATGATGAAGTCGATCTTTACCAATTCCCCACGCCGAAATGGCATGATCTCGACGGCGGGCCGTTTATCGGCACGGGGTGCGGTGTCATCACCAAGGATCCTGAGACCGGCCGGATCAACATCGGCACCTACCGCGTGATGGTGCAGGACAAAAACCATGTCTCGGTGAAGATGAACATGGGCAAACATGGCCGGCTCGCTTTTGAACGTGCTCGCGACGCTGGCAAACCCTTGCCCATCGCCATCACGCTGGGCCAAGGGCCAGCGGTGTTTCTCGCCGCGCAGATGCCGCTGCCGCCCGAGGTCAATGAGTTTGAGTTCGCCGGTTACTTACAGGGCACGGCGGTGCCGGTCGCGCGCGGCGCGGTGACCGGACTGCCGATTCCGGCGAATGCGGAAATCGTCCTCGAAGGCGAACTGCCGCCGATGAAAGATGAAGAGATGCCGAAAGAAGGTCCGTTCGGCGAATGGCCGGGATATTTTACCGAAGAAAACGTCGGCGAGACGCCGGTGATGACGGTAAAGCGAGTTTATTACCGCAACAATCCGATTCTGCTCGGCGCGCCGCCGCTCAAACCCCCGGCGAGCTATCTGCCGATGCCGCTCGGCGCCGCGACTTTATGGGAGCAACTGGAAAAAGCCGGAATACCCGAAGTGAAAGGCGTGTGGGGTTTTGTTTACGGCGGACAGCCCGGTCCCTTCACCGTCGTTTCGATCAAGCAGCGTTACGCCGGTCACGCCAAACAAGCTTTGCTCGTCGCGGCGGGTGCGCGCGCCGGCGCGTACGGCGGCAAATTTGTCGTCGTGGTCGACGATGACATCGATATTACCAACCCCGGCGAAGTGATCTGGGCAATTGCCACCCGCTGCTATGTCCGTGGCGGCATCGATATCGTTAAGGATGTTTGGGCGTCGGTTTGCGAACCGGCGATGCCGCCCGAAGAGCGCTCGCCGCGCGGCTATACTTCGGACCGGGTGCTGATCGATGCCTGCCGCCCATTCAAATGGATGGACCAGTTTCCGCCGGTCAACGCGTTTACCAAGGAATTCAAAGATCAAATCGCGGCCAAGTGGAAACTCTAGCCGCTGCGAAGGATTTCAGGCGCAACGTTTTCCGTGAGCGACAGGGCAAACGGCCATAACCTCGGCGTTTAAACGGCCGAGGGGAGAAACTCGCGATGGGGACTTTGGAAGCTTTAAGTTTGGCGCTGGGAACGGCCTGGAGCTCGGGCATCAATCTTTACGCCACGGTGGCGGCCCTGGGCATCGCCGGGCGCGCGGAAATGATTCAACTGCCGGCCGATTTGCAGGTGCTGACCCATCCGGCGGTGATCGCGGTCGCCTGCGTCATGTACGTGATTGAATTTTTTGCCGATAAGGTGCCCTATGTCGACAGCGGCTGGGACATCCTCCATACCTTCATTCGCGTGCCGGCGGGGGCGATTCTTGCCGCCCGCTCACTGGGGAGCATGAACCCGGCGCTCGAGTTCGCCGCGCTGTTGGCCGGCAGCGCCGTTGCCTTGACCGCCCACGGCACCAAAGCGACCGTCCGTCTCGCCATCAATGCCAGCCCCGAACCGTTCAGCAATTGGGCTGCCAGCGTGACCGAAGACCTCGCGGTGCTGGGCGGCATCTGGATGATCTTCAACCATCCGATCTTGATGTTGATCTTGGTTCTCGGTTTTCTCGCGCTGGTCGTCTGGTTGGCGCCGAAACTGTTTCGCTTCGCCAAACGGGGCTTTCAGGCGCTGCGCGACCGGCTGCGCGGCGTCAAGCCCGACCAGACCGCGCCCACCGGATCGCCGCAACCGGGTTGACCAACCGATGCGTCCAAAGTTGCCGATGCGAAAATCAGCTCATAGAAAGTCGCAGCTCACTCATGGAAAACAAAAAAAATAAATCACCGGCAGACGCCCTTCCCGCCGCGCCGCTGACCCTCGACGGCTCTTTTGTCCTGCACCAGATGTTCCGCCTGCGCTGGTCGGCGTGGCGCGCGCTGGCGGCTTCGGATCAGAAGCATATCCTCGACCATACCGGCGCCAGATTCGCGGCGATGGAGCAAAGCAAGGAAGAGCCGAGCGCGTTGTTTTCCCTGCTTGGCCACAAGGGCGATCTGATGATCGTCCATTTTCGACGCAGCCTGGACGAGCTCAATCAAGCCGAACTGCGCGTCGCCCATTCGCGCCTGTCCGAGTTTCTCGAACCGACCACCTCCTACGTTTCCGTCGTCGAGCTCGGGCTCTACGAAGCGTCGGTGAAACTTTACGGCGAGTTGACGGCGAAAGGGTTGCAGCCGGGAACGGGCGAGTGGAACCGCGAAGTCGAGGCGGAGCTCGCCAAGCAGCGCCAGGCGGCCGCGCCGCGCCTCTGGCCGGAGATTCCGTTGCGGCGCTATCTCTGTTTCTATCCGATGAACAAGTACCGCGGCGAAACTAAAAACTGGTACAGCGAGCCGATCGCCGAACGCCAGCGCATGATGCGCGAGCATGGCGTGATCGGGCGCCACTACGCCGGGCGGGTGACCCAGATCATCTCCGGCTCCATCGGCTTCGACGACTGGGAGTGGGGCGTCGATCTCTTCGCCGACGAGCCGCTGGTGTTCAAGAAGCTGGTCTACGAAATGCGCTTCGACGAAGCGAGCGCGGTCTATGGACTGTTCGGCGCCTTTTTCGTCGGCCTGCGTTTTCCCGCGGCACAGCTCACTGCGTTGTTGGACGGCAAGACGCCGAGCTTCACGTAGAATCAACGACTGCTCTCCGGAGCGTGTCGAGGTCATCCAACCAGGAGGAGCTATGCGGCTCAAAGATAAAGTCACGATCATTACCGGCGCGGCCCACGGCATCGGCAAGGCCTACGCGCGCAAGTTCGCCGAGGAAGGCGCCCATGTGGTCGTCGCCGATATCGATGCCAAGGGGGGGGAGGCGACCGCCAAAGCGCTGCTCGACGCCGGCGGTTCGGCCTGGGCGCGCGCGACCGATGTCACGGACTTTGTCAACGTCGAAGGGCTGATGCGCGAGAGCGTCGGGAAGTACGGAAAAATCGACGTGCTGCTCAACAATGCGGCGATCTATGTGACGCAGAAACTCTGGAAAGGGCCGGTGGAAGAGCTCGCGCTGGAGGAATGGGATCGGGTCATCGAAGTCAATCTCAAGGGCGTCTTTCTCTGTTCCAAAGCGGCGATCCCAATCATGAAGCGGCAGCGGCAGGGAAAGATCATCAACATCGCCTCCGGCACTTTCTTCAGCGGCTCGGGCAACATGCCGCACTATACTACGGCGAAAGGCGGCGTGGTCGCGCTGACCCGGGTGATGGCGCGGCAGCTGGGCGAATTTGGCATCAATGTGAATTGCATGACGCCGGGCTCGACCATGAGCGAGGAATCGGTTTCGGAAGATGTGCTGAAACGGCGCGAAGGGAGCATGGATAAGCGCGCCTTTCGCCGCATCGAGACTCCCGCCGACATCGTCGGCACCGCGCTTTTCCTGGCGAGCGCCGACAGCGACTTTATCACCGGGCAGTTGTTGGTCGTCGAAGGCGGCGGGATCATGCACTAGCCGGCGGGGCGAAACCTAATCAGCCCCGTCTGCGCCCGATTCTCCCGCCGGTGCCGGTCAAACGTCCTCTGCGCTTATACATCGCGACGCAGATGTCGTAGAGCGTCGCGCTGCTGTGCTCTTCGACCTTGCGCTCGCCGTCCGCAGTTTCATACTCCAACCGGAACAAAGGTTCGCTCCCCCCAGACTCCGCATTGGTGAAGCGAACGAAGCGGGCTTCAAGCTTGTCCAGATAGCCGCCGACGGTGCGGAGAATCTGCATCAAATTGATAAAGTCCCCGGCGGGCGCCGGCTGGCCGCGCTGCTCCGGCCCTTGCGCGTCGAGCTCTCTGATCTCCGCGAGCGTGTAAGGGATCGTCAGCGAGGGCGACGCGGGAGGCGCCTCGTCCCCTCCCAGGACCACATAGTGATCCCCTTCGCGCCGGATGTCGAAGCTCTTTAACCCGCGGCGCAGCAGATCCTGGCCGATGCATCGCAAAATATTCGATAGATTATTTTTCTTCATTGTTTACAGCACCTTGTGTGATTTTTGGGCCATGTCATATTGGCCCAAAAATCCTCGGCTAATCATTTATACTGTCAATGGTAAGGTCAGCAGGGGGGAAAATCAACCCGAACTTTGGCTCATGCCGGCAGCGAAAGAAATCCCTGGCGAGAGAGAGAACCGTGGGAGAATGAACTTAGGCTGCCGGCAAAGCGGGCAAGGCGTCTATGACGCCGGTCATACTGTCGCGCGTGACCAGTTTTTCCAGATCTGCCTGGTTTAAAGTTTCTTCCCCTTCGGACACAACGGCAAAGCCAGATAGATGACCTCTGACTATGATCGCCGCTCCGCGGCTAAGCCTTGAGACGATTCGTGAGCGACTTGTGTTCCTCTTTGATGCCCGCCGGCAAGTGGTCGCCGAAGGTGTCGAAAAAATCGCCCTGGCTCTTGAGATTATTTTTCCAACCTTCGCGGTCGACGGCCAACAATTGATCGACATCGGCCTGGGAAACATTGAGTCCATCGCCGCTCAAGCGGGAGGCTTTGGGGAGGTAGCCGATGGGAGTTTCCTGCGCCTCTCCGCCGCCTTTGGAGCGCTCAATGATCCAGCGCAACACCCGCATGTTCTCGCCGAAGCCGGGCCAGAGAAACCTGCCGCGCTCGTTGCGCTGGAACCAATTGATGCGGAATATCTTCGGCGGATTGGTCGCGCGCTTGCCCACCGATAGCCAATGCGCCCAGTAGTCGCCCATGTTGTAGCCGCAGAAAGGCAACATCGCCATCGGATCGCGCCGCACCACCCCCACTGCGCCGGTGGCCGCCGCGGTGGTTTCCGACGCCAGGGTGGCGCCGAGAAAGGTGCCATGCTGCCAGTCAAACGATTGATAAACCAGCGGCACGAGTTTTTGCCGGCGCGCGCCGAAAAGGATCGCGCTGATCGGCACCCCTTCCGGCTTCTCCCATTCGGCAGAATAGCTCGGGCAGTTTTTGATCGAGACGGTGAAACGTGAATTGGGATGGGCCGCCGGCGAGCCGCCCTCGGGATCCCACGGCTGGCCGCGCCAATCCTGGGCGTCGCTCGGCACCGGATCGTCATGCCCCTCCCACCAGACGGTGCCACCCGGGCGCAACGCGACGTTGGTAAAGATCGTATCTTTCTTGACCGTCCGCATCGCAGTGGGGTTGGTGTTGGAGCCGGTTCCCGGCGCGACGCCGAAAAAGCCTGCCTCGGGATTGATCGCCCAAAGTCTGCCGTCGGAGCCGACCCGGAGCCAGGAAATATCGTCGCCGATGGTGTGGATCTTCCAGCCTTTCATCGTCGCCGGCGGCACCAGCATCGCCAGGTTGGTTTTGCCGCAGGCGCTCGGGAACGCGCCGCAGATATAGTGAATTTCGCCGTCGGGGCTTTCGACGCCGACGATCAGCATATGCTCGGCGAGCCAGCCCTCTTTATGGCCCAGCTTGCTGGCGATTCTCAGGGCCAGACATTTTTTCGCCAACAACGCATTGCCGCCGTAGCCCGAACCGACGCTCCATACCGTATTGTCCTCGGGATAATGGCAAATGAAGCGCCGCTCGATGTCGAGATCGGCCTTGCCGTGCAGGCAGCGCGTGAAGTCGTCGGAACCGCCGAGGTGGTCGAGGGCGATTTTCCCCATGCGCGTCATCAGGCGCATGTTGAGGACGACGTACACGCTGTCGGTGACTTGAATGCCGACTTTGCTGAACGCCGAGCCTTGCGGCCCCATGAGAAACGGAATCACGTACAGGGTCCGCCCGCGCATCGAGCCGGCGAAGATTTTCGACAGTTTGTCATAGGACTCGGCCGGGGCCATCCAGTTGTTGTTGGGGCCGGCGTCTTCCTTCTGGTCGGTGCAGACAAAGGTCAGATTTTCCGTGCGCGCCACATCGTTGAACGCGCTGCGGTGAAGATAGCAACCCGGCAACGCCTTTTGGTTGAGCGCTATCAGATCGCCGCCCTGGACCGCGACCTGAGTCAGCCGCTCCCGTTCATCCTCCGAGCCGTCGCACCAGTAAACATTATCGGGTTGGCACATCGCCGCCACTTCTTTGACCCATTTCTGGACAAACCCATTCGCGGGAACCTTACCGGTGGTGTTACTCATGAGCGATTATTCTCCCTTTCCCAGATTGAAAAATTGGCTCTACCTTTGGACTCTTCGCCTTTCCAAACAACTACCGAGAAATCTCTATGAAATCCAGGGGCGTCCTGCGGATCAGTCGAAACGATCAGGCTTTGTTCTTGTCTTTTAAAGCTATCCGATTGAAAGCGGCGATGTCAACTTGAAGGCGAGCCTCCCCCGCAGCAAAACAATTCTGTCAGAGGCTAACGGCGACGTGATTGTGCCGAAGGAAAGTGAGGAAAATTATGCTGGAAATTGCCATGGTTACCGACTGGATCGCAAGGGACTTGTGGCACGCGCGAGACAATCTCGGCTGACACTGTTCGTGCTCGTGGTTCGTGTTTGCGGCTCGTGAATCGGGACGGGGAGACAGAAGTCGCGTTGAATTGGTGATCGGAAAAATCGCCGAAACGGTGGCGGGTGGGCTGGGAGCAGTTTAGGCGCAAAACACGCGCAAAAGCCGCCAACGCCCGCCCGGAATCTCGTCGCTCCAATGCGCCAGGGCGGCGAGTTCGCCGCGCGTATCGAGAATCCGCATCAACTGTTCGCCGGCGCGGGGCCGCTCCAAGACATCCAGGATTTCCTGCTGTCCCGAGCGCAGGCGCGCCAGTTGCCCCATCTGCCAGGTGACCGACCGGAGATGGCAAAGTGCGGCCGATAGGGATAACAGCGGCATCTCGTTGAGCGCACTGCGCCGTTCCAGCTCATCAAGCGTGACCGCGTTTTCCAGCAACAGGTGGCCGCAAGCCGTTCTTCTTAGACTTTTCAAATGAGCGCCGCAACCGAGCGCTTCGCCCATATCGGCCGCCAGGGTGCGCACGTAGGTGCCGCGCGTGCAGGTAACGTCGATCTCGACCTCGGCCTCACCGACCCTGTCGAGCCGGAGCGTTTCAATCGTGATGGAACGGGGCTCGCGCGGGATCTCTTTGCCCTGGCGCGCCAATTTGTACAGCCGCACGCCGTCTTTTTTCAAGGCCGAAAACATCGGCGGAATCTGCTGCTGCTCGCCGGTGAACTTTCGCTCCAGTTCCTTGAGAACGGCGTCGTCGATGGGCGGCACCGGGCGCACGGCGACAACGTTCCCGGTTGCGTCTTGCGAGTCGGTCGCCACCCCCAGGACCATGACGCCGCGGTAACTTTTCGCCGCGCCGATGAAAATATCGGCGACCTTGGTCCCCTCGTTCACGCCGATCAGCAGCAAACCCGAGGCGAAAGGGTCCAAGGTGCCGAGATGGCCGATTTTTTTGGCTCCCGAGACCACCTTGACCCGATGCACCACTTGGGCCGACGAAGGCCCGATGGGTTTATCGATTAAAAAAATTCCACTTTGCGTCATCTTTTGCGCCTGGAAGGAAAAGAGGCCGGCTGGTGGCATGATGTTCGCCGCTAGGATTTGATCTGTTTCAATAAGTCGTCGATCCGCCGCGCTTCGTCCTCGCTCTCGTCGTAGAAAAACTCCAGGGTCGGAACGAATCGGAGATTGAGCTGCTTGCCGACTTTGGAACGGATGAACCCGGCGGCGCTCTTCAGACCCGCCAACGCGTCGTCGCGCCTCTGTGGGTCGCCAAGCAGATTGAAATAGATCCGCGCCTGCCTCAGGTCCTTGGTCACCTTAGCGCCGGTGATCGTCACGGTGCCGACCCGCGGATCGCGGATCTCCTTGCGCAGCAATTCCGAGATCAGCTCGATGAGCAGATCACCGACACGATCCGAACGTTGATATTCCATGATTGCGCCTGCGGTTGGAGCGACGAGCCATCAGCGGCCTCAGAACGGCGAAGCCGAACGCTGGCGGGGCGCCACCAAACCCCAATTAGCAGTAAAAGAACTCGACCTGCGAGTCGCCCAGCTGCGCAAGTCCCATCTGATCGATAAAATCCACGACTTTTTGCAGCGTCGCCTGCACCACCGGCTGGCTGCTGCCGACAACGCCGAAGCCCAGCACGGCGCTCTGCCAGAGATCCTGATCGCCGCATTCGGCCACCGAAATATTGAATTGGTTCGCAACCCGCGCCTCAATGCGCTTGAGAACGCCGCGCTTGCCCTTCAGCGAGTGATTCTCGGGAATCACCAGATTGAGTTTGAGAACCCCCACAACCATGATGGAGGAGGTGAAGTTTGCGTAACCGACCCCTGCGCGCCGGCTACGAGCCGCTCACGCGCGTGGCTTCGCGCCCGGCCGGCGCCGGGCTGATCCGGCGGATCACCGCGACGCGCTCGTAAGCTTCGATGACATCTCCGGGTTTGAGGTCCTGGTACCCTTCGAGGCCGAGGCCGCATTCGTAGCCCGCCGTCACTTCGCGGACATCGTCCTTGAAGCGTTTGAGGCTGGCGAGTTTGCCCTCGAACACCACCACGTGGTCGCGCAGCAGCCGAATCAAGCTGCCTCGTTGAATCTTTCCTTCGGTGACGTAGCAACCGGCAACGGTGCCGACGCCCTGAATGTTGAAGATCTGACGCACGTCAACCCGGCCATGCGCCTGCTCGCGGTAAGTCGGTTCCAACAGCCCTTCCATGGCCGCGCGCAGGTCGGCGATGACTTCATAGATGATCGTGTAAAGGCGGACGTCCACCCCTTCTTTGGCGGCCAGGGCCGCGCCCTTGGACTCCGGCCGGACATTGAAGCCGAGCACGATGGCGTTGGACGCCGCCGCCAGCAGCACGTCGCTTTCGGTAATGCCGCCCACCGAGCCGTGCAGGACCCGTAGTTTAACTTCGCCGGTGGACATCCGGTTCAACGCTTCGCTCAAAGCCTCGACCGAACCCTGAACATCGGCCTTGAGCACGACGCACAGCTCTTTAACGTCGCCGGCCTTGATCTGACTGTAGAGCTCTTCCAACGAGACCTTGCTCGTTTTGACCAGGTCGGTTTCTCTCTGTTTGCTTTGCCGATGTTCCGCGACTTGCCGCGCTTTCGCCTCGTCGGACACCGCGACAAAGGAATCGCCCGCCTGGGGCACGCCTTGGAGACCGAGAATCTCGACCGGGAAGGCCGGCGGCGCCGCATCGACCTTGCGGCCTTGATCGTCGATCATCGCCCGCACCTTGCCGTAAAACGCACCGCAGACAAAAGCATCGCCGACATGCAGGGTGCCCTCTTGCACGAGCACCGTGGCCACCGGTCCGCGCCCCCGGTCCAGTTTCGCCTCGACGATGGTGCCGCGGGCGAGCTTGTCGGGGTTGGATTTGAGTTCCAGCATGTCCGACTGCAACAGCAGCATTTCCAGGAGATGCGGAATGCCTTCGCGGGTCTTGGCCGACACCGGCACGAAAACCGCGTCGCCACCCCAGTCTTCCGACACCAAGCCGTATTCCGAAAGCCCCCTTTTGACCTTCTCTAAATTAGCGTCGGGCCGGTCGATTTTGTTGATCGCGACGATGATCGGCACTTCGGCGGCGCGGGCGTGGTTGATCGCTTCCACCGTCTGCGGCATGACGCCGTCGTCGGCGGCGACCACCAGTACGACGATGTCGGTCACCTTGGCGCCGCGCGCGCGCATGGCGGTGAAGGCTTCGTGGCCCGGCGTATCCAAAAAAGTCACGCTGCGGCCGTCGACCTGCACGTGATAGGCGCCGATGTGCTGGGTGATGCCGCCATGCTCCTGGGCCGTTACGTTGGTGCTGCGAATGGCGTCGAGCAAGGAGGTTTTACCATGATCGACATGGCCCATGATAGTCACCACCGGCGAACGCGCCACCAAGTCGCTTTCCTGCTCTTCAAGCTGGTGTTCGACTTCCAAGGCGCTGTCGGCGTCGAAGGCGACATTTTCGACCTGGTGGTCGAACTCGGAGGCGATCAAGGTCGCGGTGTCGGCGTCCAACACCTGATTGATCGTCGCCATCATGCCCATGCCCATCAATTTCTTGATGACCTCGCCGGCCTTGACGCCCATTTCCCGGGACAGATCACCGACCGTAATCACTTCGGAAATCTTGACGATCCGCTTGCTCGCCTTGGGAACGGTGATCTCGGTCTTTCTTTGTTCTTTACCCGGCAGCGCCCGCTTCTTCTTCGGAATGCGCCCGCCGCGCAGTTCCTTTTCGCGCGACTCCAACACATCCTGTTTCTTGACGACGCGCTTTTTGTGCCGTCCCGGCTTGGCCGATTTTTCCCCTTCGCCGCCCTCGGGCTTCGCGACTTCACCCTCAAGCAGAGTTTTGGCAACGGCCGCCCCCGGCGCCATCGGCTGACCCGGCGCGCCCGGAACTCCGCGCCGCGGCAAGGGCGTCGGCGCCGGCTCGACTCTGATCGTGCGCCGCAGATCGATGCGTCCGAGAATACGCGCTCCCCGCTGTACGCCTTCACCGACCGGAGTGATTTGTTTGGCAAGTTCCGCCGGGAATCCCGGCTCCGCCACCGGCGTAACCTCCGCGGCTTTGGCTTCCACCTGAGCGGCTTCCTGCGGGGCGGCGGGTTCCGTAGGGATTATCTCCTCCGCGGCGGGTACACTTTCTACCACTGGCTCTTCGGGCGGCGCTTCGACGTAGAAATCTTCGACTGGAACTTCGGCCGGCGCCTCTATGGGCGGCTTGGCCGCTTCGACTTCGAGCGGCGGCTTCTCGGGCTGGGGAACTTCCACCCGGCTGGTGCGGCGCCGGATTACGTTGGTGCGGACGCGGCGCTCGACAATCGTTTCGCGCGACTGGATCTCGCCCAGCGCTTCATCTTCCGCCTTGACCACGCGATCGGCGACGACTTTTTCCTCGCCGACGTGGACCTGCGGCTTTTCCTGCGCCGCCAAGGCCGCGCGGATGCGCGCGACTTCATCGTCTTCGAGGGAACTCTGCGCCTTGCGCCCTCGGATTCCCAACTTTTCAAGCTGGGCGATGAAATCCTTGGTCTCGACCCCCAATTCTTTCGCTAAGAGATGGACTCTAGTTTTCCCCATCTGTAACTTACTCCCGATACACTCCCTCTAGTTGAGTTTGCCGGCTGATCCTTTAGTCTTTCGCCAGTTCCCGAACCAGCCTCTCTCTGGCGCGCTTGTCGATCTCGACGCGAAACGCCCGAAAAAGACTCTTGCGCCGCAGGAAGGCTTGCCAGCACTCGGCGCGCCGGTGCAGGTAACCGCCGCGCCCCCGGCCCATGTCATCGACCCGCAAATCGCCCCGTTCCGTCACCGTTAAACGGATCAAGCCGTTTTGCTCGTCCCGGCCATTACAACCCAGGCAAGTCCGCTGCGGACGGTGTCCCGAATCGACACGCGTCACCGAAGCTCCCTACGCTTCCTTTTCCTCGACCACCTCGCCGGCTTCCGCCGTCTGTTGCGCCACGCTGGCAGCCTCTGCCTCTTCGGCCAGCCGTTGCGCGTTGGCGGCCTCTTCGGCCTCCCGGCGCCGTTTTTCCTCTACATGCAGCTTCGCCGATTTGTGCAGCGCCTCGGCTTTTTCCTGACTGACCCCCTCGACATCGAGAATGTCTTCCAGCTCGCTTTCGGCGATATCCTCGGCGGATTTGAAACCCGCCTGGTAGAGCAGCTCCGCCACCAAGTCGTTGATGCCGGGAATGGCGCCGATCGATTGGCGCGCGCGGCGCGTCTCTTCTTCGGCCTCCGCTTCGCTGCAGACGTCGATGCGCCAGCCGGTCAGCCGCGCGGCGAGCCGGACGTTCTGGCCCTTCTTGCCGATGGCGAGAGAAAGCTGGTCGTCGGGAACGACGACCACCATGCTATGCTCGTCGTCGTCGATAATGATCTTGGAAACCTTGGCCGGCGCCAAAGCGCGGCAGACATATTCCGCCTGGTCGGGGATCCAATGCACGATATCGATCTTCTCGCCGCGCAGCTCCTGGACCACCGACTGCACCCGCGTGCCTTTCATGCCGACGCAGGCGCCCACCGGGTCGACGTCGGGATCGTGGGAAATCACCGCGATTTTCGCCCGGCCTCCCGGTTCCCGCGCCGCCCCTTTGACCTCGACGATTCCTTCGTAAATCTCCGGCACCTCCTGGGCGAACAGTTGGGTCAGCATGCCGGGATGAGTGCGCGACAGGACGATCTGCGGGCCGCGGCTGGTGATTTCCACGCTCACGATATAGGCGCGGATGCGGTCGCCCTGGCGGTAACGTTCCCGCGGCACCTGTTCTTTTTCCGGCAGGATCGCGTCGGTGCGACCGAGGTTGACGATGATGTTGCGCTTCTCGAAGCGCTGCACGGTGCCGTTGACGAGCTGCCCTTCGCGCCCCTTGAATTCGTTGTAGATGATCTCCCGTTCGGCGTCGCGCACGCGCTGGACGATATTCTGCTTGGCGGCCTGTGCGGCGATGCGTCCGAACAGGCTCGAGTCGAGCTTGCAGAGCAGTTCGTCGCCCAACTGGGCGTCGGGATCGAGGGCCTCCCTGGCTTCGTCCAAGGTCACTTCGGTGGCCGTGTCCTGCACCGTCTCCACCACGGTCTTGGCCTCGAAGAGCTCCACCTCGCCGATCTCGGGATTGAACTGCGCCTCGATCTTGCGTTGGTGGCCGAAGGTTTTCTTCGCCGCCGAGATCATGGCGTTTTCCAAAGCGCTGATCAGGATCGACTTGTCGATGCCCTTTTCCTTGCTCACCTGTTCAATGACTCGATTGAGATCTTGCTGCATTTCATGCACTCCAGTCGTGCTCGTAATTGGACTTTTCTATCGACGAAAACGGAATGTCGTAGCGCGCCCCATCCTGGACCAGGGTGATCTTCCCCTCGGCAACCTCTTGGAGAATGCCGAGAAACGACCGCCTGCCGCCGATCAAGTCGCGCGTCCGGATGCGCACGCGCTTGCCGACATAGCGCGCGAAATGTTCGGGCCGCCGAAGCGGCCGGTTGATTCCCGGCGACGACACCTCCAAAGTGTAGTCCCCCGCCACCGCGTCCTGAGCGTCGAGCAGATCGCTCAGCGGCCGGCTCACCCGGCTCAGGTCATCCAGGGTCGGTCCGCCCACTTTGTCGAGAAACAAACGCAAGACGCGCCCGCTCCGGCCGCCTTCATGACGCAGCTCGATATCGACGATTTCCATGCCTTCATTTTCAACCAGTGGCGCCGCTAGTTCCCACACCCGCCCTATGGTCGCGTCCATTTTTTCCGGTCCCAGAAACAAAAAAAGCGGGCAAAGCCCACTTTGAGTAAAAACTCTTAAAGTGTAGTAAATTTCTACCATAGTGGAGGCTACCAATGCAAGGCCCGCCGGGAGCGGTTTTCGTTTGCGCGGCCCGGCGCATTTGCTATGATTTTGCTCGATTGCGAGTGTTGCCGATGAAGGCCGTTAACCATTCCAAAAGGCGCACGCCGGCGCCGATTTCCTGGGAGCAAATAGTCGCCAACCTCGAGGACGGCGTGGTCACCGTGGAGCCGGACGGCAAGATTGTTTTCTTCAACGAAGCCGCGGAAGTCTTAACCGATGTCTCCTCGGTGCAGGCCGCCGGGCAGCCCTTTCAGCAAATTTTCAAGGGCGCGCCTTGGCTGATCGAGCTGGTGGGCAAAACACGGCCGCCCCGCCACGAAGGCGCGCGCGGCGAAGGCGATCTGGTCACCCGCTGGGGGCGCAAGACGGCCGTCGGCGTCACCGTCTCACCGCTGCAAGATCTCCACGGCCATTTCCTCGGCACGATTTTGCTGCTGCGCGACATCAAGCATCGCAAAGAGTTAGAGCAAGACCTTCAGCGCACCGACCGTTTGGCGTCGATGGGAACCTGGGCCGCGGGGCTGGCGCATGAAATCCGCAACCCCCTCGGCGGCATCAAAGGCGCGGCGCAGCTGCTACGGCGCTCCCTCGACGGGCAACCCCAGCTGCGCGATTTTACCGACATCATGATCCGCGAAGTGGACCGGGTGAACCAATTGATCGAGCAACTCCTCGATCTCTCGCGGCCGGCGCAGTTGACGCTCGCGCCGCTCAACATTCATGAGCTTTTGGACGACGTGCTGCTGCTCGAAGGCCAAACCATCGGCGCCCAAAAGGTGACGATAAAAAAGATCTTCGATCCCAGCCTCCCGCCCGTCCGCGGCGACCGGGCGCGGCTCACCCAAGTGTTCCTCAATTTGCTGCAGAACGCCTTCCAGGCGATGGAACGGGGCGGCACGCTGACGGTCACGACCCGGCTGGAAACCGATTTTCACATCCGCGAGCAAGGGACCGCGCGCAACCGTTTGATCTGGATCGACATCGCCGACGAAGGCGGCGGCATTAAAGAGGAACATCTGCCGCATATCTTCTCGCCCTTTTTTACCACCAAGAACAACGGCTCGGGCCTCGGCCTGGCGACCTCTTACGGCATCATCAAGGAACATGGCGGCCTGATCCGCGTCGAAAGCGTCGAAGGCCAAGGAACCACCTTCAAGGTGTCGCTGGTGGTGGCGGAGTAGCTCCATGGACCAGGGGAAAATTCTCATCACCGAGGACGAAGAATCGTTGCGCTTTGTGTTGAAAAAAGCGCTCGAAGACGAGGGCTACTGGGTGCAAACGGCGGCCACCGGCGACAGCGCGCGCCGGTTGCTCGCCGACTCGGCCTTCGACGTTTCCCTGATGGACATCAAGCTGCCGGACGTCGACGGCCTGACGCTGCTCAAGGAGTTCAAAGAGGCGGGCATCGACACCGCAATGATCGTGATGACCGCGCAAAACACCATGCGCAACGCCATCGGCGCCATGAAGAACGGCGCCTTCGACTACATCACCAAACCGTTCGACCTCGACGAAGTCCTGGTGTTGGTCAAGCGGGCCGTCGACAGCCGCAAGCTGACGCGCGACTTTCGCGAACTGAAGGAGGAAGTGAAAAAGCGCTTCGAGCCGGGGGTCAACATCATCGGCACCAGTTCGAGCATGCAGAAGGTCTACAAAACCATCGGTCAGGTGGTGGACACGCTGGCGACGATCCTAATCCAGGGCGAGAGCGGTACGGGAAAGGAACTGGTCGCCAAGACCATTCATTACAATTCGCCGCGCTGGAACCAGCCTTTTGTCGCCATCAATTGCGCGGCGATTCCCCGTGATCTGCTCGAAAGCGAGCTGTTCGGCCACGAGAAAGGCGCCTTCACCGGCGCCCTGGAGCGGCGCATCGGCAAGTTCGAGTTAGCCGAGGGCGGCACGCTGTTTCTCGACGAAGTCGGCGACATCCCTTTGGAGCTTCAGACCAAGCTGCTGCGCGTGCTGCAAGACCGCGAGTACAGCCGCGTCGGCGGGCGCGAGGCCTTGAAAGCGAACGTGCGCATCCTGGCCGCGACCCATCAGGATTTGGAAAAATCGGTCAAGGAAAAACGCTTTCGTGAGGATCTCTACTTCCGCCTCAAGGTGATTCCGGTCTACCTGCCGCCGCTGCGCGACCGGAGAGGCGACCTGCCGCTGCTGATCGGCTATTTCATCGATAAAATCAACCGCGAGATGGGCATTCAAATCTCCGGCGTTTCGCCCGACGCGCAGAAACTTCTCGAAGAGCATACCTGGCCGGGCAACGTCCGCGAATTGGAAAACACGCTGATCCGCGCCGCCGTGCTTTCCTCCGGGCCGATCCTGTTTCCCAAAGATTTCGCGCTGCAGAGCAAGCCCGTTTCCAGCACGCTCGAGGTCGACCAGCTCTCCCTCGAGGAAGTCATCCGCCACAAGCTCGAAGACTATTTTCGCCGCACCGAGGGCGTCGATATCGACAACCTCTATACGCTGGTGATCGAGCGCATCGAACGGCCGCTGATCGAATTGACGCTCAAGAAAACCCGGGGCAACCAGATCCGCGCCGCGCAGATCCTCGGCATCAACCGCAACACCCTTAGGAAAAAACTCACCGATCTGCGCATCGAGCTTAAGAAAGAGAGTTCCTGACCCCTCCATGTCCGGGCTGATGCTCCCGCCGCTTTACGCCGTTCTCGACCCCGAGCAAACGGGAGGCCGCGACGCCGCGACCGTTCTGCGCCAACTGTTGGACGGCGGCGCAAAGATGGTTCAACTGCGGGCGAAGTCCCTGACGCCGAGAGACTTTCTCGAACTCGCCCGCAGCGCACGCAGCCTGACCAAGTCCAGCGGCTGCCGCCTGATCATCAACGATCGCGCCGACATCGCGCTCGCCTGCGACGCCGACGGCGTCCATCTCGGACAGGAAGACCTGCCGCTTCACGCCGCGCGAAAAATCATCGGAGCAAAAATGATCGGCATTTCGACCCACGACATCGAGCAGGCCATCGAAGCCGAACGCGCCGGCGCCGACTACATCGGTTTCGGCCCGCTGTTCGGCACGGCCACGAAAGCGACGGGTTACGGCGCCCGCGGCGTGGAAATGTTGCGGCAAATCCGCGCGGCGGTCAAACTTCCCATCGTCGCCATCGGCGGCATCAAAGAAGAAAACGTTCAAGAAGTCTGGCGCGCCGGCGCGGATTCCGCAGCGATCATCAGCGACATCCTGGGCGCGGCCGATGTCACAGCGAAAACCAAACGGATTCTCGCCCTGCATCCGACCCGCTGAACAACTAAGTTAATGGCTAGGTACTCAACATCATTCATGGTAGACTTCACCAGTGTTCTTCGAGTGGGATCCAGAGAAGGAAGTCCGAAACCGGCAAAAACATCGTGTCTCCTTCCGTGAGGCTACTACGGTTTTTGGCGATCCGTTGTCAACAGAGTTTCCTGATCCCGATCATTCGCACGACGAAGAGCGTTACATTACCATTGGGATGTCACGGAGAGGTAGAATCTTGGTTGTTGCCCACACAGAAACAGGCGATGCGATTAGAATAATCAATGCGAGGCAAGCAACCCGACATGAGCGGAGGTTCTATGAAGAAAAAAAGTAGGAGAGAGCTGGACGATCTGCGCCCGGAATATGATTTTTGGAGCCTTCCGGGCGGTGTGAAAGGAAAACACGTCCGGCAGTATCGAGAAGGCACGAATCTCGTCTTGTTGGATCGGGACGTTGCGAGCGTCTTTCATGACGATGCCGCCGTCAATGAAGCTCTTCGCGCAGTCATGAAGGCCGCAGCACGATTACCCAGAAAGCTGCCCAACAAGCGACTGGAGCGGGCCGGAAAGGGCGGTGACCGCTCAGCCTCGAAGCGTTAGACGTACGTGAGGTCTCCTAGCGGACACGTCCTTTTTTCCCACTGACCGTCAAATCATATAGGTGCCGCAGTTAACGTTGTAGGCCTGCCCGGTGATGTAGCTGGCGGCGTCGCTGGCGAGAAAGAGAGCCGACCCGGCGATGTCGTCGGGCTCGAGCACATGGCCCAAAGGAGTGGCTTTGAGCCGTGCCATGACCTCTTCTTCGGAGCGATGGCGGCGCGGCATGTCGGTATTGGCCGAACCGGGACAGATTGCGTTGACGGTGATGCCGTCGGGGCCGAGCTCGCGGGCGAGCGCTTTGACGAAACCGATGATCGCGGCCTTGGACGCGGCGTAGTCGGCAAACTCCTTGGCGCCGGTATGGGCGATCGAGGAGGCGATGCTGATGATGCGGCCGCTTTTCTGCCGGCGCATGGCGGGAACGAACGCCCGGGCGCAGAGAAAATTGCCGCCGAGATTGATATTAAGCGTGCGCTCCCACTCTTCCTCGCTCTTGCTCACCACCGGCGATTTGAGATAAACGCCGGCGTCGTTGACCAGAATATCGACGCGGCCGAAGCGCTTGAAGGTTTCATCGGCGAGCCGCTGGACCGCCGGCTCGCTGGCCACGTTGACTTCCAGCGCCAGCGCTTCGGCGCCGAGCGCCCGCGCCTCCTGGGCAACGCCTTCGGCCTTGTCCGCCTGTAAATCCGCCACGACGATCTTCGCGCCGGCGCGCGCCATGCCCAGCGCGATGGCGCGGCCGAGCCCTTGCGCTCCGCCCGTGATGACCGCGACCTTGCCTTTAAGTCTCATCGTCAGATCAAACCTCCGTTGCAGTGAAAGGTTTGGCCGGTGATCGCCGCGCTCTCGGGCGTCGTCAGAAAGTAGAACAACTCGGCGATCTCTTCCGGTTTGCCCGTCCGGCCGAGCGGAATCAACGAATGCCAGCGCTGGCGGCGCGCTTCGGGAGTTTCCTTTTCCATCACCCGCTCGGTGTCCGTCGGTCCCGGCGCCACCGTATTGACGCGAATGCCGTCGGCAGCGAGCTCCAGCGCGAGCGAGCGTGTAAACGTGATGATGCCCGCCTTGGCCGCCGCATAGGGCGCGCGCAGGGCGGAACCGGTCACGCCGTAGTTCGACGCGGTGTTGAGGATGCGCCCGCTTTTTTGCTGCCGCATGATCGGCGCGACTTCGCGGCACATAAGAAAGGTGCCCTTGAGATTGACGTCGATCACTTCCTTCCACTCGGCCCAACTGAAGTCTTCGATTCTTTTGGTATAAAAACTGCCGCCGGCGATGTTCGCCAAAACATCGACCCGCCCGAAGCGCTGCGCCACCTCGGTCACCAGCGCTTTAACCTCGCGCGCCTGAGTCACGTCGACCGACAAGGCCTCCGCCTTGCCGCCGGCGGCGGCGATCTGGCCGCGGACTTTCTCGGTGGCGCCGCGATCGTAATAAGAGACAACAACCGTCATCCCCGCCGCGGCCATGCGACGCGCCGTTGCGCCGCCGATGCCGCCGCCCCCTCCGGTGATCAGCGCCACTTGATTCATGCCGCGGCTCCCCGTGCTTCGAGTGCGTAGATCGCTTCAATCTCCGCCCGGTATCTCTCCGCCACCACCTGGCGGTCGATCTTGACCTTCTGAATCACCGTCAGCCCGCGCACCGCCGGTGAAAAGTCGTCCCCAAGCAGTGTAAACTTGCGGATCTTTTCCACCTCTTCCAAGCCGGCGTTGATTTTTTCAATGCGCCCGTGAAGCAGGTTTTTAATTTCGTCGGCGGCCAGCGCCGCCTCGTTTTTTTTGAGCTCTGCGGCGATTTTTGCTTTATCGGGCACCACCAACGCGGCGATGAACGGCCGATGGTCGCCCACGATCACCGCCTGGCGAACGAAGGGGTCGTTTTCCAGCAGCAGCTCGATGTGGCTCGGATAGACATTGGAGCCGTCCGTACAGTAAAAAACATCCTTCTTGCGCCCCACCACGAAGAGGCAACCGTCGGCATCCAGATTTCCCAGATCTCCGGTGTGACACCATCCTTCTTCGTCGATCGCTTCGCGGGTGGCCTCCGGGTTATCCAAGTAGCCGGGAGTCACCGTGGGGCCGCGCACGAGAATTTCGCCGTCCTCGGCGATGCGTACCTCGACGTTGGCGAAAGGCTTGCCCGCGCTCCCCAGTTTGTTTTCGCCGATGCCGCTGAGCGTGACGCCGCCGCACTCGGTGGAACCATAGGTGCCGAGCAAGGGAATCCCCACGAACTCGAAAAAGCGCATGATCCGCGGCGGCATCGCCGCGCCGCTGTAGGAAATATACTTAAGCCGGCCCCCCAGCGCTTTTTTTACCGACTCTTTGAGCGCCGCCCGCAACTCGGAAAATCGCCGTTCATCGGCGGCGCTCAGCGATCCCTCGTCGCGATGGGTCTGGTCGAGGGCGGCCAGCCGCTCCCAGCATTCCCGATTGCCCCCTTGGTCGAGTATGGAATTCAATATTTTTGCCATCACCCGGGGAACGATCGTCATCGCCGTCGGTGCCAGCGCCTCGATGGTTTTGACGTTGAGGGCGAGCTCGGCGTCTTCCACAATCGCCATGCTGCGCCCGGTTACCGCGCTCTTGAGAAAACCAAACCGTCCCAGTAGATGATTGACGGTCAAGACGACCGCCGTCAGTTCCTCCGGTTTGCTCACGGCGATCGCGCCGCCATTGGTGATGTTCGAGAGCAGATTACCGTGGGTGCGCATCACGCCCTTGGGCTCGCCGGTGGAGCCGGAGGTGTAGATGACCGTGGCCAGATCGTCCGGATGTACCGACTCGAGCATTTCGCTCAACCGCTGCTCCTCCGCCCCCACCCCTCGGGCCAGAAGCGCCGCAAAAGAAACGGCCTGCGGCAGATCCGAGGCCGACCCGTTCATCACGATGATGTGAGCGAGCGCGGGCAGATGGCCTTTGAGATTGAGGAGCTTGCCCGCCCCCATTGCATTCTCGACGAAGGCCGCGTGGCAACGGGAGTGATTGAGCACCCTGAGCGTCATGGCGTCCGAGAGCGCGGGAGCGATGGTGACGTTGGGCCATCCCCCAGCCAGCGTCGCCATGTCCGCGCACAGCCATTCCAGGCTGTTGTCGCCGATAATCGCGACCATCTCTCCCCGCTTCAGTCCTAGCGCATAGAGGCCGAAGATCGCGCTTCTAACCTTGGCGCCAAAGTCCTCCCATGAGATTTCTTCAAATCTCTCGCCGCGCTGCAGTTTGACGAAAGTGCGCTTGCCAAGCTCCGCGGCGCGGCGAAAAAACAACGCCCCGACATGGCGCTCGTTGTGATCGCGTACCGGTCGTCCGTTCTCCATCGTCATAGCCTCTCGAAATGGGCCGGATCGTATTTTCCTCTCCCCGGTTCGTCCAGGCGCCTGAGTCCTTTGATTTCTTTTCGGTGCGCGTAGGCATAGAACACCGCCTCGGCCGCGTCGTCCATATGCCCCTGAAGATATTTGCGTGCCGGCACCGCCAGGCGCAGTAAATCGATTCCCCGTTCGATCTGGCTCGGCGCCGCCGGCGGCCCCTTGGTCACGCGGATGCCCGAGACATGATAAAT